>JAABUK010002021.1_pt1 | contig 37215 bp, 27 predicted proteins | sample 5559141 | NCBI WGS metagenome assembly JAABUK01 (sample SAMN10711869, study PRJNA513367) | rock metagenome | isolation source: Antarctica rocks | place: Antarctica: Victoria Land, Pudding Butte nord | collected 2016-01-03
CAGCCAATCCGAAATCGAAAGTGCCGCTGCCACCCAGATAGCTGGAATAAATCAACGCACCGGCAGGGTCGATTTCAGCGAAGAAGGCCGTTCCCGCGGTATTGGGGTTGAGTGCTGTCTTCTGCTGGGCATCCGGAGTAACAGGGAAGTTTGCAGAGCTAGTGTTGCCGAACGCGATCAGGTCCCCTGACGGTTCCTGCACCAGGTCATTCACAAAGTCCGCGCCCGATCCGCCGAGGTAGGTGGCATAGCGTACATGGCCATCGGTGGCATTCAACCGGAATAACGCAGCATCGGTCAGACCGCCGCCGTAAGTTTTTTGAAGTGCGTCGTTAGTAGGGATGAAGCCTTTGACCGCGTTGGCGCAGACCCAGAGATCGGATCGATCGAGGACGATACCCCCGCCGCCACCGCCCGCAGTCAGCGTGGTGTTGTAGAGCAATTTGTTGGCGGTGGAATCCAGCTTCAGAACAAATGCCACGCCATCAATGCCAAAGCCGTTGTTACCGGAGACGTATACCCCGCCGGAGTCATCGACTGCAATGGCGTTGCCAGCTTCATCGGGAAGCCCGCCGCCCAGATACGTAAAGTAAGTTACCCGGGAGAGATCCGGATTGAGCCGGGCCACGAATACGTCGCGTCCTCCGGCCACATTCGGTTGCACGGAGGAAGCCTGATTGGCAAAGCCCAGGGTAGTTCCGGTGAGCCACACGTTTCCGGCGGCATCGAGCGTGAGCCCATAAGCGGCATTGTTCACCTGGCCGAGGACTGGATTGTTGACGGCTCCATTCCAGGTAAATACCGCTGTGAGGACTCCGGAGGGATTGAGCTTCAGCACACCGGTGCCGGGACCGGTTCCGTTGACGGGAGATGCGACAGGGCGTGGGAAGTTCGTGGATGCAGTCGCAAAGGAAAGGTATAAGCTTCCATCAGTAGCCGCTGCCAGTTTGTATGCGGTTTCGGCCAAGCTGCCTCCTAGAAGCGTGGTGTATACAAGCGCGTTGTCGGGAGTGAACTTGGAAATTGCTATATCGATGTCGCCAGCCGGTGCCTGAGAAGGCGGCAGCCCGGGGTATCCGGTGGAACTCGTCATGACGGCCAAATAGTAATTGCCGTTTGCATCCACCGTGACCGAAGAAGGAGTCTCCCCGCCGGTGCCGCCCAGATAAGTTGCGTATGAAATCTTGGGATCGATGACAAGCGGATGTTTCGTGTTATATTTCGCCAGGACTAATCCGACGGTGTTGTTGTTATGCCGGACATAACGCGTTTGAATGGGGCGACCGTCCTGAACGACGACCGGCAAATGCTGACGGAGCACGCCTTGAGCCATGTGAAGCGCGAGGTCACCGCTGGGCTCGACGATGACCGAATCGAAGCCAGAATACTTCAGTTCTATGGAGTGAGGATCGGTTCCGGGGGCGAGTACCAGATCAAACTCCAACTCAGGCCGGGCGTAAAAAACGAGGTCAACTCCGGGCAAGGCTTCGCTGTATCGCACCTTTTCAAACGTTGGAACGGCATCGAACCAAGAGCTGGGGGCGGCACCTTTCCTGTAATTTCGTCGAGCGGGCGTTGGGGACTCGGGCTGAACCGACAAGGCAGAACGGCCCCACTCCAGGCGGACCTGCTTGTTTCCAAAATCGAAGACAACCGCTGCTTTTTCGAGTAGCAGGTTGAAGCCGCGACCCGGGGCAGCAAACAAGACCTCCGGATTTGCCTGGCCTTGGTTCGGCTCAAACGTAATGGGAGTGTTTAGAGTGCGGCGCGATTCACGTTCCGCAACGGCCGAGGGAACCACGAGACAAAGACACGAGAGGACAAAAAGGCATCGCATAGACGTGTACTGATCACAGTACACCCTTGGGTGGGGCTGACGGCCAAAGTATTGGACGAATGAAATTATTGTTGCTGCTTTTTTCTGAACTCTTCGGGAAAAGGCGCCGGCTTGTCTTTTGCGGGGTTGCGCTTGTTCTGCTGCGGACCCATGTTGCGCTGCATCGGAATTTGCATGCCGCCGGTTTCTTCGAGGATATCGAAGAGCCGCTTGCCCATCTGTTGGACCGTGCTTTCCGTTCCGCGTTGTCGATCAGGTTATTGGTTTCAAGGGGGTCCTCCTGTAGATCGTAAAGCTCATCACTGTCCCAGATTCCGTAGTAGTGAATGTACTTATAACGATCGGTCCGCAAGGCGTGGAGGGTTGGCGTCTGCGGGAAATTTCGTTCCCAGTAGTATTCGTAGAGCAGATCTTTGCGCCACTTTGGATCTGGATTTCCGGCGAGAAGCGGCAGCATGCTGCGTCCATCCAAATCCGGTGGCGGCGTGATACCGGCGGCATTGAGCACGGTGGGCATGATGTCAAGCCCGGCAATGACATCCGTGATGGTTCGACCGCCGGAGAACAGTTCGGGACAGCGGGCCAGCATGGGCACGCGCATGCTTTCTTCGTAAGCCGTGCGCTTATCGATGAGGCCGTGTTCACCGAATGCAAAGCCGTTATCGCCCATATAAATGACGAGGGTGGAATCGAGCTGGCCGCGTTTGCGAAGGGCTTCAACGACGCGGCCCACGCTGTCATCGACGCCGAGGAGCGTTTCCGCATAGCGCTCATAGTATTCGGCGATATCGAGATTGGAATGGTAAGGGAAATCTACGCCGTGCCAACTGTTGCGCTGGTTTTGAACCCACATGGGGCGGTGCTGGGCATACTCGCCGGATTCCGCCATCGTCTTAGGGGGCTGGAATTTTCCTTCGCATAAACACCCTTGTGCCGTTCGGCAGGAACGAAATCGGAGTGAACGGCTTTGTGCGAGAGGTAGATGAAATAGGGCTGCTCGCGGGGAATGGTGTCGAGCCAATTGAGAGCGTAATCAGTAAGCTCATCAGTGATGTAACCTTTCTGGGGCACGTGCTTGCCATCCACGTTCAGGCCATTGTTGCTGGGCAGATAAGTACCCTGGCCGCGGAAGCTCACCCACTTATCGAAGCCGGGCTGCGGCTCATCGCCACCGTTGCCCATATGCCATTTGCCGATGAATGCGGTTTTATAGCCAGCCTTTTGCAGGAGCTGCGGGAAGAAGCGGGTGCCGGTTGGGATGGCGGTGTTGTTGTCTGCTATCTTGTGGCGGTGCGCGTAAACTCCAGTCAGAATACTGGCGCGGCTGGGCGAGCAAAGCGCGGTGGTGACGAAGGCATTTTTCAGATGGGCTCCGTCACGCGCGAGTGCGTCCATGTGGGGCGTCTTGAGCCAGGCCTGGCCGTGCAGGAAGCCGAACGCATCGTAGCGATGATCGTCAGTCAAGATGAAAATTACGTTGCGGGGGCGCTTGCCGCCGGTTTGTGCGACCGCCTGGTCAATCAGCGTTTGCGCCGCGAGCGCAGCGCCCGCGGTGGACTTCATAAAGGTACGGCGTGAATTATTCTGCATAGAAGGAGCCTTGGCGTTTTTCGAGTGCTAAAAGGAATTGTTTCAAGGGAAAACCGCCGCCGAAGCCAGTTAGCTTGCCATTCGAGCCGATGATGCGGTGGCAGGGAATCACGATCGGGATCGGATTGCGCCCGTTCGCGGCACCCACGGCGCGCATCGCTTTAGTTAAACCGATCTGCATGGCGATGTCACTATAGCTGCGCGTCGCACCATAAGGGACATTCAGCAGCGCTTGCCAGACACGCTGTTGAAACGCGGTGCCGATGGGGTTCAGCGGGAGCTCAAAGCTTCGCAAGCTGCCCGCAAAATACAGACGTAATTGGCGAGCAGTTTCGCGCAGGACGGGATGGTCCGGTTCCGGTTCCGAGGAATCTGGCGAGTTGCTCCCGAACCGGATTTCGCGAAGCGTCTTGCCGTCAGCGGAGAGAACCAAAGGGCAGTGTTTTTCATCGGTGAATTGCGCCCAGGACATAATTATCTTTCGTTGAGATATACGCGACCGCCGCGCATGACAAAGACGACGCGGCGAACGGCGGTGATGTCGTCCATCGGATTGCCTTCGACGGCCACAAGATCGGCATCGTAACCGACAGCTACGGTGCCGATTTTTTTCGCGAGACCCAAAGACTCGGCTGCGATGGAGGTGGCGCTTGCTAGAGCGTCCGCCGGTTTATCACCCGCATCCCGAACCCGGTAGACGAACTCTTCCGCATTGCGGCCATGGGCACCGGCGACGGCGTCGGTGCCGAAGACTACCTTTACACCGAGCGCGCGGGCGCGTTGCAGGACGTGGGCACTGGGCTCGATTGCCTTTTCCAGATTCGCTAGAGAGGCTGCGGGAAAATCGAATTTTTCTTTGAGGTCTAAGTAGTTATGAAGAACCAGAAAGTTGGGGTCGAAGAAGGTGCCGTGTTCGGCCATTAGCTTGAGCGTGGGGTCATCGACGTAATCTCCGTGTTCGATGGAGGTGCAACCCGCAAGAACCGAAGCGGTTGCGCCTTTGGCGCTGATAGCATGGACCACGGTGCGCAGGCCTTGCGCTTTGGCTTCTGAGCAACCGGCTTCGAGTTGAGCATCGGTCATGCTCTGTTCGCCGCCAGCACCCAGACCTAGAGTTGCGAAGAGCTTGATGACATCCGCGCCTTCGGCTTTGGTTTGACGCACGAGCGCGCGGATGGCTTCCGGATCACCTGATTTGTTCGTAATCTGGCGGAGCGAGGTAAGGATTCGTGGACCGGGCAGGGGGCCTTTGCCGATGCGGTCGCGCAGCAGGCCATCCGTGGCGGAGCCGACGCTTTGAACCGTGGTGAAGCCAGCCTGCAAGGTGAGCCAGGCATTTTCCGCGGCGAAGAGAGCGAGTTCCTCCGGCTTTTCGCTGGCGCGGTTCGAGAGCTTATTGGTCGAGGGATCGAAGTGCCAATCCAGATGCACATGCGTATCGATCCAGCCGGGCATGAGTGTGAAAGCGCGAAGGTCGTAATCGGCTTTTGCGGTGCCGGGCGCGATCTTGACTAGACGGCCGCCTTCGATGGTGATCTGCTGATTGCGGAGGACGCCACCGCGACCATCAAGAATAGTGCCGGTCTGCAGCACCACGGTTTGGGCGAAAGCGGAGAGAGCGAGAGAAAGCAAAAGAGCAAGTCGCATGGTTAATCCTTACGCCAGATTGCGATGACGGACTTGCCTACGTGGTGACCCAAATATTTATCCATGACGCGCGAAACGGGGACTAGCCATTTATCCCAGAATCGTAACTGATTTCTGGTGGGCATGGCTTGTTTCAGAAACAGGGCGTTTGTGGTGGAGGCGAGCAAGCCGGCCGAATCGAGATAAACGAGCTCCTCAATGCGGACTCCCGAAGGAGAGATGGCGCGCAGCATATCGCGGCTGTAGCGCCGGAAATGGCCTATGGCTTTATCGAACGGAGTGTAGAGACGCTGATGAGCGGGCGATAAAACAATGATGCGGCCGCGAGGTCGCAAACGGTCCGCTGCTGCCTGCAACTCTTGCCGATCATTTTCAATATGTTCAAGTACGTCTATATAGATGATGGTGTCAAAGCGCTCTGAAGGTTCGAGATCGGAAAGGGTGCCGCAAACACTTTCGTAGACTCGGGAGCTTGAGTCCTGTTGAATATGAGCAGTCATGCGGGCGGCTAGCAGGGGGTCGGGTTCAAGGCAAACCCAGCGGCCGCGCGGACCTTGGTCAAGCAGAGCCGTGTTGGTACCGATTCCTGCGCCTACCTCGAGAACGTCGCCATTGATATAGGGGCGCACCCAGCCAGACCAGTAGGACTTCCAGGCTTTGACACCCGCGAAAAGATCGAGCTCATCGCCCACATATTCGATTTCAGCCATTTTAAATTTTAGCGATTTTCGATTCTAAGCATGCGGATAGGCATCAACCACTTCCGCAATGAAGAGAGGCGTATCCCTCAACGGTACAAAGCCCAGGCTGGTTCGATTCGAAAGCATAAAGAAGGTGAAGCTGGAGGCGATGGTAATCAGTTGAAACAAGATGATCAGCAAAGTTCCGAAAGCATAGGTGGCCCATCCGGGAATGTATAAATCCGTGGCAAGCCTGATCCACACGGTTACGGCGAGCCCGATGAGAACAAGGATGCCGCACATGAGCGCAGCAATGAGAGTGCGTACACCGACTACGTCGCCAAACACGGAGATGGCGCTCAGGCCATGGGTGACCAGAGCGACGAAATTCATCTTCGACGTTCCAGCGATGCGGTAGCCCCTGGGGATGGGCACGAGAGTGTAAGGCAGCCGCGAATGAAACACCGCAGCCGCATAGTGATTCCAAAGCTCAGACAAAACGACTAACGTGGTGAGATTTTTGGCGGGAAGGACGCTGAAGTTTCCCACGCGTACTTTGAGGCCGGTGAGTATGAGGTGTACGGTGCGATAGAGAAAATAAGAGGCGCGGAACACCAGCGATTCCGAACGGCGGATGCGTTCGGCAAAGATAGCAAGGGATGCGCCGGTCTCAGAAAACTTCTGGAGCAATTGCAGCGCGCCTTCAGCGGTATCTTCCCCATCAGCATCCATAACCATCAGGCCATCGCAGGGGATGTTCTGTTCTATATACACCAAGCCGATTGCGATGGCTCTTTGATGGCCCACGTTGCGGCGCAGACGAACTACGCGGATTCGGCGAATGGCGGACATAGTGCGATTGAAATCCCGCTGGGTGAAACTCTGCAGGGAACCGTCGTCAACTATCACTACTTCGAGGGAATAGGGTTGAGGGGAAATAGTGTCGTCGAGGCGGCGGGTGAGCTCCGCCGCAGAGGCCCAATCATCACGAACGGGCATCAGAATGACTACGTGCAGACGAGTCTCCGGGGCGGCGTGAGGGGCATGTAAAACGTTAAAATAATACTGCCCAGAAGGGTTCTCGCTGGCATTTTACTGATTCTATTATGCTCATGCGGAATGCAGCCTGAGACCGTTCTTCTCAAGCCGGTTATGCTTCAGGAATTTGGCTTCCTGCTGCTGAAGTACATGATTGCTAGTGAACACGGAGCGGAACCGCGTCGTTTTCGAGAGGGATGCAGATACCGAGTTCGCGCTCAAGGTGTTCTAAAGCGCTGGTAACGCGGAACTCAATCACGAGCATGGGTTCGTGGAGGGCAATCGGTTTCAGGATGCCGTGGAAGGGCTGAATTCCCTCCGCTGAGTAAATCGCTTGGCCGCAGAGTTCGCCTGCTATGAAAGCTTCGAGCTTAAGCGATGGGAGCGCGGCCTCAGGGATATAGATGTCGAGTGAGAAGCCTGAGAAATGCTGCTCAAGTGGGAGCACGACGTGGAGCGTGAAGAGCTTTGCGGTCCAAGTGAAATTGTGGCCTTCTGACGCGTACCAGCCACGCCCAAGACTGACTTGCAGATCGGGATAGCTGACGCGGCTTTGCAGAAGGAGGAAGACGCGTTCATCAGCAGATTTTTCCGACGGGTTGGAGCCGGTGAGGCAGCCGACGCGATGTACGCCGCGGATGGCCCAGCGGGTTCTTTGCACAATGCGAAGCAGCCCGGTTAAGGAGAAGATCCAGTAGTTGGTGGCGTCGTTATCGATTTCGATGCCGCTGGCTAAATAGGCAACGGGCTCGTCTGCGAGGCGGACTCCGGCTGGCGTGGTTACTTGGGCGACGCGCGTGCTGAGCAGACACCAATCCGTGTGGAATGCTAGCCGTTCCAGAGCGTAATAGGGATTTTGTAAGTGATACAGCAGACCGAGGAACAAGGTGAATCCGTAGTTACCAGGAAGTTCGAAGCGGCTATCTAAATTCATGGCGTGCGGCGTGACGGGCAGGCCGGTAAGCTGCGCGAGACGCTCTATGCCCTGCATGCGGTTATAGTTCGTGGGCGGGTAATCGATGGCGTGGACGTGAGCGCCCCACGACGCAAAGAGCTGAGACAGATCACCATCACCACAGCCGATATCGGCGACGGGCTTGCCTGAAATTGCGGCGGCGAATTCCTCGTAGACGGGCTCGATTACCTTTAGGCCGATCTGGAGACCGGCGAAAGAATCGAAAGGATACCAGCCGGGCGCGGGGAGCGGTGACGTTTGTTTCGTTTTGAGAAGCCGCGCCTGGAACTGGCGGAGGCATTGGTCAAACTTCTGCGGAGTTTCGGGAAGGGCGAGCAAGCTACGACATGGCGGCTTGCAACATGGCGCGCGCGTAGCCGACGTTGTAGGAAATGGCGGCATAACCGCCCGCGCCGGGGTAGCCGGGGATGGGGCCGTGCTCGACATCGTAATCGAGGCGGCGTGGATGTTCCGGATAGATCAAGTGGCTGTACTTGTTCTTCACTAGTTCCTTCATGATGGCGAACATATTGTTTTCGCCTTCATCGATCCAGACTTCACGGTAGCGTTCATAGGGCCTGATGACCTGGACATTGCGGAAATGGACGTGGTTGATGCGGTCGCGCGAGGCGAAGTAGCGGCAGACTTCTACGGGATCTTCACCCATTTCGCGCGTGACGCCGCAATCGAACGTGATGCCGTTCGAAGGGCTGTCGACAAGGGAGATGAGCTTCTTCCAGCCAGCGAGTGTGCCCATGATCTGTTCCGAGCCACGGCTGATGGGGGACGGAGGATCGTTGGGATGCAGTGCTAGAAGGACGTTCGCTTTTTCGGCAGTGGGGACGACGGCTTTGAGGAAGTAAGTAAGATTGGTCCAGATTTCGCCGAGCTTGTGCGCACCCTCATTCGGAAGAGGAGGAAGGTCACGGAACTTCATGCCCTTTTCTTCCGCGCGCGTCTGGTATTGCTGGGCGGCGGTTTGCATGAGGTCGTAATCGAAACCGGTCCAGCCGGAGCCGCCGCGGGCTTCATCGATTTCCAGGAAGTAGCCTTCCATGGCGCGATGGGCGTAGAAGTTGTATTCGACAAGGGGCAGCCCGGACGCCCCTGCGGCAACGATGGACTGCTTGATCTTTTCTATATCTTGATCGCGCTTGTTGCCTGCTTTGCCGTAGATGATGTCGGACGAAACGTTGATCATTAAATTGCTGACCTGCACGCCTGCGCCTTTCCAGGGCGCCATGACGGCCGCTAACGATTCGGTTGTCCAGGGAAGCATTTGGGGGCCGCCGCTGAGAACGTGATCGACGCCAATCTGCTTGATGCGACGCGCGGCGGCGGCACGGTCTCCCGTGATTGGTCCGCCATACTCCATGCCGACGGCGAGCTTCGGGGTTCCCTTCCCTTCTTTGGGTGCCGCGGGTACTTGTGCGGCTCGCGATTTATCGACGGCCAGAGCGGCTGCTCCTGCGGCCCAGATTGCGGTGCGTCGTGAGATGTTCATTTGATGATGCCGTCCTTGGCGTGGATCTCATCCAGCTTGCGCTTCAGATACTCTTTGTATTCGGCCTGCAGTTTAGGATCGCGCGGTGTGGAGTAGATCTCGCTTGATTTGTACTTGCCGGTTTCGTTGACGAATTTTTCGCGCGTCCATTCATCGTGGATGTGGAGTTCATCGGCCTTGTTTAGAACTTTTCCGACGAGATGCGGGGGAACGAAGTAGACGCCTTCGCGATCGCCGAAGACTACATCACCGGGCAGCACCGTGGCGTTGCCGATGCGGATGGGCACGTTGATGCCGGTGATCATGATTTCTTTCGAGATGGGCGTGGGATGCACGCCGCGGTAGTAGGCGCCCATGGGGATGGGGAAGATGCCTTCGAGATCGCGGATGGCTCCATCGACGACGAGGCCTTTATGAGTCATGGCGTAAATGTAGATAGCGAGATTGTCACCCACCAGCGTGCCGCCTTCGATTTTGCCGAAGAGGTCAGCCACCAGAACGTCGCCTTCCTGAAGCATGTCGAGGACTCGTTGATTGCCTGGATTGATAATGCCTTTGGCTTTTGCATCTTCATCGCTGGGGCCTTTCATATCGGGCCGGGCGGGCATAAACTGGACAGTGACGGCACGGCCGATCAGCTTCTTTTCCGGATGCAAGATCTGGAAGTTTCCTTCGTACTGATTGTTGTAGCCTTCTCCGGGAAGGACGGCCCAGACCTCTTCTGCGGAGAGGCCGTCCATTTTCTTCAGGAGCTTATCGGCCACCTTCGGGCGGCCATCAGGGAAGCGTTCGCCCTCATATTTTGCGGTGAACTTTAAAAGCTGATCACGCGTGAGGGTTGCTACCTGAGCAGTGGCGGGTGCGGTGAGCGAGGCGAGTAAGAGGAAGTGTAAAAACGTTCTGTTCATGTTTGTTTTGCCTGTTCGGATTTTTAGAAGCTGAGGCGCAGCATGAGATTCATGAGCGGCTGGCCTGAGAATGAGGCCGTAGTCTGGTCGCCGGTGATTTTGCCGAATAACTGCGGGTTTTTAAAATCGTAAGTATTGCTGGGGTTGTTGAAGCCGTAATTGTGAAAGGGATTCTGAAAATCAAAGCGCGCCTGGAGGTTGACCTTTTCAGATAGCTTGAAATTCTTTCTCACCGATGCTTGCGTGTACCTAATGCCAGGGCCGGTGACGATGTTGCGGCCCGCGTTGCCGGGCGTGAAAGCATCCGGGATAGCGAAACAACTTACCGGGAGCACCGGATTTTCAAGCGCCTGATTGAAGCGATTGCCGCCAATGAGATTGCCTAGACCATAGGCGGGCATAGAGATGCCTTTACAGGTGAGATTCGGGACCTGATTGCCGATGGCTGAAGAGAAATAATTGTTGGGGCTGTTGCTGAATGAGAAGCCGAATGGATTACCGGACATAAAGGTCTGGATCCAGGAGAGCTCATAGCCCCCGATGAGTAGGTCAGCGAATTTATTTTGGTTGATGAAGCGGCGGCCTTTACCGAAAGGCAATTCGTAGGTGAGGCTGGTAACAAACACGTGGCTGCGGTCATAACCGGCGCGCGCTTTGTTGAGCCTCCGATTTTCGACTGGCGCGACGCCGGAGCAGACGCCGAAATCGTTATCGCAATCATCGATGGCCTTCGAGAATGTATAGAAGGAATTTAAGACTAGACCTTGCGAGTAACGCTTCTGGAATTGGACGGTTCCGGAATGGTAAGTGGAATGGCCTGCATTCGACATCTGATTGATTTGGCCGAATTGGGTGTAAGGCAGGTAACTTTGCGGGGCAGCGAAGGCGGCCGCCCGTAAGGCCGGGTTGCCAGTTCCGAAACTGGTGGGGAACAGATTCACGTTCCAGCTTTCCACTAAGTCAACGCCTGCGGAACCCTGGTAAGTGAGCTTGATTAAGTTATTGGTACCGAGTTGATATTGCGTACTCAGGTTCCAGTTCATGACATAACCGGGGTGGAGATTGCCATCCAACCAGAAGATGTTGCGTGAACTATAGTTTGTTCCTACGAAGGGCGAACTCAGGTCAGACCGGAGGGGGAAAGGGGCTTGGCCGGGAAACTGGCTGATGCGATACAAGGGCGTGGGGTTGCCGGGTGCCTGCTGCTGGGCAACCTCCGACTTATACTCATCGAACTGCTGGAGGGCATTCGGGAAACGAATGTCGACGGAGTTGATGCCGAATCCACCGCGCACCACGAGCCTTTCAGAAGGGTGCCAAGCTAAGCCGAAGCGGGGCTGGAAGTTTTTGAGGTAACGGCTATTCAACCCGCCGCTGGGGTGGATGATGCCGCCGGTTTTGCCGGTGACGGGATCGATTGCGGTGGGGCTGAAGTTGCTTACCTGGCCGTATGCGGTGTGGAAGGGGCTTTCAGTCGACCAGCGCAGGCCGAGGTTGAACGTGAGCTTTTGAGTGGCTTTCCAATCGTCTTGAAAGTAAAGGCTATGGATGGAATCGCGCGGCAGCCAGGTGGTGGTGTAGGCTGTGAAATTGGCCTGGCGAACGTAGCCTAGTTCGACGGCAGCGAAGGTGTTGCCGGTGCCAGGAATGGGCTGCCCATTAGGCTGCAATCCGGCAGTCATGTTATCGAAGTGGAAGACGCCGCTGGGCTGGCCGAGCTGGAAGTAATTGCCTTGGAACTGAAGATAGTCGTAACCCATTTTGAAGGCGTGGGTGGAATAGATTTTGCTGAAATCGTCGCGGAAAGTGTAGGTTTGGCGGATCTGGCGAGAGGGTCCATTCACAGTGAGACCGTAAGCTGTGTTGAGCGCAGGGGCAGTGGAGTTGCCGGAGGCGGCGGTACCGCTGAACGAGGGGAACAGCAGCGGGCTATCGTTCGGAATCCCGAGCTGGCCGGCCCAATTCTGATTGTAAGAGGGGACCACAGTATCGTTACGGATCCGGTAAAAGCCAATGCGCGCGTCATTCAACATGCTGGGGCCGAACACCTTGGTAAAGCCGGTGGACACGTTCTGCTGTGTGAACGGCGTGAAGATTCCGTTCGCTCCATCAAAGGCGGCGACGGCGATGCTTGTGGGGCGCTGCAGGCCGCTCTGAAAATTGTAAGTGTAACTGGCGTAGGCCCGGAGATCGGAATTGAACTGATGATCCACGCGGCCTGAATAATCGCTGAAGAAGGTTCGGGAGCGCGAGGCCCAGGTGTAATTCCCAACGGGACCGGAAGAAGTAAGGGAGCCCGGTGTGTTGGGGGCGACCCATGGATTGAACGAGAGGAGCTTGCGGTACACGGGGTCCATCTGGCTGGGGGAGATGATGTTGCCGGGGATGGGATCGCGCGTCCAATCGCCGTTGGGGAGTCGGCGGGTAGTAGAGGGATCGTAAAGCTGCTGACCGACGCCGCCGAAGCTGAAGTCACCATTGAGGAGGTCCGGAGTGGGGGTCTGGCTGGTGAAAGCGGCGGACTTCTTCTCAATTAGCTTCTGATAACCGAAGAAGAAGAAGCTTTTATTTTTTCCGTTGTAGATTTTGGGAAGCACGATAGGGCCAGAGAGGCTGGCGTCAAGCTGCATGAACCAGGCGGGGACGCCATTGGGCGCGCCGGGTTGCGGATCAGAGGTTTTATACAAGTTGAAGAACTGGCGGTGCGTCATGCGGCGGGTGCGGCCGAGATCGGAGCCGGTGCCGTGAAGTTCATTGGTGCCGCTCTTTTTGGCAACGGTGACAACGCCGCCGGTGGTGTGCCCGTACTCAGCGGGAAGAGTGCCGGTGACCACTTGGACTTCCTGGACAGAATCCTCAACAGGTTTGATATCGACGCCGGTGCTGGCTTGGGGGTCATTGCCGAATACGCCGTCTTCGAACACGGTGGTGCCGGTGGAACGCTGTCCGGCAATGTTGAAGCCGCCGAGCGAACCGCCATACGCGTAACCATTCATGGTGACGCCGGGGCTGAGGTTGAGCGTGTTCAGGACATAGCGCTGGTAGAGCGGCATCTTGTAGAGAAAATCACCCTCGGTAACGGTGTTAGTGGAGGAGGTTTCTGTTTCAAGGAGCGTGCCCTGGCTGGAGACCTGGACCTGTTCGGTGAGGCTGCCGATATCGAGAATTGCGTTAACGGGCAGCACATCGCCGACCTTGAGTAAGAGGCCTTTTTGAGTGAGGCGTTTGAAGCCGGCTGCTTCAAATGAGACATCGTACGTACCGGGCTGGAGGGACTGCACGCGGTACAGGCCGGAGGAGTTGGTTTCGGAAGGCGCAGCAAAATTGGTGCCGGTTTCAAGGACAACCACTTTGACGCCTGCGATGGAGGCTCCGCTAGGGTCTGTGACGGTGCCGGTGATGGTGGCGGTGCCGACCTGCGCGGTGGTGGGAATGTGGAGCAGCCCGAGCATGGTGAGTGCTGAGACGAGGATGGAACGGGGCAACAGACGAGTTGGACGCTGCATATTTATGGACTCTTTTAGCGAAACCGAATGGTCATCAATATATATGAAAGCGGAGTCGGGTTGTCAATTTTGGTGGTAGGCGGGGACAATGTTGCCAGGGTTGAAGTAGGTGACAATGTGGGGTATGAAGAAGCAAAGATTTAGCCTTCCGGCATTGTTTTTCATCATCAGTACGGCCGTGTTCGGACAAGTCCCGGTCATCTTCGATACCGATATGGGCAACGACATCGACGACGCCCTGGCGCTGGCTATGTTGCATTCGTTGACGAGCCGGGGAGAATGCCGTCTGATTGGTGTGACTCTGACGAACGCGAATTCTTTTGCCGTTCCGTATGTGCGAATGATTGATCGGTTTTATGGGCGCGAAGCACTTCCGGTAGGCGCAGCCTTGAAGCACTTAAAAGACGGCGATCATGACAATTACCTGAGCGCCGCGCTGAAATCTGCGCCAGAGGAATATCGCGGGTCCGATTTGCATGCTGCCGCAGAACCCGCTGTGATTGTGCTGCGCCGGTTACTTGCGGCGAGCACTGAGAAAGTGATCATCGTGCAAGTCGGATTCAGTACGAATTTGGCGGCGCTTCTCGATTCCAAAGGAGACGCCATCTCTCCAATGAACGGAATGGAATTGGCAAAGACCAAAGTAGCGCTGCTTTCCGCGATGGCCGGAAATTTCGTGGAAACAAATCCGGAGTACAACGTGAACCTTGACTTGGCCGCGGCTCAGAATGTTTTCGAGCGCTGGCCAACGCCCGTGCTCTTCAGTGGATTTGAAATCGGGCGCGATCTCCTTTACCCTGCGTCGAGCATTGAAAAAGATTTCACTTACGCGAAGTGGCACCCGATCGCGGTATCTTATCGCGCATACAACAAGATGCCCTATGACAGGCCTTCGTGGGACTTAACCGCGGCGCTGGCAGCGGTGCGCCCGAGCAGCAAATACTTCAGCGTGTCGCCCAAAGGCAAAGTTCACGTGGATGATCACGGGACAACGCGGTTCGTCTCCGGCGATGGCGACCGGCAATATCTTGTTCTGGATGCTGCACAGCGCGCGAAGGCGCTGGAAGCTTTAATACTATTGACTAGTGAACCTCCGCCGAGGGAGAAATGACCTCCTATAAGCGGGCGAGGCGCGTTTCTGCGTCTCCGAATTTATCGAGCTTGATGCCGAAGCGGTCGAGGAGCGAAAGATAGAGACTGCACATCTTCCGGTTATCGCGGCCATCCTCAACGTAGTTGAGCGAGCGTCCCGTTTCTAGAGTGCCTCCCAAGCCACCGGCAAGCACCAGGGGAAGACGGAAGTTATCGTGTTTGCGTCCGATCCACATGTTGGAGAGGAACATGAGGCAGGTATTATCAAGCACCGTGCCAGTGCCTTCTTTCATGCTGTCCAGCTTCGACGCAAGATAAGCGTACTGGCTGACATGGAAGCGGGCGATGCGCTCATAGCCGTCCGAGTTGTTGTTGTGCGAAGCAGAATGGTGACCTTCCTTGACTTCAAGGAAGGGATAGTACATCGCTGAAAGATCGCGGGAGATGATCAGGGAGGCGACTCGTGTTTTGTTCGTCTGGAACGCAATCGCGATGATGTCGCACATCAGGCGGGCGTGATCACGAAGATCTTCGGGTAAGCCGTTCGCGGGTCTCTCCATAGCCGCCGCGGGCGTGTTTTTGCCTTTGGCCTCGTCCTCCGCGTTTTCCTTTCCTTTCCGCATTCCGTCCACGCGCTTTTCTACTTCGCGGACACTGGTCAGATACTCGTCAAGCTTCACGGCATCGGTGGAACTGATTTTTCGGGTGAGCGATTGGGCGCGGTCGCGTACCCGATCGAGGATGCTGATGTTCAGAAGACTTCCGCGGTTGTCGAACAGGTTATCCCAGGCAAGCGATGGATACACCTCGACAGGCACTGGAGATTCCGGGCTCTGCCATGAGATATGCGAGCTGTACGCCATGGAGAAGTTGGATTCGTGGTAGCCCGTCATGGGCTGCTCACAAGCCAGCACGATGCTGGATTGCGGTGAATCTTCACCCACGCGGCTGGCGATCATCTGATCGACGCTGACACCCGAGTGAATGATGGCGCCCTTGGCGATGTGCGCGCCGGAAAGAATGCTTCCGGTTTGGCCGGGATGAATGCCCTGGCCGGTTAGCGCGTGAACGTAGAGGCCTTCGATCACATTGATCTTTTGCTTCAGCGGCTCAAGCGGTGAGAGCGTCTTGCCAAGCACCATCTCTGCGCCCTGGCCGGATGCGGACCAGTGGTCTTCATTCACGCCATTGCCAAGAAACACCACCCCAAAACGCTTGGGGAAAGCGGAGGGGGACGGGGTATCGGCCAGAGCGTGAAGCGACTCAAGCCAGGGAAGCGCCATGGTACAGCCAGCACCGCGAAGAACCGTGCGGCGGGAAATGGAAGAAGCGGAGCGTTCGGGAGTTTTTGACATCTTATTCACCTTTGAGCATTTCACCTTTGACTGAGGGCGCACCGGACTTTTCACGCGATTCCGGGATGCGCCGATTCAAAAATTGCGGGCTGGTAACAATCGTATCGATCAGCGAACTGAAACGGTTTTCTTTCGCCGCAAGGCGGGTCTGCATCCGTTCTACTACCGCTTCGTCAGAAAGCTGAAGCGAGCGATTCAACGAATAGGCAAGCAGCTTGCGAGAGAAATTTTCAACGAACCCCTGCTGACGATGTTCGCGGATGAAGTTTTGCAACCCCTCGAAGCCTTTGGCTTCCATGCCGCCGGGGTAAGTGACGGCAGTGTCGACAGCACGTCCTGCCAGATCCTTGGTACGTGCTCCACCTACGGGCCCATAGCCTTCGAAAGCGAGGCCGAAAGAATCGAAGCGCGCGTGGCACGCGGAACAGGCCGGATTATCACGGTGGCGCGCCAGCATCTGGCGAACGGGCAGATCGGATTTCGATTCGTCATTGGGCAACTCCGGCACAACGGGAGGCGGCGGAGGGATTACTTCCCCAAGCACGCGCTGAACAACCCAGTGGCCCCGTTTCACAGGACTGGTTCGTAAGCCTGGCGAGTTCTGGGTGAGGAAGACGGCCATTGGCAGAAGACCGCCGCGGCCATACTGGATGGCGTTATCCACGCGCGTCCATGAGTCCGCTGCCCCTTTAATATCGGGGATGCCATAGTGTGCAGCGAGAACGGGATTGACGAACGTGTAATTCCCGAAGAGCAGATCAAGGATGGACCCATCCTGTTGAATCGTGTCTTCGACGAAGCGCACCGGTTCCTGGAACATTGCCTCCCGCAAATCATTGTTAAAGGCAGGAAAGCGTTCGCGGTCAACAGAATTGTGGGTTTCGAAGTGACGGAAATCGAGCCAGTTGCCGGTGAATTCTGTCGCGAGGCCCTGAACGCGGGAATCTTTCAGCATGCGGTGCGTTTGCGCCAGCAGAACGTCGCGGCGCGGCAGATCGCCTGCAGCGGCGTGACGGAGCAACTCATCGTCCGGCATGCTGGACCAGAGGAAATAACTGAGGCGGCTGGCGAGCGCGTAGCTGGAGAGTGGCCGGCTGACAGGCATACCGATATCAAGGGCAACAGTACGGTTGAGGGACTTTTGTGCCGCGCTCGATTGGAGCAAGTCAAAGCGGTATAGAAAATCCGGCGACATCAACACACTGACCAGAGATTGGCGAATCGCTTCCTGGTGCGACAGTTCGTTTTTCGCGCGGAGCGTACGGTAATAACCGAGTAAGTCTGCGCGTTCCGCTTCCGAGAGCGGGCGGCGATAGGCATGGGACGCGAACCGGAGCATCGCCTGCAAGTGCTTCGGCTCAGAGGCGCCCTTCTGCTTTTCTAATTCACGCAGGGTACTATTCACATGTTCGAAGTGGCTGCGAATAGCAGTAACAGCAACAGGATCGTTCTTCGGGTCTGCCTTGGCTTTCACTTCGTATGCATCGCGCATGGCGAAGATCACCGGGGTATCGGTGATTGCATGGCCGACAGGACGGTCGGAACTGGATTCAGCGCCTTTACCCTGAACCTCGCCACTCTGGTTGAAGTAGTACTGGGTCCAAGTCCGCTCCGTGAAGTGAGCGTTGTAGTCAAAATCGTTCCAGAGGCGGGCCAGCTCCTGCTGGCCTTTTTCGTCGAGGATTAGCTCCACAAGAGGGACATCGTCGCGAAAGAAGCCAAGCACGCTGTGAAAACCAGCGCTGAGAAGGCGGCCCTTATCAGAGGAATCGTCCGGGAAATAGCGGCCGCGCTCGGTGATGTAGAAAGAGTCGGGAAAAACGGAAGCGAATCGCGCAAACGCCGCCTGATAGCGGGAACGTTGCGCCGCCGGAACAATCAAATCCGGATCGCCCGCGCGCGCTTTAGCGGAAAGGGCAGCCCAGCGCGGGGCAGCTTCCAGATGCAGCCCGGGATATTTGGGAATCTCCGGCACTAGGGGAGCTGGATCGCCTTCGTTCAACAGAGCGTTCGGGTCGCTATCGCGGCGATGCAGGGCAAATTGACGCAGCTTCCAGTTCAACAAGGGTTGGGACTGGGCGGGCAAGCCTTTTACAAGGGGCGCAGAGAACTGCATGGCGGTGTGGGCGCGGATTTTGAATACGAAATCCCGCATTGCAATGCATTTTGCACGCATCACATCAGGCTTGTTCTCGGCGGCGGAGGGCATGGCCTGCCACATCTTCTGTAAAGTCGCGACGGGGCCGATTGCATCCCTTTCGCTTAAGATTTGCCAAACCATGGGCAGATACTTTGGGCTCACTTTGGAAGCAGCGGCGGTTGACGCGAGCGTTCCTGTTGGCTTTCCCAGCGCCTGGCGGTATTTGTAGCGCCACGCGGCTTCGAAATAATCCGCAAAATCCGTCGGTTGGCGTTGGTAAAAAGCCATGATGCGCTGAATGGAATACTTTTCGCGATCGGTTTCGACGAGCATGGGAAACGGTGCGAACTCGAGGCCGTCCGGCTTCAGCACCATGTGATCGGCTACACCGCGGGACGCTTGCAGATACTTATTCAGCAGGCCTGGTGACATGGTCAGAGACTCGCCCGAATTGTCGAAACCCGCTGTATTCGCCGGGTCTATGGGAAATTCCTTGCTGATCTGCATATTGCGCCCAGTGAGATCACGAATGGTGTAGTTGTATTCAGCGTTACTTAGGCGCCGGGCCAGCACCAATCCGGGATCGCCGGTGAACTTCTTGATTTGCTGAGTTCGGATGGCCCCAATCCATGAGATTACTTGTTGCGTAGCCTCAGTGGGTGGAGGTGCCATTGGCTTCGGCGGCATGGTTTTGGCTTCAAGCCGATCCATCACCAACGCCCAATGTGGATAGTCTTTGGAGACCATATCCACAGAGGTGAACGACTTTAGATCGAGCTGAGCAGCAGCCGAGGCTCCGCTATGACAACTGATGCAGTACTGGGTGATGAAGGGACGGACGGTTTGATCAAACTGGCGATTCAGCGAGGGGGCGGCTGCGCTATGAGCAGGAACCGCGGTCAGAAACAACAAGATGGGTACGCTTGAAATCAGCATATTTAAGAAGTAAAGTGCCTTTCGGAACGCACCTCAAGTTTATCGCACTGGCGTGCTTGGGTGGCGGCAGTGGCCCTAAACTCGCTGATTGGAGGATGGGACCATAAACCTATGCGTCATTTTCTTCTCACTTCAGCAGCAGTTGTTATTTTCACACTGGCGAGTTCTTTCGTTATCTCCGCTCAGCGTCATGAAATTCCTGCGTTGAATAGCTGCATTAAGGAGTTTTACGATCCCGAAATGTACAACTATTTAACTTTCAAAAATACCTGCTCTCAATCATTGACGGTTGTGTTGATTGCCAAAGATGGTTCTGGCGGGGGCGGCACCATGGAATTGCGCCCCGGCGGCAAAGATTCAGTCGGTCGGTCGGCAGGCAAGGAACCCAAGCCCGGCAGCTTTGAACTGTACGTCTGCCCTACCGGTAACATTCCGGTGGATGACAACGATCAGTTGGTCAGCAAGCCAGGGAGCAACTTTCGATGCCTGCAAAAGACGCGCTAGCCGACGGTTAGGTTGATGGTGCGGGCTTGTATCCTGCTTCTTTTGGTGGGTGGCTTTGCGCTACCCATTGCGCCTTTTGCAATTTCTTCGCTTTGGATCGATCAGCGGGGGATTGAAATTCCTGGGAGTGTGTTTGCGAAAGAGGAGAGGGTAGTTGTCCGTGATTCCTCATGGAGCCGGTCGGTTGAGGTGACGGTGGAGTATGACCCGCCGCATGAATCTGCGGTGGCTTTTCTGACGGCCAAAGTGAGCCCGGAACGTTTCGATGAATTGAAAAAAGGCGACCCGGTCAAATTGCGCTTCCTGCGACGCGAAGATCTGCCGCAGATTCCGGGTGCCAAGTTACTGCGCAGCATGCACGCACTGCCTACGGCGCGACTGGCGGAACAACGTTCGTGGTCAGCGCTACAACTGGCTTACCAGACGAGGACTACCTTTCTGGCTGAAGCGGTAATGGGTATCGTGATTTTGCTTCTGCTTTGGAAGCTGTTGCACCTTCCCCTGTTTGGGTGGGTAGCGGTGGCCAGCATTTTCTGTGGAATCGCGGCTGTTATGTTGCACAGCTTTCCGGTTCCAGTACCGGCCCCACAAACGAATATACGCAGGGCTTCAGGAACGGTGAAGAGCGTCGAGTTAGTGGAATATCTGTTCGGTAACAATTACGAGAATTTCGAGGCAAAACAACCGGTACAGATTGTGGGAGTGCAATTTGTTCCGGAGGGAAGGGCGCAAGCGGTGTTAGCAGTGGACTTGATCGACGCGGATTCGGTGCGGGGACTGCGGGAACACTCGGCGGTGGAGGTTGAATACGAGCGAGGAACACCACGCGTGGCGCATATTCTGGGTGCCAGCCGCGACTTTGTGCGGATTAATTTGCGCGGAGCGGCGATTGAAATTGTAGTTGCGTTGGGAGTGTTGGCCGCGCTACTGGCGGGATGGCTTTTTATTAACCGAGGCTACCGAAAGACTTCGCGGGCGACGCCTCATAGCTAACCAAATAGTGGAAACTGTTTTTCTTCAAGAACGCGCCTGGGGATCATCCAGGATGCATACGGTGCGTACTCTATCTCAGTAGATAGCCAGAGCTGGCCCACGCGCCTTGCCCGGGTACGGCGAGTCATGGCGACGCGCTGGGGAGTATCGTGACGGGAATGGCAAGCGGGGCAAAGGATAGTGATGAGTTGGCCGTTGCGCGGGTCATGATGCACGTGCGCCGCGTTTAAGTGGGTATGTTGCGTTCCACATTGGGCGCACCGATGTCCGGCGAGTGCGAGCAGAGTTTCGCGATACCTGCGCCATTCCACGCCATAGTATTTGCGCAGTTCGGGGCGAATGGGCACTGGTCCAATTATGTCAAAGCTGCATGGCTGGCTTCAACGAATTCAGCGGATAATGGTTATTCATGCTTTCATTTGGACCCTTGCGAAGATTATTCCGTACACGAGTCAGGATCGTCCTGGCGGTTTGTTTGGCAGTGTTTGTAACCGCTGGAGTGATCGGTTATATTCGTTTGTCGCGATTCGTGGATAGCCGTCTGGTGCAAGGCTTTTACGGTGACAGTGTGGTTCTGTATGCGGGACCGAGGACGCTGGCTGCGGGCGATGTTATCAGTGCCGATCAAGTAGTTGCCAGCTTGCGCGAAAGCGGCTACACGGAATCGGTTGAAAACTCCGCTGGGTTTTTCAAGAGAGCAGTGGACACGCTGGAGATTCACCCCGGGCCATCTTCGTATTTCAAACCGGAAGCCGTGACCGCCACCTTTACAGATAAGGGCGTCACGAAGCTGGTGAACGTGCGGGATGAAGGTTCGGTTGATGAGTATGCCTTGGAGCCGCAGGTTCTGGCGACGTTGAACGGCTCAGAACGCGAGAAGCGCCGCATCGTTCGTTTCGCGGGGATCCCGAAAGTTTTGGTGAACGCACTTCTGGCGGCTGAGGACAAGCACTTTTTTAGTCACGCGGGTTTCGATCCTTTGCGGCTGGTGAAGGCCGCGGCTGTGGATTTGAAATCGCAACGGAAGGAACAGGGCGGTTCGACGCTCACGATGCAGCTTGCCCGCAACCTGTACCTTGACTCCGATAAAAAATGGAAGCGTAAGGCGTCGGAACTGATGATCACGCTGATGCTGGAGCACAAGCTGACCAAAGAACAAATCTTTGAGAATTATGCGAACAGGGTCTACCTGGGGCGGAGCAATGGATTTTCCGTGCTTGGATTCGCTAAGGCAGCGCAGGTTTACTTTGGGAAAGATCTTTCGCAGATCGATTTGCCAGAGGCAGCTTTTCTAGCAGGCATGGTGCAGCGACCCAGTTATTATGAGCCACAGCACCATTTGGCAAGAGCTATCGATCGCCGCAACGTAGTGCTGAAGATGATGCGGCAGAGCGAGTTCATAGACAGTGCGCAGTTACAGAGCGCGATGGAAGAACCGGTCAGTCTGGCTCATGCGATTCCCGATACGGGTGAGGCTCCGTATTTTCTTTCACTCGCGCTGAGTGAACTGCAGGACGCGACACAAACGGGCGCGGCACCCACCCGGGTTTACACAACTCTTGACCCTGACCTGCAACGGAGCGCGGCAGATGCCATCCGGGTGGGATTGAAGGAAGTGGACGGCAACATTGCGCGGAAGCGTCCAAAGGATCAACATGATGTGCCGCAAGTTGCGTTGATTGCTTTGGACCCGCACACAGGAGAGGTGAAGGCTGTGATTGGCGGGCGCAACTATGGCACCAGCCAGTTGAACCATGTGCTGGCGAAGCGTCAACCAGGGTCTATTTTTAAGCCGTTCGTGTATGCGGCCGCTTTATCGCCTGGTGGGAACATGACGCCGGCTTCCACCGTCGTGGACCAGCCTACTACGTTTCATTTTGGCAAGGACCTCTACCAGCCGGGCAACTTCGGTGAGCACTTCTACGGGACTGTGACGTTGCGGCGCGCGCTTGCGAAATCAATGAACATTGCCACTGTACGGGTTGCGGAGAAGGTAGGTTACGGCAAGGTTGTGAACGTTGCGCACAATGCTGGACTCAACAACCTAATTATGGCGACTCCGGCGGTTGCACTTGGCTCCTATGAGACGACACCGCTAGAAATGGCGGGCGCGTACACGGTGTTTGCGAACAAGGGTATTTACACGCAACCGCACTTTCTGAGCGAAGCGCGCGATCAAAACGGAAACGTAATTTTCAGCCAGAAACCCCGGCAGCACAGGGCACTGGATGAGGGGGTTACTTTCCTGATGCAAGACATGCTTGAAGAGGTTCTGCGGTCCGGAACGGCGGCGAGCGTGAAATCGCGCGGACTGCTGGCACAAGCGGCGGGAAAGACAGGGACCTCTCGGGATGGGTGGTTTGCCGGGTTCACCTCTGATCTGGTTTGCATTGTCTGGGTGGGGTATGACGATAACAGCGATCTGGATCTGGAAGGCGCCCGTTCAGCGCTGCCTATTTGGACCGAGTTTATGAAGCGCGCAACAGCGTTGCGGGGAGCGCAGCCGCTTGCCAGCATGCCAAGCAGTGTTGTTTCCGTATCGATCGATAGCGATACCGGTTTAACTGCAGGGCCTTTGTGTACCAGAGTGCGCAGGGAATATTTTCTTGCCGGTACGCAGCCGAGGAAGTGTACGCACGAAGAGATGCCTGAACTGCTTGAGCCTGTGCTGACTCCTCCTGAATCGATTACCACCGCCTTGAGAGATCGGCTCTAAACAGCAATGAAGCAGTTAGTCACTTATTGCGTTTCATTGATTGCCTTGTTGTCCGTTGCTGCGGCAGAACAGGCCGTAGATCAAAGCGCTAAGCCATCACCCATCCGCACACGCGCGCGCGCCGTTCAGACTGCTCAGGCTGGGCCCACGGTACGGGCTGCGGACATTGCAAAAGGGCCGAATACAGGCACTGCCTGTTATCACGATTCCGAAAGCCCTCTCACTGCCGTTCACCCTTCTTTCCCGGTTGGTTCACGCGTAAAGGTGACCAACCTCCGCAATCAGAAGACGGTGATTGTCACCATCAGCGGTCATGCCGCGTTGCCCGGCCGATTAATCAGCCTGAGCCGCGATGCAGCGGACGAGCTTGGCTTCGTGAATGCGGGAACTACTTCGGCTAAAGTCGATGCGGTCCGGGATTAGATCCTTCCTAATTTTTTTACCGCCTCTGTGATGGAGCGCAGCTTTTCGATGAGCGGAAGTGTGCGGTGTTCCGTATCGTCAAGCTCTTGTGCGCGCTTTAGAATTTCTGCAGCATGAGCCCTGGGAACTACGACGACACCGTCCTGATCGGCGACGATGATGTCGTTGGGGCTTACTTTTGTTCCCGCGCATTCGATAGGGATGTTGGAACCGGCAAAGCGGTAGTGATTCACTGACGTGGAAGGCGCAACACCGGTTGAGAAGACCGGGAACTGAATTTTGTTGATCTGCGGCAGGTCGCGGACCGCTGCGTCAATGACGGCTCCCGCTAAGCCGCGCACTTTCATTGCAGTGGCCATCAAGCCGCCGATTCCGGCGATATCCGCACCTCCTTCCAGCTTCATGACATAGACTGAGCCGGCCGGCGCGCGATCAATTGCTTCGAGCATGCCGGAAGATGCGGAAGCTCCTTCCTGATGCTCTTCCTTCTTCAGCAGAACCGTTACCGCCGGGCCAGCGAACTTGGTGGTGAACAGCGGGCGCATCTGGTGAGACATGTACGCCTTCTGCCCGTAGAGCTGCTCGATAGCATCCGATACGGAAGCAACTTCCACAAGCTTGAACCCTTCTATGAGAGGGTCTTGTGCAAGCAGTGGAATTGCTAATAAAACCGCGGCAAAGATTTTCATTATTTTGGTTCCGTGATGGCGCGAAAAACGCGAAGCATATTCAAACCCAGCACTTTCCGGATACGCGATTCCGGCCAGCCGCGAGTGAGCATAGCTTCGGTGAGGAGCGGGAAATCCGCGATGCTGTGCATTCCGCGCGGAGGTGTCGGACCACCATCGAAATCTGTACCGATGGCAACATGGTCTTCGCCAATGATGCCGATGGCACGCTCCAGAACACCGATCCACTCCCCGGGGGTGAGGAGAAGTTCCTCTGGGATATCGAAACCAACCATCGGAAACTGCGGGGCAACCAGATGGTCAATCTCTTCGATGCTGAGCTGTCCCTTGCGGCGCGCAATTTCGCCGGTATCCCAGAATGGTTTTCCCGCGTGGCTGGTCCGGTAATCATAAGCTTTGCGATTGTGAAATTCATTGCCTATTTGAAAACCGACAACACCGCCTTTGGCCGCGATCTTGCGCATCAGGTCATCCGGCATATTGCGTGGGATGTTATTGAGCGCGCGCATTCCATGATGCGTGGCAACGATGGGTGCCGAACTGATTTCGAGCGTCTGCGCAATAGTTTCATCGGAGGCATGGGAGACATTGATCACCATGCCGAGACGGTTCATCTCACGCACCACGGCGCGGCCTCTTTCGTTCAGCCCGTGATTTTCCGGTGCCGCCGAACAGCAGGAATCGGCGAAATGGTTGGCCCAGTTGTGAGCCGGAAGCTGTGCGGAGCGGAGCCCAAGCCGGTACAGATTGCGCAGCACGGCAAGATCGCCATCCAGGTCGAAGCCTCCTTCTAGATCGAGCACGGCTGCGATCTTTCCTGATTTGTGAATGCGTTCGATATCGCCAGCGGTTCGCGCGAGTTCGATTGTGGCACGGTTTCGCTCGAGTTGAGTAAGTGCAAGATCGATCAAGCGCAACGTTTGTTTGGTTTCGAGGCGCTGCGGATAGTAATCTTCCGTAACGAAGACCGAAAAAAACATCGCTCCTAAGCCTCCGTCTTTCGCGCGCGGTAAATCGAACTGCCCATCGGGCATGCGCTGACCGATATCGCCGCCATGGTAGAGCTGCCGATCAATGACATGGACATGGGCATCGAACACAAGAGCGCTGGAATGAATTTTCTGAGCAGCAGGGGTAATCGCTAGGGCCAGGGAAACGGCGGCGGCCAGCGCAAGGCCAAACTTGATCAAGTGAGATCTCCGGAAGACTTATAATGATCGTCCATGCAGGCATTTCGCAAAATCTCGCGTCGTGAGTTGCTGGGGGCGGCGGGGATTGCTTCAACGGCGCTGGCACAAGCGCAGACCCGGTCATCGCGTCCGAAGATCGCCGCCGTCACCACAACTTTCTTCAAATATTCCCACACGCAACATATTGTAGACAGGTTCCTTGAAGGATATGGCTGGAATGGAGAATTCCACCATCCACCGATGGATTTGGTGTCTTTGTATGTGGACCAGGTGGGCGCGCGCGATCTGAGCCGCGACCGCGCGCGGCGCTTTCCGGGGATGAAGATCTATCCGACAATCAGCGAGACGCTCACGTTAGGGACAGGCAAACTTGCGGTCGATGGCGTGGTGGTAATTGGGGAACATGGCGATTATCAGCGCAATGAGATGGGCCAAACGCAATACCCGCGCTACCAGTTTTTCCAGGAGGTTTTCAAAGTTTTCCGTGCAAGCGGCCGCGCCGTGCCGGTGTTCAACGACAAGCATCTCTCCTGGAAGTGGGACTGGGCGAAAGAGATTTACGATACTTCGAAGGAATTGAGATTCCCGCTGATGGCGGGTTCCAGCTTGCCCGTAACGTGGCGGACTCCATCCGTTGAGTTGCCGCGGGATGCGCGATGCTCTGAGGCGCTGTCCGTCTGTTATGGCGGCGTGGATAGCTATGATTTCCACGGGCTGGAAACGATTCAGTGCATGGTGGAACGTCGGAAGGGTGGCGAGACTGGCGTGAAATCCGTAACCGCGTTTCGCGGGGACGCTTTCTGGAAGGCTTACAGCGAAAGTGTGTGGCCCCATGATTTGATGGAGGCGGCGTTATGCAGAAGCCATACGCTAACGCCCGCGCGCGAAGGCTTTAACGACATTTTGCCCACGATGGCGGATATGCAGCGCCTTGTGAAAGACCCCGTGGCTTACCGGTATGAGCATAACGATGGCCTGAAAAGCACGATGCTGCTAATGTCCGGTCTGGTGAAAGATTTTAACTTCGCGGCACGGCTGGACTCCGGAATTTTCAGTACTCAGATGTACTTGCCGATGCCGGACGGACGCACCACGCTGGCAACGTTCTTCAGCCCTCTAGTAAACGGTATGGAGCAGATGTTCCTGACCGGCAAGGCAACCTATCCCGTGGAACGAACTTTGTTGACCACCGGTCTGACGGAAGCAGGAGTGAAGAGCCTGTTTCTAAAAGGTGCGCGAGTGGAGACGCCCCACTTGGGGATTAGTTACCGCGCAACGAAAGAATCCACATTCCAGAGAAGCTAATGAAGCGCATCGCCATTGTTGGAACCATTTACAAATATTTGTCCCACGTGCAGCACATTGCCGACCGTTTTCTGGTGGGCTATCCGCATGAGGGAGCCTGGCACCGGCCCGATATGAAGGTGGTATCGCTGTATATCGATCAGAAGCCGGAGGGCGATCTGAGCGCAAAGCGGGCTGCTGAGTTTGGCTTCCATGTATACCCAACCATTGCGGAAGCGCTGCGTTGCGGAGGCGGGAAGTTAGCCGTGGATGCGGTGCTGATTATTGCCGAACATGGAGACTATCCCCGCAATGAGAAGGGGCAAATTTTATACCCCCGTTATGAATTTTTCAAGGCCTGTACTGAGGTTTTTGAAAAGGACGGGAGGTCGGTACCGGTTTATAACGACAAGCATCTTTCCTGGAATTTTGAAAAAGCAAAGTGGATGGTTGCGGAATCGAAGCGGTTAAAATTCCCCATGCTGGCAGGGTCTTCCCTGCCCGTTACATGGCGCTTGCCAGAGCTGGAGTTGCCCCTGGGTTGCGAAATTGAAGAAGCTCTGATGGTTGGGAATGGCGGCTCTGACCCAATGGATTACCATGCTCTGGAAGCAATGCAGTGCATGATTGAACGGCGGAAAGGCGGGGAGACGGGCGTGCGATCAGTAGAGATGATTGAGGGTGCCGCAGTGTGGAAAGCGGGTGCCGAGGGACGTTGGTCGAATCAGCTTCTACAATCGGCGCTCTCTCGCAGCGATACGCCGCAGGGTTATTCGTTCGAGGACGGCCGCACTCAGGATCTGGCAACCAATGAACAACTGCCGAAGCTGGTAAAAAACCCGGCGGCTTACTTCATCACGCACAATGACGGGCTGAAGACCACCTTGCTGATGCTCACTGGAGCGGTTCAGGATTTCACTTTCGCCGCACGAATCAAGGGCGCGGGCGTGAAGAGCTGCCAGTTTCTGCTCAGTCCGGTTCCGAACGTCACCTATTCGGCATGTCTGGTGAACAACATCGAGCACATGTTTGAAACCGGCAGGGCTGCCTACCCCGTGGAGCGTACGCTGCTGGTGAGCGGCATGCTGGAGAGCTGCCTGACGTCACGTCTGCAGGGGAGCAAGGTGCTTGCGACACCACAGTTAAACGTGCGGTACCAAGCGCCGAAAGTAGCTGTTACGCCAGCTTAAAGCGGCGGACGTCAATTTTCTTATCGTCAAATACACCCAGGCCCAGAGCGCTTGCGATCTCAATGTGCTCTGGCTGCATGTTTACAAACGTGCTGTCGCGGTCTGGCTTGGCGTTCGCAATCGGCAGCATGCTCATTTGAGCGCGCTTTGCATCGATAGCCTTCAGGCCGGTTTTGTCGAGAGCAACCGGATCTGTCGCGAAGTAAATCGTATTGTGCGCCCATAGGTAATGCTCCACCTTCTTCCCGGGGCCCCCGTGATAAGCAGCCAGCAGCCCATCGCATATATTCAGCACGGCCTTTTTGCGGATGATAGGGTGATCGACGATGTTCGGAATGAAGGTGCCGCAGGTATTCAGGGTACTGCTGGAATGGCTTCGGCTGACATTGTTTACTAAGCCGTGTGACAGGTTTTTCAGAGCAATGGTCACGCCGGCCGATTGGTGGTGCTTCACCCCGCACAGATTGACCAGCTTGCTTACATCTTTGCTGATGAAGTTCGAAAGGTAGGAGCGCCGGTGGTGGGGATCGCCAGGGTCCGCACCGGGAAAGACGAGCGGCATTTCCACATACTGGCTGGCATCGTAGCCGTCCATATCCAGTTGAAAAGGATGCGCGGCATAGTTGTCACTGGCGAACGTCCAGCGCACGCCTTCGGGCAGCCACTTATCGAAGCCGGCTTCCAGGAACTCACGCCGGTAGCGGTCATACGCCACGATGTTTTTAAGCGGTACGCCTGCAGTCTGTAAACCGGCGATGATTTCGGAAACCACTTCAGGCGAGGACATCAAAAAGGGGCGGCCCACCGGGTTAAGCTTCAAACCGACCACGTCTGAAGGTTGAAAGAGCGTGCGCCAGGCATCCTGGGGTGAAGGCGCGCCAGTAAGTTCCATGATGCCCCGGTTGAGCATGAGCCTGACGGCTTCGCGATTCGATTTGCGGCCAGTGGTTGCTGACGAATGTTCAACCGCAACAACGCGGCCTGCATAGGGCCCTGGCAAGCCAGGCGTACCAGCCGATTCCGCCGATGCGGAGTACGTTGCGGCAAGGAATCCAGCCGCTCCCGCGGCCATCAGGAAGTCACGGCGGTTTTGATCTGGCATGAGATTACTCTCAGTGTACAAAATGAAATATTGCGCGTAAACTACATGCAATCATGAGTGCTTCATTTTGGAATAGTATGGGTCGGCGTCAGCTCTTTCAGCGCCTGGCCGGGGTTGCGGGGGCGACTGCCTTACCGGCACGGAGTACCGCGGCGGCAACCGTAAAGAATGTTTATCGCGCTATCGGCGTTAGGCCTTTAATTAACGCCCGCGGCACGTTCACCATCATTACCGGATCGCAAAGCTTGCCGCAGGTGAAGGCGGCAATGGAGGCGGCATCGCGGGACTACGTTCATATGGACGAATTGATGGCCGGGGTAAGCCAGCGGCTTGCTGAAATAACCGGTGCTGAGTGGGGTATTGTTACCAACGGTTGCTGCGCCGCGATCGCTCATACAACGGCGGCCTGTATTGTGGGTTCCAACCCTGAGCGCATGCAGCGGCTGCCGGATTTGACGGGACTAAAGAATGAAGTAATCATCCCTACTTATTCGCGCAACGTTTACGATCATGCGGTTCGCATGGTGGGCGCGAAAATTGTGGAGGTAGACGACCCGGGGCGCCTGGATGAGGCTTTCAACCAGCGGACCGCAATGGTCTACATTCTCGCCGGGCCGGGCGATGAAGGGCCTTTGGGAACGGCCGTGGTATGCGCCGCCGCGAAGCGCCACAATGTACCGGTGCTGGTGGATGCGGCGGCAGAAGGATTGACGTTTCCGAACGTGCATCTGGCACGGGGTGCAACGGCCGTTGCCTATAGCGGTGGCAAGTGCATTCGCGGTCCGCAGGCTGCGGCTCTCTTGCTTGGAGAGAAGAACTTACTTCAGGCGGCGTGGTTAAACAGCGCGCCGCACCACGCATTCGGGCGCGCCCTGAAAGTGGGTAAGGAAGAAATCATGGGCATGCTGGCGGCTACCGAGGCTTGGAAGACCCGCGATCATGACGCAGAGTGGCAACAATGGCTTGGGTGGTTGAACCAGATTAGTACACGTGTTTCGACAATTGGCGGCGTGACGACAAGCGTGATCCAGCCAATTGGGCTTTCTAACAAAACGCCCAGCCTGCGCATTCTGTGGGATGGCGCGCAGTTGGGCATTACAGGAAGCGAAGCGGCAAAATTGCTGCTGGATTCAGAGCCGCGAATTGTGGTCGCGGGCGGCACAGGCACGCGCCCGAATAGCATGGCCAGCACGCTTACGGTAACTCCGTGGATGATGATGCCGGGTGATGAGAAGGTGGTAGCGGACCGCATTCTGGCGGTGCTGAGCAAGCCTCCAAAATTTACAAATCCGGAAGTTCCGCAAGGATCTCCGGTGCCGGTTCAAGGGCAATGGGAAGTCACCATCAACTTCGGGCGCGGTAGCGCAACACACTACGTAGCATTCGAACAAAGCGGCAATTCGCTGGTGGGAACGCATCGCGGCGAGTTTGTGGAGGGCGACTTGGCCGGCACTGTTGCCGGTGACGAAGTGGTTTTTAAAAGCTCACAAAAGATGGAAGGCACGCGGCTCTCATGGGATTTTACCGGTAAGGCAGCCGCCAACAGCATGGAAGGCACCGTGAATATGGGCGAGTACGGCGAGGCACGCTGGAGCGCTAAGCGGCACCAGTACATGGCTCCGGGCGGCATAGTTCGTCCCGTTAAAACAGTTTGAGGAGAAAACGCATGAGAAAACTTCTAACGATTTGTCTGGCAGTCTGTTCCTGTGCGTGGGGGCAGCTTACGTCCACAACTTCACTGGTGGGGCGAGTTGCCGACGCCTCCGGGACTTCCATATCCGGTGCTGCCGTCACTTCAACCAACACCGGCACGGCGGAAAGTTCTTCTACCGTCACGAATGCTGAAGGCCAATACGAATTTCTTTTTGTGAAGCCGGGGACGTACGACATCACGGTCAAACAAGCAGGATTCGATTTATTGACTTTAACGGGCATCCCTGTTTCGACAAACCAAGTTGTGCGCAATGACGTCACTCTGAAAATTGGGCAAGTGTCGGAAAAGATCATCGTGTCAGCGGATGTACCGCCCATCAATACGGAAGATGCGTCACTGACCGAAACACTTTCCACAAAGACAACCGCCGAGTTGCCGCTGAATAGCCGGAACGCTTTAAAACTGGCACTCACGATACCTACGGTGCTGCCAGGGCGAAAGGCTGCTTCCGGTAATCCGGGTGGCGGCGAAGGTTATATCGGTGCGGGAACGCGGGAAATTCAGAACAGCATTTCTCTTGATGGCGTGAGCATCATGAACAATCTGATCACCACCGCGACGCTGCGACCATCGGTAGACGCGATTCAGGAATTCCAGGTGCAGACGGGAACCTACCCCGCGCAATACGGCGGGTACATGGGCGTGCAGGTCAATGTGATTACGAAGAGTGGAACGAACCAGCTTCACGGCACTGCATTCGAATTTCTGCGCAACGATGCTTTGGATGCCCGGAACTTTTTCCAGCGCCCCGGTATTCCAAAGGCACCGCTACGCCAGAATCAGTTCGGCTTTGCCCTTACGGGCCCAGTGGTGATTCCAAAACTTTATAACGGCCACAATCGAACTTTCTTTCTGTTGAACTACGAAGCGCTTCGGAATAAACAATCCCAACCCGGCATCAGCACGGTACTAACCGATGCGATGCGCGGTGGAAATTTTTCGGCAGTCTCAACGCCAATCATAGACCCGTTCTCGATAGGACGGGCAGCATTCCCGGGCAATATTATTCCCACTTCACGGCTCTCGCCACAAGCGCAGAAACTGCTTCAGTATATGCCGCTGCCCACACAAGGCGGCCCTGCGGTTAACAACTATAACGTGAACGTACCCAACACAAACGATGGCAACCAAACGATTGACCGCGTGGACCAGAGTATCGGCCAGCGGATTCGCTTGTTCTTCCGCTATGCTCTCGGAAACACGGATCTTTTGAATGGCAACCCCAACCCGAATAACGGTTACACGCAGCCGGTGAGGGACCGTAATTTTGTTATTGGATACACGCACACGCTCTCACCCAATATCGTGAACGATGCGCGGTTTGGGCGGGAGTTTGTTTCTATCGATTCGCTGAACTTTTTCAACACAGCGGATAAAGCAGGCGCGGGGACGGCGATCGGCATTCCCGGCTTCACAACCGATATCAACAATGCGGGATTGCCGAACATCGCCATCACGAATTTTATTTCGATTGGCGGGGATAATCAAGCCAGCAGCAACTGGTACCAGAAAGACAAGACTTACCAGTTTTCAGATGTATTGAGCTGGAATGTGGGTGCGCACAGCGTTTCTGCCGGTTACGATACGCGGCGGCTGATTACTTCCCGCATCGCAAATAATAATCCGCGAGGCGGGTTCGTATTCAGCGGCACCATTACCGGCTATGCGCCCGCCGATTTCATTCTTGGCCTGCCATTAGCCGTTACTACGCCAGGTCCGTTGGTGCAGGCAGAGGTGGGGCAGTACCGCCACGGTTTTTTTGTTTCCGATAAATGGCAATTCACCAAGCTCACGCTCACTCTGGGCGTGCGCTATGAATTGCCCACGGTACCGGAATCGCTAAACGGGAATGCCAGGATTTTGAATCCACAGCAGACGGCGTTCATTCCCGATACCGTGCCGCACAGTATCCCTCTAATCAACCCGAATCACAGCAATTTCGCTCCGCGCGTGGGGTTCGCGTACCGGTTTACACCGCGCTGGGTGGTTCGCGGCGGATATGGCATTTACTACAACCCGAACCAACTGAACAGTTATACGCTGGCGACTACAAATCCACCTTTCGCCACTATTTACACATACAACAACCAGATCGCCAACCCGACGCTGACACTGTCAAACCCCGTGCCGTCCACTCCGGGTGTGCTGCCGAAGCCGGGCGCGTTTACGTTGAATCCTGATTTGCCGGTGGCGCGCAATAACCAGTGGAGCTTCAGTGCCGAGCACGCGCTCTGGCACAATGCTGGCCTGGAATTTCAATACATCGGTTCCCGCACCACGCATTTGGACCGCAGCTTTCTCAACAACACGCCCGCGCCTGGACCCGGAGTGATCAATGACCGCAGGCCGAATCAATTGTTCCAATCCATCCGCACGATTCAGAACGACATGATCGCTACTTATGAAGCCTTAAGCGTGATCTACAGGCAGCAGTTTTTCAAGGGTGCAACAGCCCTGGTTTCCTACACATGGTCAAAAACTTTGGATGTGACCACCGATTCGAACGGCGGCGGAGCACCGATGGACCCTTACAACTGGAAGTTGGATTACGGCCATTCCAACTGGGATGTGCCGCACCGTCTTGTAGGCAGCTTCACGTATGAGCTTCCTTTCTTTCGGCAATCGTCTTACCGAGCAGTGAAATATGCTCTGGGTGGGTGGCAGACCAACGCGATTATCACTTTGCAATCGGGCTATCCATTCAACGTAGTAGTTCCCGGAGACCCGGCAAACTCCGGCGCAAGCGTCGGGAACCAGCGGCCCAATCTGCTGAAGACGGCGACTTCGAACTGCGGTAAGGGCCACCTGAGCGACTGCATCGATAGGTCCGCCTTCGCGCTCCCCACTCCGTTTACCTACGGCAATGCCGGACGCAATATTCTGCGTGGACCCGGGCTGACGAATATTGATTTCTCGCTTTTCAAAGACTTTGGGATCACGGAGCGGGCGCGTCTGCAAATTCGCGGTGAAGCGTTCAACCTTTCGAACACGCCAGGGTTTGGGAATCCGAATGCCACGTTTGGCACGGCGGCATTCGGCACTATTACGGGGACTGCAAACAACAACCGGCAGATCCAATTCGGCGCGAAAATCCTGTTCTAGCGCGTCACTTACAAGCGATGCAATCGATTTCGACGAGCGAATCGCCAGGGATGCCACCTGCCGCTGCGATCGTCGTGCGTACTGGCGGTTCCATTCCGAATTTGCCTTTGAATACTTCGTTCATGCCAGCGTAATCTTTGATGTCGTTCAGGTACACGTTCACCTTGAGAACTTTTTCCATAGACGAGCCCGCATCCTTCAGACGAGCCTCTAACTGGTCAAGAACATGCGTGGTATGAGCTTTGATATCGCCCTTGAAGTGAGCACCGATACCGGAGAGAAAAACCATGTCGCCGAACGTGACTACGGGGCTGAACATTTGCTGCCCTTCCGGCTTTTTGCCATTGGCCCAGATTACTTTCTTGCCCGCCTTCTCCGGTTCGGCTTTTGCCGGCACGGCGGCGGGCACGATGGCCACTGCTGCTACAGCACCGGCGGTCATAAACTTTCTGCGATCTACTTTTGACATATCCTGTCTCCTTGGCGTTTAGACTGCTGTGATTGAGGATCGTAACATGAATAGAGCTTTGCTGACGTGCTTGATGCTTGCTGTGCCCTGCGTCGGGCAGGAGTACGACTTATTGCTGCGGGGCGGGCATGTAATTGACGCGAAGAGCAAGACCGATGCCCTTCGAGACGTTGCGGTGAAGGATGGGAAAATTGCCGCGGTTGAACCTTCGATAGCGGCGGCAAGAGCTCGCAAGACAATCGAATTGAAAGGCCTGTATGTCACGCCCGGATTGGTGGATATCCACGCACACGTCTATGCCGGAACCAATGAGCCAAACTCGTACGCTGGGGACAATAGCGTCTATCCGGACGGCTTCACTTTCCGTTCCGGAGTGACAACGGTTGCCGATGCCGGGTGCGCGGGCTGGAGGAATTATGCTGACTTCGAGAACCGGGTGATCAAAAAATCGCGCACCCGTATCCTGGTATTTCTGAACATTGTCGGCAACGGGATGCGCGGGGCTAAATTTGAAAACGATCTGAACGATATGGACGCGGAGTTAACGGCCAAAGCGGCAATGGAGCACAAAGACCGCGTGGTGGGAATCAAGTGTGCCCACTACAACGGACCGGAGTGGACGCCAGTCGAGCGCGCGGTTCAGGCAGGGACGAAAGCAAGTATACCTGTGATGATTGATTTTGGCGCGAATCATCCGGAAAGCCGCCCGTTGAGCCAGTTGCTGATGGAAAAACTTCGGCCCGGCGATATTTACACTCATGCCTACTCCGGTCTGCGCGGCGAGGTGGATGACGCCGGTAAGCCAGGCGCGGGCATGCTGGAAGGGCGCAAGCGTGGAGTGATCTTCGATGTGGGGCACGGTGGCGGAAGCTTTCTGTTGCGCGTTGCGGTACCCCTGACGAAAGCAGGCTTCTGGCCCGATTCCATCTCGACGGATCTACACATTGCCAGTATGAATGGCGCTATGAAAGACATGCTGAATGTTGCAACCAAATTCCTTGCGATGGGGATGTTGCTGCCAAATGTGATTGCAGCTTCCACATGGAACCCTGCGCGAGAGATCAAACACGAAGAACTAGGAAATCTCTCGGTAGGAGCGCCTGCGGACGTTGCGGTGTTGCGGCTGGAACAGGGTGACTTCGGCTTAGCCGATCATTTTGGTGCTCGCTTGAAAACCAAGCAAAAGCTGGTTTGCGAATTGACTCTGCGGGACGGCAAAGTGGTTTGGGATTTGAACGCCACTTCGCGTGAAGACTGGGATAAACTCCCGAGCCACTACGGCCCACAGGGAGATACAAAATGGGATGGAACTATTAGCAGCGCGTCGCGGGCGGCGGCAACTTCCAGCCAATCAACTCCGGTAAAGCACTAAGAAAGTGGTAGCGCTAACGAGAATCGAACTCGTATTTAAGCCTTGAGAGGGCTCTGTCCTAACCGTTAGACGATAGCGCCGCGACCAACGACGAGTATAGCTTACGAAGCCGTAAGCGTAGCGTGGCCGTGCACGCCGCAGTGTTTTTCAAGCCGTGTGCGAAGTTCCAATCGTGCGCGCAGTAAGCGACTTTTCGCCGCCGCAACAGAGATGCCGAGTTGTTCGGCAACTTCCGGCATGGGCAATTCATTCACGTCGCGCAGCACAAACACATTACGCAGCAGCGGTGGTATACGGCGAATCTCTTTCTGAAGCAATCCTCGAATCTCTTTGCTTCCCACTTCCGATTCCGGCCCGCGCCCGCCGTCCACCAACTCCAGCGTGCCGCGCTTTTCGCCGATCAGCGTATCGTCGAGAAATAGAAATCTCGCCCGGCGCGTTTGCCGTAGCCGCATCAAGCACTGATTCACAACGATGCGCGTCATCCAGGTAGAGAACTTTGAATCCAACTGAAACTGACCTATGTGCTGAAATGCTTTCCAAAACGCGTTCTGCACTTCATCTTCCGCTTCCTGCCGCTCCTTCAAAATGGATAGCGCCAGCTTGAATGCGGATGACCCATTGCGGCGCATTAACTCCGCAAAAGCATCCTCCCTTCCTTGCTGCGATAACCGGACTAATTCTTCGTCGGTACGCCCGACGATCTCTGGACTGCCAACTTGCTGCAACATGTCATTTGCTCCGAATTTCCTGAACCCAAATCCAGTATGGGTCGCGGTTTAAGCAAAACAGCATGTCCACGCAAGGTCGTTTCAGCTCTGGTTCACAAAGCATTCGCAATTTCAGTTCTGCTAATATGACTTTCAGTATGCCCGAAATCTTGGACAATTCAGTACAAATGCTGCTGTCTTCCTACGACGTCGGTCAAAAGCTTCGTACCCTTCGCCTCCGCAAAAAAATTGCGCTAGTGGATCTCGGCCGCCATACCGGACTTTCTGCTTCCATGCTGTCGCAACTGGAAACAGGCAAGATGGTTCCAACTCTGCCCACACTAGCCCGTATTGCCATGGTTTTCGACGTGGGTCTGGAGCATTTCTTCGACGACCGCAGGCGCAAGCGAACGTTTTCGATTGTGCGCTCTGACGAACGCATCAAATTTCCTGAGCGCGCCGATGTACAAGCGCCTGCATACTTTTTTGAATGCCTCGCTTTCGCCACCCAGGGAAAGGAAATGCAAGCCTACCTGGCGGAGTTCCCTAAGCGGAACACGGAAGAAGCG
>JAABUK010002022.1_pt1 | contig 37214 bp, 30 predicted proteins | sample 5559141 | NCBI WGS metagenome assembly JAABUK01 (sample SAMN10711869, study PRJNA513367) | rock metagenome | isolation source: Antarctica rocks | place: Antarctica: Victoria Land, Pudding Butte nord | collected 2016-01-03
CAGCTAAACCGTCTTATAATCCGGATGCTTCCATGGCTGACGATAGGGTCTTTGTAATAAGGCAGTAGCTTCTGCATCACCGGTAATGATACGCTTTGAAGGATCGTATACAATTGGCCGGCCTGTTTTCATAGAAAGATTTGCCATGAGGCAACTTGCCGTAGATATATGTCCTACACCGATATCTGCAATAGGGCGGCTACCTTTATCAATGGCAGCAAGAAAGTCGAGCATATGCAACCTGGTTGCCGGTGCCGCATTTAATTCTATTTTATCTTCTGTAAGATCCTCAGGATACTTTTCTTTTTCATACACTACATCTTTATGAATCTTTTCTCCTTTGCCATCCGGAATAAAATCATACCTCATAGTGCTGGCTTCCAGGGTGCCTTTTTCCCCATAAAGTTTAAATGACCATGGATAATCAGGATCGGCAGGTGTTCCCCAGGTGCGGTGCTGCCAGGCACAATTAAGCTCATCATATTCAAACAGTGCTGACTGGGTATCGGAGATATTTGATTTCCCTCCTTTTTGAACATATATGCCGCCTGTAGAACTGATGCGTTTCGGCCATCCGAGATTCAGCATCCAGCGAACAGTATCAAACATGTGAATGCACATATCTCCCATAATTCCATTTCCGTACTCGGTGAAAGTACGCCACCACCTTAAATGAGGAAGGCCATCGTACGGACGAAGCGGCGCCGGCCCTGTCCACATTTCATAATCAAAAAAATCTGGTACTGCTTCAACAGGTGGATTGCCGTTTGCCCTCATATGAATATAGCAGCACATGTCCACATGTGATACTTTACCAAGAAGTCCGGTATCGACAATGTTTTTTTTGGCATCGATAAGATGCGGAGTGCTTTTGCGCTGAGTGCCTACCTGAACTACGCGGTTGTATTTCCGCGCTGCCGCTACCATTGCTTCACCTTCCATCACATCAACGCTGATGGGCTTTTGCACGTACACGTTCGCACCAGCTTTAACAGCATCAATAGCCATTAATGCATGCCAGTGATCCGGTGTTCCGATAAGTACAATGTCTAACTGGTTTTCAGCCAGCATTTTCCTGTAATCCCCATAGAGAAGCGGGGTTTTGCCGGATTTCTGCCGCTGGCTTACCAGTGTCGCGGCTTGTGCTAACTGGTGTTTGTCAACGTCGCATAGCGCCACAACTTCAACAGGTGTAACCTGAATCAGCCTGAACAAATCGCTTTTACCATACCAGCCAGTACCAATCAAAGCTACCCTTTGAGGTTTTGCCGGATTGATAATATCCATACCATGAGCACCAAGCGTTGTAAGGGCAAGTGTGGCAGCAGCACCTTGTAAAAAACGCCGGCGGTTAATATTAAAGTTATCCATTGGAGCAATGTTGATTTTAATTGTTTGTAAAATAAGGCCCACCAATTTTACTAAATATTCCTGATTATTGAAGGAATTTTATTTATTTCCCAGGTGTTAAGTTAAGCATGAAATTACAGATTGAATTAAAGTGTTGAATTTTGTAAGTGCTTTCTATAACCACAAAGGAAAAGCCGGAGGAGAAGAAAAGGTTACACAGAGGATGCCTCTGCTTAGCTCTTTCTTCTTCTCCGGCTTTTCCTTTGTGGTTCAAAAATTATCGTGACGGCTGATAGCAATTGCTTCATTCTGAATCATAACTCCCGTTTTTGGAAAAATGAATTTTTAGATAAAGCAGATAATCATTGACTTATGATCCGGCATATTGATTGGCAACCATTATAAAAATACTTTATGAAATATTTATTCACTCTTACTGCAAATTATTACAACACTCTTGTCCAGTACCGCATTAGCCAGATTGGCCATAATGAGTATTACGCGGAATGTACAGATAAGCGAATTGAAAAATTCACTTTGAAAAAATGTTCTGGTGTATGGATATCACAAGGCGGCGTCATCCAGTTACAGGCCGCTCAAATCGGTGAAAACATCGACAAAGTTTACCTAAGAGCAATAAACAATTAAGATAATGGTTTATATAGAATCCAGCTATATACCCTAAAGGCAGAACCTTGTATAACTACGTATTTAATACTTAACACTAATCAGTGAAAACATCTTATACCCACGATATGGAAGAAACACTGTTTCTTTTGATCAAAGGCAAAAACAAAAAAGCCTTTAATTATTTCTATAACCTTTGCGGAGCTACGTTGCATACTTTTATAGATAAAAATCTGAAAGATAAAATTCAATGCGATGCTGTGTTCCAGAATGTATTCATGAAAATTTCAAAGGATATTCATCAATATGATCCCTGTAAAGGCACGCTGTATCCATGGATGTTTAATATCGCCCGCGATGAAATACAAACTGTTAACTCCGGATCTTATATCTAGTGTTGTGTTTATCATAAAATTACGGATTGAATTGCTATCAGCTTTCAGCAGTCAGCAGATCAATGTGTAATAAGTTTCCTGCTGATAGCTGATAGCAGACACGATCTTTCAACAAAAACAACTTGAAAATTAAAAGCGTAGTCTGCTTTTATCCTTGTGCTCACAAAGGAAACGTGTAGTCAGCTATTACAAGCTATATTGTTTAGTTTGCAAACTCTTATAGCTTCTTAAGCAGAATATTCTTAAACTCCACTTTCATGGAAGGAGTTACATGCGCCTGCAATCCTAAAAGCCCGGTGAATTTTTGATTAGCGGTATCGTTATCTGTAGCATCACTCATTAATACGCCATTAATATAATGCTGCATATGATTACCTTTCACAATTAAATGATATTCGTTCCACTGGTCGTTACCTTTAATTACACTCATTAAAGAATCTGAACTGCCAAGACTTCCGGTAATGGTTGGTTTCTGGCCGGTTTCAATCTTTACTTTCTGACCTCTTGCTGCTAAGAATCCGCGTCCACGTTCTTCATAATTCAATCCGGTATATTTATTTGCACCGTCTATATCAGCCTGGTAACCCTTTAAAACAAAAGGAAGATCTTTCAATTGTTCACTACGGTACTGAATGCCACTGTTACCGCCCGCGCTGATACGGTACGATGCTTTTAATTCAAAATCTGTGGGTGTTCCACCTCTCCAGATAAGAAAAGTGTTTTGTTTTAATTGTGTTGCAGCTGTTACTTCGCCAACAATAGTACCGTTCTCTACCCGCCAGTGAACAGGGTCTCCTTCCCACCCCTTAAGCGTTTTACCATCAAATAATTGAACAAACCCATTTTTGTCTTTTTTCTGGCTGAAGGAATTGAAACTGCCCGTTACTAAAACGACCAGTAACATCATCTGGATAATTTTCATATTTGGTGTTTGAAGCATGTTGAAGAATTTTCTGAATATTTCAGAGCAGCAATCTATGAAATATATTAAGACCAGCAAAGAAATGCAAGCTATAGCCTTCGGCTGTAAGCTATCAGCCAATACTAACAGTTTTCATGCACCTTGATTTTTAATCTTCGGTTACAATGGATGGTAGCTATCATACCTGAATTAAACTGTTATAGTGATTAGTATAATTTCAAAGATTTATTTTCAGACAATTTTCATACATTAGACTTTCTATTAGAAAAGTATCCGAGGCGCTATGATTGTAAATTAACAACTGTATAATAAGGAGTTCCTGGCTGATAGCTGATTGCTAACAGCTGACTGCTCATTAAAGCAAATCAATTGACACAAAGATCCTGGACCAACAAAATATCCAATCCATTGCAGCTTGGAGGTATTGAAACATCCGTGCTTGATAATGGTCTTGGCAAAGGTACCCGTATCGCCTGGATCAATACCGGAACCGGCCTGCGTTATAAAGTAGTTTTAGACAGGGCAATGGATATAGCAGATGCTTTTTTTAACCAGCATAGCCTGGCCTGGATCAGCCAGTCAGGAATAACACCGCCTGACACGTTTTCCAACAAGGGTATAGATTGGCTTAAAACTTTTGGCGGCGGTTTGATGGTTACCTGCGGACTTGACCATGTGGGCGGTCCGGAATCAGATGAACACGGCCAACGCGGCCTTCACGGACAGGTAAGTAATATAAAGTCAGAGATAGAATCAATTATACAACCTGATCCTGAAGCCGGTAAAATGAACATGAGTATTACCGGCAGCATAAAACAATTCCGGATCTTTGGTCCTAACCTTGAATTAAAACGCACTATCTCCGGAACATTAGGCAGTGCGTCAATCCGTATTCAGGACAAAGTAACAAATTGTGGTAATACAGCAGCGCCGCATATGTTACTCTATCATTGCAATTTTGGCTGGCCACTGGTAGACGAAGGAACAGCTATTGTTTGGCAGGGTACCTGGCAATCACGCGACGACGATAATAACAATATGATTTTTCGTGAAGGAAATAATTTTCGCAGGTGCCCGGCACCGTTAGATGAGCATTCCGGCTTTGGCGAGGAAGCGGCTTTTATAAATATTGAAGCTGATGATTCGGGTCAGTGTATCTGTGGTTTATATAATGCCGGCATTAAGCTGGCTGTTGTAGTAAGGTTTTCAAAAAAACAATTGCCATGGTTAACGAACTGGCAGCATTGGGGAAGAGGGGAATATGTAACCGGACTTGAACCAGGAACTAACCCGCCGATAGGTCAGGCAAAAGCCCGGGAACTTCGGGAACTTATTCAACTTGAACCAGGCGAGTCAAGGTCTTACGAACTGGAATTTGAAGTGCTGCACAATGATGAACAGATCAGTAAATTTTTAGATTCAACGAACGCACATTAAAAATTTAATTAATACAAAACCATATAAAAATGAGTATAGCTCAACAAGCATTTGAACAGGGTAAGGGAATCTTGCGTTTGGCTCCGACATGGGTGCCTAGATCTTTTTGCGTACCCGGACGCCGTATCAAATTGCATCCTGATGATTACTATGTATTAGGCGGGCAACGGGGAGGGATTGACGAACGTTGGCTTTCTTCCACCACCCCGGCGAAGAACGGCCCGCTCACCGGAGAAAATGAGGGATTAAGCGCTGTTGTTTTTAACAATGGCACTAAAGATGAACAGCTATTACTAAAGGAGGTTATCAGCGAACTTAAAGGTGAAATTATTGGCGACCGCTTATGGAATGAACACGGGGCCTGGCCGATGTACTCGAAGTTTTTTGATAACATGGGACCGCTTCCTCACCATATTCATCATAATGATGAAAAGGCTGCCCTGATCGGACAGATGGGTAAGCCCGAAGCTTATTATTTTCCTCCGCAGCTCAATAATCATGGCGGCGACTTTCCTTATACTTTCATGGGTATTGCACCAGGCACCACCAGGGAAACTATTAAAGAGTGCCTAATGAACTTTACAAAAGGCGACAACAAGATCACTAATTACTCCCAGGCTTATCGCCTGGAACCTGGTACCGGCTGGGATGTACCTCCGGGGCTGCTTCATGCTCCGGGAAGTATGTGTACGTATGAACCTCAGAAAGCATCCGATGTTTTTGCTATGTACCAGTCACTGGTAAACGAAGCTATTATTCCGGAAGAATTATTATGGAACGGCACTCCTACGGAAAGCAGGGGTGACTATGAACAACTCCTCGGTGTAATTGACTGGGACCTTAATCTTGATCCTAATTTGTGGCAGAACAGGTACATGGCGCCCAAGCCTGTTAAACCCATTGAGGAAATGAAAGCAGCAGGTTATGTGGAGAACTGGGTTTGCTATAAGTCACATGCTTTCAGTGCTAAAGAGCTTACTGTTCAACCGGGAGCTACTGTTACTATAAAAGATAGCGGCGCCTTTGGCATCATCGTAATGCAGGGACGTGGAAAAATGGGCCAATGGGATATTGAAACACCTGCCCTTATCCGTTATGGCCAGCTTACCAACGATGAATTTTTCATTAGCGAAAAAGCGGCAATGGAAGGTGTGGTGATAGTAAACTATTCTACCACTGACCCTATTGTGATACTGAAACACTTTGGCCCGGGCAATCCTGATTTGATTATAGGATAAAGATATAAGAAAGAAAGTTCAAAAGGGAGATGGGTGACCAAAAATGGGGTCAACCTGTGAGGTTTCCAAAAACCTCACAGGTTTGAATTAGGATAAACACTGAATTTCAAAACCTATGAGGTTTTTGGAAACCTCACAGGTTGACCCTACTTTCGGGTGAATATATAAGATGTATTCATAAACAATAATTTAGGAGTTGCACAATATTCAATCAAGAATTTAAATAAACCATATGCAAGAAAATAACTTTCCGAAACTGCACAATGCTTCCTGGCCGGGCATTGTAGGCAAGGGCCAGGATTCAGAGCCAATAATTTCTTTTGATGAGATGCTTACATTTACAGCTGAGGCTGAAGTTGATGGCGTTAAATTTGACGGTATTGATATCGGGCTGTTCAATCCGCATGTTGATATTGATAGTAACAAAGACGCTCTCAAAGAACTTGCGGACAAAGTTTCCGGACTGGGCCTTGATATTGGCTCACTGGTGGCTCCTATATGGCCTCCTACCGGCGGGTCGGCCATGGGCAGCAGGGAAGAGCGCGACAGGTTTGTAGACCAGGTTCGTAAAGCTTGTAATATTGGTCAGTCGCTACGTGAAATTGGTGTACGCCCTTATGGAGTAATACGCATTGACTCGGCAACCGATCCATTGACATGGGCTAAAGACCCTAAAGCTAATACCAAATTAATGGCGGAAACTTTTCGTGAAGCCTGCGATGTAGCTGCAGATTTTGATGAAAAGCTTGCTATGGAGGGAGAAATATGTTGGGGTGGAATGCATAGCTGGAGAGCGATGGTGGATACGTTAGAAGCGGTAGATCGTCCGAACATCGGGTTCCAGGCCGATATGGCCCATACATTATTGTATCTGCTGGGTTATAATAGCCCTGTAGACAGGATCCTGCCTGAAGATTTTGATTGGAATGATCGTGATGCCTTATCCGAGGGGCTTAAGAAACTTACCGCTGCACTCAGGCCATGGACTATTGATTTTCATGTCGCGCAAAATGATGGAACTGTTCATGGGACCGGATCACACGATAAAACTGGCCGCCATTGCCTTGCCACGGATCCTAATGGTAAACTTGATATTCCTCACGATGCGGGCTACTGGCTGCGTGATGAAAATGGCAAGCTAACAAAAGCGTTTAAACATATCTGTTGGGACGGATGCATGTTTCCTAATGAAGTAATGACGCAGCAAAAAACATGGAATGATATTCTTTCTTTCATGGTGAAAGTGCGCGAGCAACATGGATGGAGAGAATAGGTATGAGGTATGAGGTGTGAAATAGAACAGATTAAGCTTTATACTATTTAGTAATAAAAGTTACGTCAATTTGTATCCTTGATTATATCTTTAAATAACAAACGCTTTCTTGCTCATACCTGCTGACGGCGTAAAGCCGTTAGCTACCTCGCACCTCATACCTAAAAATTATTAAACACCAAAAGTGGAACAGCATGTCAACTAAAAAAGATCTTAAAATAGCCTTAATAGGAAGCGGCCTGATGGGCCGCACTCATTCCAACGCTTATAACCGCATCGGTAATTTTTTTCCTGAACTGCAATACAGGCCGGTATTAAAAGTGGTTTGTGCACGCAGCGCAGATAAAGTAAAAGATTTTGCTGACCAATGGGGATATGAATCAGTTGAAACGGATTGGAAGGCAGTAGTTGCACGTGAAGACATTGATGCCATAGACATCTGTACACCTAATGATACTCATGCAGAAATTTCAATAGCTGCTGCTGAAGCCGGCAAAATGATCTTATGTGAAAAACCGCTTGCCAGAACTTTAGACGAAGCCAAACTTATGGTAGATGCCATTGAAAAAGCAGGAGTCGCAAACACGGTATGGTATAACTATCGACGTGTTCCTGCTGTTACGCTGGCTAAGCAAATCATTGACTCAGGAAAGCTTGGAAAAATTTTTCATTACCGTTCTAATTTCCTGCAGGACTGGACAATCAATGCCGATCTGCCACAAGGCGGTACAGGTTTATGGAGAATGGATTCCGATGTTGCAGGATCAGGTGTTACCGGCGACCTGCTGGCGCATTGTATAGATACCGCCATGTGGCTGAATGGCGGCATCACCGATGTTTCGGCAGTAACAGAAACTTTTGTAAAAGAACGTATGCACCAGCTAACAGGAAAGGTGCAGAAAGTTGGCATCGATGACGCGTGTATCTTTCATTGCCATTTTGGAAACGGATCTCTTGGCTTGTTTGAATCTACCCGCTATGCGCGCGGACATAAAGCTTTATATACTTTTGAAATCAATGGTGAACATGCATCTATTCGCTGGGACCTGCATGACATGAACAGGTTGGAGTATTTTGATCATGGTGATGATTCCATCGTTCGCGGCTGGCGTTCCATTCATGTATCTGATAGTGATCAGCCCTATATGAACAGGTGGTGGATTCCCGGAACAAGTATCGGTTACGAACATACGTTTATTCACCAGGCTGCCGACTTTCTTAAAAGCCTCGAAACAGGTGAACCATGTCAACCCACATTCAAAGAAGCGTTCGAAACACAAAAAGTTTGCGCAGCGGTTCTTGATTCTGCGGCTTCAAGGAGCTGGAAGGAGACAAATGTGGAGTGGGTTGAGGAGAAGGTAGTTCATGTATGATAAGAAATTAACCACGGAGGAAAAGCCAGAGGGGAAGAAGAGGTTACACAGAGACGTCCTCTGTGTAACCTCTTCTTCCCCTCTGGCTTTTCCTCCGTGGTTAAAAAATTCTTTGAAGGGACGTTATTTGCTAGCAGAATAAACCGCATTGTCTTTATTTCCACCCGACATCAAATAAGCCAGCAAATCTTTCAGTTCCTCTGCATTCAAACTGTTGATCATCCCAGGCAACATTACTGAAACTTCAGAAACCCTCGTCTTGGTAACATCTTTCTTCAATAGCGTCCGAACCGTTTCAGGAGCAAACGGGTTCTGAGAAATATAGTACTTTGCAGCATCTTCATTAGTCAGCCTTCCTAAAACCGAACTGCCGTTCTTTAAATAAAATACCGTAGCGGCATACTGATCAGAGATTGTTTTGCTTGGATAGATAATAGCTTCCAGCATATCTTTTGGTGTAAAGCGTGTACCCAGTTGCGTTAGATCAGGGCCTACCGCTCCACCCTCTCCCTTCATTGTATGACAGGATTTGCAAAGCGTAGCGGCAAACATAGCTTTGCCCTGCTCGAGATTCCGGTTTGTGAGTCCTTCCTGAACTAAAGGAAGCGCTTCAGCCATCTGCCAGTTCTTACCCGGACCTTTCGGGCGTGCAACCTGCGCCAGGTCAATACCTGAACGATTTAATAAAGAATCACCTGAAAGCGCATTGAAATATGCAAAGCGTTCTTTTTGAACATTCTTAAGAGCCGCTTTGCGCGATTTATCAATGAACCCGACAAAGCTCCGTCCCCCTTTGTAATTAAAAGCATTAGCATACCATTTGAAATAGGTTTCCTGCAGTTCAGGTGTCCATCCTGTTTTAGCCTGACTTAAAACATTTGCATAATAGGTCTGTTGCTGCGGCGGAATCTTTGCAAGCATGCCAGCTATATCCAGTCCGTATTGAGGATTACGCAGTATCAAGTCATTGCCTTCAGTAAAAGTTTTTTGCTTTGAATTATCATCTTTTGCCGAAGCCATCAGTGCCATAGTCTTTGCAACTGAACCCGGTGCTTCCAGATATACCAACACCTTGCTAAGTGACCTGTTAAGGTCATTTGTTTTTGCAGGATAATTTGGATCCAGGTAAGCAATCGTTTTATCCCTGGCTGTGCCTTCCGGCGGACCCATCCTAAAAAATATCAATTCAAAAGCACGCAATATATCCAGTTGCTGGGATTCGGTAAGTTTATTGTAATTAACTGTTACCAGTGAATTGACAAGTTTATCTTTTACATCTGCATTTCCCTGGCGCGCTAATGCAATGACAGCCTGTATACAAGACTGCGGATCTTTTTCCTTCAAAGCACGATCCTGCCATTCGCTTACCGGTTGGTGCTCAATAGCAATCCTCGCCGCATACCGGATCACCCGGTCATTATCTTTTAAATAAGGCCATGCAAAATCAACCGCACCAGCCTTAGAGCCCAGATGATATTGTTCCAGTTGCTTCCGGGTATTTTGTGCCTTTACAATATCAGCAGCATACTTTTCAGGGGTAAGTCCACCCTGCTTCAGTTTGTTATCACCGTAATAAACGCGGTAAAGATCTGATTCAAGCCGGCGGCCACCTGTAAGGAAATACAAAGCACCATCAGGCCCGATAACCCCATCAGTTAAAGGCAAGGAAGAACCCGAGATGAACTCCTCAGCTTGTGCGCTATAAGTAGATCCCTGCGGCTTTAACTGGATGGCATAAATAATTCCAAAGCTCCAGTCGAAAGCAAATAATGATTTCTTGTATTTATCAGGAAACCTTGAATTCTTTCCTGAAATAAAATTGGCAGGAGAACCCTGCCCTATATTTAAGATTGCCGGCAAGTTATCTGCAAATGTCGGCGACCAGGTACTATTGCCGGTGCGCCAGCCGTATTCAGCACCGCTGGTTACATGCATAATACGTGTAGGCTTATACCAGGGCGTTCCGAAATCCCATTCCATATCGGAATCATAAGCAAACAGCTCGTCGTCTTCGTTAAAAGTAATGTCAAAAGTATTCCGGAAACCTGCGGCGATCAGTTCCCAATGCTGGCCTAATGAATCAATATGCGCGATCCATCCACCCGGCGCCTTACGTTCATTGGCATGTCCACGGGGATCTTTGATCAAAGGGAAAATATTGTCTTCATTCCAGTTGGATGGAAGCCTGTAAGTATCCATCTTCGGCACGTTGGTAAAATTTCCAGCTACTAAATACAGCGATTTTTTATCGGGTGATAATATGATGCTGTGGGGTCCGTGTTCACCCTCACCCTGTAATGCTTTTATCAAGGTTATCTTATCAAACTGGTCATCTCCATCGGTATCCTGTAAACGGTATAAACCGCTGCCTTTTTCAAAATCTTTATTGCTATTATGATTCACCATCACATAAAGACTGTTGAATGCCCAAAGCAATCCCTGGGCATAGCCCATACCTACCTTACCTTTTGATGTATCATTTGATGGAGGGCCTACAATAAGTTTTTCTACTTTGGGTGTGTTGGTAGATCCGATAGCAGGAATCTCCAGGCGATACAAGAAACCGTATTGATCGCAGGTGATCATCCTTCCTTTATCATCAAACGTCATGGCAACCCAGCTACCCTGGCTGTTTTCGGAAGGGCTGTATAAATGTTCCGCGTTAAACCCGGGTTGTAATTTTAGCTTTTCAATTTTAGGATCAGGCGGACCGCTGTTAACTGGTTTTGGTTTGATTATGGTGTTAAAGGAAAATCCCAACAAGATCAATGCGGATAATGTCAGGATGAATTTTACTGGCAGAAAATGACGATTCATATAGCTTATTAATATTATTGGTGGAAATGAAGTAACATTGAAGATACAAAGTATAACACTTATTAATGGTTAGTTATTAATTATTAACGGATAGTTGCTTTTATTTAGAGATCAGGTTTATAAATTAATTGCAAAGATTTATTAACTATTTCTTTCGGCATCTATCCGTTGATAATTAAAAATTAACAATTAACAACTAAACTATATGTCAAAAGCATTTTACAATTTCTTCTTACTGGCAGAATTATTTTTATATGTTTCCTGTAATCAACCATCCGGCTCAGCCGCAGCAAACGAACAGGACGGCCTTGCCGCCTTTAACAAGGACAGCCTTGCAAAAAATATTATGATGCTTGCTTCGGATTCATTCCAGGGACGAAGACCCTTTACCATTGGAGAAACAAGAACCGTTGATTACCTCACCCAATCTTTTAAAAATCTTGGGTTAGAACCAGGTAACGGCAACAGCTATTCGCAGGATGTGCCAATGGTTGAGATAACGCCTGAACCAGCTCCTACCATGAAAATCGTATCACCTAAAAAAAATTTCGAATTAAAAAAAATGGACGACTACGTGATCTGGACAGAAAACACGGATTCGGTTGTTTCGCTTAATAATGATGATGTTGTGTTTGCAGGCTTTGGAGTAGTTGCTCCTGAATACAACTGGAATGACTATGCCGGAATTGATGTAAAAGGGAAAGTGGTAGTAGTGATGGTAAACGATCCTGGTTATGGTAGCGGTGACAGCACTTTATTTAAAGGTAACACCATGACTTATTATGGACGCTGGACCTACAAGTTTGAAGAAGCGGCACGACATGGAGCGAAAGCCTGCCTGATCATACACAATATTGTAACAGCTTCTTATCCCTTTAGCGTGGTACAAAATTCATGGGGCAAAGCGCAGTTGCATCTGGATACAAGGGGCAGTAAAGAATTTCGTTGCCCGGTTGAAGGCTGGATTACCGGTGATGCTGCCGGTAAAATTCTTATAGCTGCTACAGGCGATACCAGTCTGCTGGTGAAAGCCCAGCAAAAAGGTTTTAAAGCAGTTCCTTTAAATTGTAAGGTTTCCACTTCTATGAGAGTAAATGCTGTATTCAATGAATCTAAAAATGTTATCGCTAAGATCACCGGAAGCAAGAGGCCGGGTGAATATATAATTTATACCGCCCACTGGGATCATTTTGGTATTGGTAAGCCAGATGAAAAGGGTGACTCTATTTATAATGGCGCTATTGATAACGCAAGTGGAACAGCTGCCTTACTTGAAATGGCTCGTGCGTTTAAAAGTATGAAAACCAAGCCCGAAAGAACAATTGTTTTTTTATCAGTTACAGGCGAAGAACAGGGTTTGTTAGGATCCGAATATTATGCACAACATCCTGTTTATCCTGCTGATAAAACGGCTGCTAATATTAATATGGATGTTATTAACGCTTTAGGAAAAACGAAAGACATTGAGATAACTGGTGCAGGTCAATCTGAGCTGGAAGATTATCTTAGAAAAGAAGTAGAGAGTAAAGGAAGGTACATAGCAAAGGAATCGCATCCCGAAGCCGGGCATTATTTCCGTTCTGATCATTTTAATTTTGCCAAAGTTGGTATTCCTGCGCTGACAACAGGTGCCGGTATCGATAATGTGGAAAAAGGAAAAGAATACGGGCAGAAAATGCAGGATGAATACACTGAAAAATATTATCACCGTCCAAGCGATGAGTATGATGCAAAGCGGTGGGATCTTTCCGGAGGGATAGAAGACATTGAATTGCTATTCCAGGTAGGCAAGAGGATTGCTTTTGAAACCAGCTGGCCAAAGTGGAAGGAAGGATCTGAGTTTAAAGCGTTGAGGAAGTAAATTGTCAGTTCAACCTGTGAGGTTTCTAAAAACCTCACAGGTTTTGGGAGAATCAAACAACCCGTATTTCAGACCTGTGAGGTTTTGGTGTAGAGGACTTGCCTTCACTCAAACCTGTGAGGTTTTTAGAAACCTCACAGGTTGATCAACTCATTTATAAACACCCTTCAAATCGTTCTCAAACAAAGTATAATCATCATTATAAAACTTCAAAAAATCAGGAACGCTAACCTGCCCGGGAAAAGGAGCATAAAAATGGGTAGCACTTCTTGAATCGTTACGCCAAACCAGCACATAGCATAAATGCATATCATGCGCTTTCATTACTTTCAAGAGTGTGTTGGTCCACCAGGTTTCATTGGGAATGCTCTCTAATCCTGTTTCCGTAAAAGCAGCCAGCTTGCCCGCTTTTCGCGCATACTCATCAACAATTTTTAATTTTAAAATTGCACTTTCGATGTCATAATGATTGTCTCTTCCCATATCTCCATAATTATCTATACCCAATATATCAACCCATTCATCACCCGGATAACGATCAAGATAGGCTGCTTCGGTTCTAAATTTGTTATCAGGAGAAAAAGCGTATATAAAATTATGAACATCCAGGCTATCCCTCAGGTAAGAAACAGTGAAGTGCCATAATGAAATAAATTCATCCCTTGTGCAATGCGATTTCCCCCACCAAAACCAATTACCATCAAATTCATGGTAAGGCCGGAAGATGATCGGCACTAACCTACCATCTGCGCCTTTTATAGTATGTGCCCATTCGCCAATGCCTTTTAAAATTTCTTTGTATTGCGCATGAGCTTCTCCGCCGGGAATAATATAGGTAACGCCGGGCTTTGATATTGAATCAACCCAGTTAAAACCGCCGCCGGATACAGGATTCAAAAAATGCCAGGCGGCGGTAATAACTCCACCCCTGTTATAAATATTGATAACATTTTTTCGTGTATCATCTTTGTATTTTTGAATAGCATCAGCAGACCTGCCGGTAAAACCACTGAAATCTATTCCAACAACCGCAGGGTGTGAGCCAGTTACTGATTTCACATCCGAACGGTTTTCATCTCCCGACCAGCCATGACCATATTCAGTTGCGTGCTGGTGTCCGAATAAGGTATGCTTTTCTGCCAATTTTCGAAGATTCCCGGCCAGGGCTTTTGTTTCTGTAGTTGCGGCCGCATCAATAAGCTTAAGAGTCTGGGCTTGTAAAGATCCAATAGAAATCATAGCAACGACCAGTAATCTAAATGTTGATTTTTTCATGAAGGAAAAATATAAAACTCGAATTTATACTGAAAAGTTTAGGGAAGTAACTGAATCAGGTAAATATTCAACAGATCCCGCTTATAATCCAATGAATACTTTTTATGCTCTCCAAATTTCATAAAGAACTATCTTGACATAATAAAACTGGCAATGGATATTATAATGAAAAAAGCAACATATAACGACTGGATCAAAGCAGGTTTGATTAGTGTTGTTTTTGTTATTCTTCTTTTTGCCATTCAATTTTCTTTCAGCGGATATCTGCTGGAATCACCAATGGCACGTAATAAACTTTTCGGCTCTGCATCCTGGATATATAGCGCTGACCCTACATGGGAATACCGGTATAAATTCGGAAGTTGGGAATTACAGACAACCAGCACTTTAATCATCGGGTTGGTTGTTTCAATTGTAATCGGTTTTATCTCTGCCCGCATAAGCCTTCGCTGGGGCAATTGGATGACTGGTATTTTCCGTTAGTAATATAGCAGTCATCTATCAGGTATCAGCCAAACGCTTACTTATGTTTTCTCCTGAAAGCTGACTGGTGATAGCAAATTTATAGTCAGTTCATAATTGACAGCACACTAGGCAATTCATACAAATTAAAATCTTCGTATGTTCCGGATCGTTAGTATTCTATTTCTTTTTTTAATGCAATACCATTTTTCCTATGCGCATGTGGGTAGTCCAGGCGTAATCATGGAAGAAAATGCAGGGCCATATAAAATGCTTGTAAGCATTACTCCTCCTGATGTTACTCCGGGAATTGCGAAAGTAAGAGCCTTCTTCCAGAATGAGCCTGCCAGTATGGTAACTGCAAGGGCTGTTTATTTTCGTACCGGCGATGAAGGTTCCCCCGGCGCCGAACAAATGAAAACAGTTGACGGTCAAAACGGTCAGTATACAGCGGATGTATGGTTAATGAACGGTGGATCTTCCAGTATTCAAATAACCGTGAAAGGCAAGCTTGGTAACGGCGTTATAGTTATTCCTGTAGTAGCTGTGTCAAAAGAAATAAAAAAAATGCCCTTTACCACCGGCTTAACACTTTCAATACTTGGGTTGTTTTTATTTGTGTTGATGGTTACAATAATAGGTTCCAGCGTGAGTGATGCTCTTACAAAAGCGGGAGATGACGTGCCATTAAAAAGAAAGAAGTTCCGTCGTATTGGTATAAGTGTAGCTATCCTACTTACTTCCCTTATTGCATTTGCTGGAAATGCCTGGTGGAAAAGTTGGATTTATAATTATAACAGGTTTATGTTCCAGCCATTACAAGCTACATCAAAAATTAAAACAGTAAACGATGCCAACGAACTAATACTGTCATTAGATACCACTTCTAAACGCAGTTCCAACTTTTCCTTTGTTGTACCTGATCATGGCAAGTTAATGCATATGTTTATTGTTCGTTTTCCTTCTATGGATGCTTTCGCACATCTTCATCCTGTTCGGATAGACAGCGCTAATTACAGAACTATTTTACCAGGCCTTCCAAAGGGGCAATACCTTGTTTTCGCAGATATCGTATATACTACAGGATTTGCTGAAACTATTAAAGACACTGTAAACATTCCGGTCAATCTTACTGATACGATGCATATCCTGGATAAAGACGATGGTTATGCTTTTGCACCACCCGTTAATCAGCAATCCGATAATATTCAGGTAGCCGGTAGAGAAGACGTTATATTATGCGGCAAGCCAGGTACCGGCGCGAAGCTGAAAGATGGTTCCACTATGATGTGGGAAGGGATGACAGATGAACCCTTTGAACCGGGAAAACTATATCAATTAAAATTTTCAGTTTTTAGTCCTGATAACAAAATAGCCAGGCTTGAACCTTACCTCGGGATGACAGCCCATGCAGCGATCATAAGAAATGATGGAAATGTTTATATTCATCTGCATCCTGTAGGCACTTTTTCTATGGCCGCGGAAACAAATATGCTGAAAAGAATTGGTGATCCTCAGGGGCCTCTATAAATATCCTGACCCTAAAATTTTTAGGGACAGCATTGATAGCTACATGAAATACATTTCCGGCCTGGATGAACCTAAGCGTGAAAACATGCTGATGAATCAAATGAATATGCCTGAAAATGCACCAATGAGTATGAACATGGATCATAGCAACATGATAGAGTTTCCCTATTCTTTTCCTTCTCCGGGACAATACCGCATCTGGGTGCAGGTAAAACGTAATGGACAGATTTTGACAGGAGCTTTTGATAAAGTTGTGAAGTAATTAACCTATTAGGTTTAAATTCAAACTTTCATAAAATTTAAATGCAAACCTAATAGGTTTAAATGCAGGCTCTACGAATCTGTGAGCCTCAAACATAGAGAAACATTAGGTTATTAGTAAGTAAGATGCTGCATTTAAACCTATAAGGTTTAAACCTAATCTTTTTAGAAGTTCTGATTGAAACCTTATAGGTTAGGTTAGGTTAAGTTATGTTTGAACCTACCGCCCGCCACCACTACGCGAATCAAACTTTATTCTCAGCTCATACTCTTTTGGTGGATTAACTCCCTGCAGATACTTTACGAAATAATCCCATCTACGCCTTGTCATATAGAGTGAAAATTCGCCATAGCCATGCCTGCTATTGGGAAATACCACCAGGTCAAAATCTTTATTAGCTTTTATCAACGCATCAACTACCAATAATGAGTTGTATGGTGGAACATTATCATCCATATTACCAAAAGCGATCATCAGCTTACCTTTCAGGTTCTTAGCATAAACCTGGTTTGCCTGGGCTGCATAATTAGATTTACCATCGGCCTGCTCTGTCAGCAAGCCAATATATCTTTCACCCCAATCGTCTTCGTAATTGCGGTTATCATGATTGCCGGATTCGGAGATACCTACCTTATAAAAATCGGGAAAGCGGAACATGGCTGCAGCCGTTGCATAACCACCACCTGAATGTCCCCATATCCCAACACGGCTTGTATCAATATAGGGATACTTCCGTGCAAGCTGTTGTATACCTGAGATTTGGTCTGGCAGCGTGTTGTCAGCCATATTGCCGTAACACAGATCGTGAAAAGATTTTGATCGCGATGGATTACAGGTTCCTTCGATGGCGATCACAATAAATCCTAACTCAGAAAGCGCCTGATTGTCTCCGTTAGCAGGAGAAAAAGACCAGCTTCCAATACTCCCACCCTGCGGACCGGGATAAATATAATTAACAACAGGATATTTTTTTTGAGGGTCAAGGTTTGTGGGAGTATACATCAACCCATACAGATACAACTGCCCGTCACGTGCTTTCACCACTATTGGTGTCGGCGGTTTCCAACCGGTAGCAGTAAGTCGTGAGATATCCGTCTTCTCCAGGTTCGAAACAAGTTTTCCATCAGCACTGCGTAAAACAGTTACCGGAGGTATATCCTGTTTTGAATAACTATCAACAAAATACTTTCCTGAAGGTGATAAAGAAACCTGGTGGTTACCATCTTCAGGAGAAAGTAAAGCAAGATTTTTCCCATCAAATTTTACCCGGTATAAATGATCGAAATAAGGGTTCCGTCCTGGTTCATGTCCGCCGGCTAAAAAATATATCATGCGATTCTTTTCATCAACCCTAAGCAATTCTGTAATAGTCCAGTCTCCTTTTGTAATTTGATTTTTAAGCTTACCGGTAGTAGCATCATATAAATAAAGATGGCCCCAGTTATCACGTTCTGAAAACCAGATGATTTCATTTGATTCAGCCAGGTAACGCCAGTTGCTGACGCTTTCAGGTCCCGATTCAAATTGTGTTAATGCGGTTTCTGTAAACACTTCACGAACTGATCCTGTTGATGCATCCGCTATATAAAACTTTTCCTGTTTGTGGTCGCGGGAAGTTGAAACAAATGCTAACTGCGTTGCATCTTTGTTCCATTCCACATCGCCCAATACATTCCCTTCACGTGAGATATCATCGAGTATCGTTCCACGATGCGGGTCAGGCGGAAGTTTTAGTCGGATCACTTTTGGATTATCAACTTCAATTATCACACGCTGAATCATTATAATGTTCTTATCACCTGGTAAAGGATACTTCCATGATTCCAATCTTGGTTGTCCAACATTCGTTGAAACGAGGTACATATCACTAACGTTTCGCTGATCCTGCTGGTAGGTAGCAATTTTTTTAGAATCCGATGACCAGGTTACTACCGGGCGATCACTTTTTGTCCAGCCTGCGTTATCTGTAGCATAGCCAAAATCTTTAATGCCATCGGTAGTCAATTGTGTTTCCTTACCTGTTGCAACATCGCGAACCCATAAGTTATAATCGCGGATAAATACAGCACGTTTTTTATCCGGTGAAAAAGTTTCATTATAGCTGCTTAAACCAAGCCCATCGCTTTGTGATGAAGCATTATCAAGGGCACAACTATAAGAATGAATATCACATTTCCAATTATTTCTGGCCACAGAAAATGAAATGGAATTTCCATCAGGAGAAAAATCAAATGTTGAGAAAGGCAGGCGGGAACCCTCATATTTTCCACCCGCAGCTGTTGATAGCGCCGCCGCCAGTTTCTGCTGATCAAAAGCAGGAACCCGTGTTCCGTGAGCAGGATCAACAAGAATAAATTCACTTCCTTGCGGAGTTAAAACACGGTACCAGAAACGCTCGCCGGATAACCAGTTTGGTCGCACGTTAGCACGGTCAACAAGCTGGTTGGTATTATAGCCCATAAATTTTTCCGCGCGCTGGTAATCGGCTGTTGTTAAAGAACTAACACTTCCCTGCTGAGAAAAAACAATAGATGTCAGGTTAAGAAGTGACGCTGCAATAAAGTAAAGAGAAAGAAAAAATCGATTCATATTTTTGAATGTTAAGATGTAATCCTTTACAATTAAACATCAGGATAAAATTCACTACAAACATTTTGAAAGTTAATATTACTTTCTAAATTAATTGTAAGTATTATCGAAGAATAAGAATTAGCAAATTGGAACATAAGTAACTTGTCGCTTTAAAACTTAATTTTAAATAAACATCTTAATAATCATTGCGGCATCACTGATAAATATAAAATTTATTAGTGATGCTACTTAAACTTCAAACCTATTTATGAGTAAACTACATTTTTTAATTGCTATTTTATGCCTGCTTACCTGTCATTTGAGTGCTCAAAAAACATATATACAGTGTGGCCGTTTGATTGATGGAATATCTAACACTACACAGCAAACAGTAACCATAGTTGTAGAAGGAAATAAAATTACAGGTATAGAAAAAGGTTATGCAAAAGGCAGCGAAACAGACAATGTAATAGACTTAAAAAATAAAACCGTATTACCGGGTTTGATAGATTGCCATGTTCACCTGGAAAGCCAGTTTAGTAAAACAACTTTGATTGAAGGATTTACAAGGCCAGACCCTGAAGTGGCTTACTATGGAGCCATGTATGCCAAAAGAACATTAATGGCAGGATTCACAACAGTGCGTGATTGTGGTGGAAGCGGCGTAAATATTTCACTGCGTAATGCGATCAATAAAGGATTGGTTGATGGTCCCAATATTTTGACGGCAGGAAGAGCAATTTCCGCAACGGGTGGACATATGGATCCTTCAGTTGGAATTCGTGATGACGCAATGCGTTCCACTCCTGGTCCTGCGGAAGGTGTAGCTGACGGAAAAGATGAATTGATGAAAGCTGTTCGAGCCCAATTTAAAAAAGGTGCGGACCTTATTAAGATAGCATCGACCGGGGGCGTGCTTGATCTAAGCAAAGATGGTTCCGGCGCACAGTTTACTGTGGAAGAAATTAAAGCTGTGGTGGAAACAGCCAAAGATTATGGAATGAAAGTAGCCTGCCATGCTCATGGCGCCGAAGGAATAAAAAGAGCTATCCTCGGCGGTGTTGCATCCATTGAACATGGAACCTTTATGGATGATGAAGACATTGCCCTTGCCAGAAGATATGGAACCTACTACGTCCCCACTATCATAGCCGGCAAATCAGTAGCTGACTCTGCAAAAATTCCAGGATATTTTCCACCTGTTATTACAGTGAAAGCGTTAGAAGTTGGTCCGCATATACAACAAACTTTTGCCAAAGCATATAAAGCCGGCGTAAAAATAGCATTCGGCACAGATGCGGGTGTTTATGCTCATGGTAAAAATTACATTGAATTTCAATACATGACGGAAGCAGGCATGCCGGCAATGGAAGCTATTAAAGCTGCCACCGCAAGCGCTGCAGAATTACTTGGAATTATCCAGGAAAGAGGAACAATCAGTATTAATAAAATGGCAGATATCATAGCTGTATCGGGCGATCCGCTACAGGATGTTAAAGTGCTTGGCACCATTGATTTTATAATGAAGGAAGGAAAGATTTACAAGAAGTAACTAATATTTTTCAACATAATTAAACGTAAATGCTCAAACCTTTTACCGCCTCAGGTGGTTTTAGGCGAACACCATCCTGCAACTAAAAATTTATTTTTATATAGCGCACCACACTTTCTGAAAACGTTGCAAAATCCCCTGAAAGTTATCTTTAAAACTGCTTACAAAGAGTAGTATCATGGCTTTAGTACCTGTGACAAACCCGGCACATATGATGTAATCGATGTAATATGTGACTCTTTCGTTTCAAACACCCTTTCATGTTTTGTTGCCGGTATGCTCACTGTATATTTCTTACCATCTGCAGCCACCGTTAGTTTGACATAGTTCCCATCACAATCGGCTTTTAAATTAGCGATATATTCTTCACTTGTGTTAAAGGCTGAATCTGCGCGGATGTTTTTATGCAATTGGTATTGAGCCTGGATAGAAGGCGTGTTACGAAGAGAGGTAATCGTTTCGGGACCGCCGCCTTTTTGGGTGCCGTTTCCCATGATGCTCACCGTTGGAGCGAGTGCTTTAATGAGCAAGGAATTATTACTCTGATCTAACCCGTGGTGGTTAACTTGGTAAACGTCTACCGTGCCTATTATGTTCTGCGGACAAACCAGGTTTTTTTCAATGTTCCAGGTAAGGTCACCTCCGTCAAAAAAACGAAATGGTCCGTAATTCATTACCATTACCTGGCTGTTGGCATTGTCAGAGTTGTCAACCAGTTTATCCTTCACGGTTTCACAGCCATTCGTTGCAGTGGATGTTTTAGTAACCGGAACAAATTGCTTGTCGTGCCCTACCATCTGTATTGATAACTTTTGAAATCCTCTAGGTAGCGTTTTAAGACTAATGGTAGCACCCGGACGTAACATGGAACGGCGCTTTACCGGCATAACCCGGTACGCCTGCATCAAGGAGGCAAAATTTTTATCCAGTAAAAGGCTGTCTGCTACGGGCCTTTCTATTACTTCGATAACAGGCATTTTAGCAGCCAGCAATGCGGCTCCGCCAAAATGATCATTATGCCAGTGCGTAATTACCAGGTGGTCAATTTGTTTAAGTCCTGCAACATGATGGGCAACTTCGAAAATGCGATCAGAGTCACGACCACCGGGGTTGCCTGCATCAATTAAAATCGATTCGCCTGCGGGAGTTACAATCAGGGTAGCGGCTCCTCCTTCTGTGTCTATCCAATAGATAGTGAGGTTAACAGGATTTATTGGTACAGCTTCCAGCAGCTTTGTGTCTGGAATTTTAAAACTAACCAACAATAAAAAAGATGTTGGTAGCAACGCGGCAAACAACAATTTAATTTTTTTCATATGGATTAAAATATTTAAGAACATTTTGGGCTAATAGCATTATGTTAATCTAATCTCAATCTTTGATAATTATTTATGAATGATTATGCGTGCTTCTTGATAATATTTAGGGTGATAATGATATAGAGCCACAACTTAAAAATAATGTATTTGTTGTTGATTCAACTGCATGGATCGAATTTTATCTGCCTTGCATTCGGCGATTGATGATGTAACTCCATTCCAGGTTTATTGACAAATGAATCAAGCTTCTCCATTTTGTGATTTAAAGCAGCAACAAAAAATCATAATTAAAATATGATAACTCATACTAGTGTAATGTCAACCTTAAATTGTTGCTTTTGCCATCAGCCGTCAGCTATCAGCAATCAGGAGGAAATACATTACACATTAGCGTCCTGATCGCTGATAGCTGACGGCTGATAGCAACATTTACAGACATTTTATTATTGACACAACACCAGAATTTCAGACCTAAAAAAATAATTCTGTAAGTTTAGGTATGTTTAACTCAAGAAAACAAAAAGCAATCGGTTACAAGGAGCCAAAGAAAAACTTTTTGAATTTCATTAATCAAAGAGCACTTATTATTCTGATCGTGTTATATACAACCGGCATCTTCTTTTTGGGAAAATTTACGGAACAGTTTATGAATTCAGGGAAAAAACAAACCACTATTGATCAACAAAAGCAAATTCAAAATTTGCAGGATAGTTTAATAATAATGAAGCTGGAAAAGAAAAATACTGTAATCTCTTTACAAGAACCAATAGATACTTTAAAAAAATAAAATCTTGCAACATATTACTATTAATGGATTAATATGCCTGAAGTAAGTAATGGCAAATGGAAGTAAAAGATACAATCAATAGCTTCTTGCGAAAATTTTCTGGTGCGCCAGGCAACCCTCCTACTTACTGGCTCACCCGCTTTGTTATACTTCGCCTGTTGGGAGTAATCTATGCGGTAGCCTTTCTCGTTGCAATCAACCAGATTATTCCTTTGATCGGCTCTGATGGCCTCCTTCCCGTAGAAATTTATCTCAAGCAGGTGAGACATGCACTTGGGTCAGATGGAGCTGGCTTCCTGCGCCTGCCATCGCTGTTTTGGGTTTTGCATTCTGACACAGCACTTTTAACTGCAGCATGGATAGGATTCCTGCTTTCCTGCGTTGTAATTGCAGGCTTCGCGAATGTGCCGCTGCTTGCTGTTCTATGGTTTCTCTACATGTCTTTTATTCACGTAGGACAAGAATGGTATGGATACGGCTGGGAGATCCAGCTTACCGAAACCGGCTTTCTGGCTATCTTTCTTTGTCCGCTGCTTGACCTGCGCCCGTTTCCAAGGTATGCGCCACCAATGCCGGTCATTAATCTTTTTCGCTGGTTATCCTTCCGCATTATGCTTGGCGCTGGTTTAATAAAAATTCGTGGAGATGAGATATGGCGAAACGGAACCGCCTTATATTACCATTTCGAAACACAGCCCATTCCTAATCCGTTGAGCCGGTGGTTTCATTTTGCATCCCGTATATCTTTGAAAATAGGAGTCTGGTTCAATCACCTGGCTGAGCTGGTAGCACCCTGGTTTGTATTCTGGCCACGCTTGGCCCGCCACATTGCAGGATCGGTGATCGTGTTATTCCAGATCACCATCATTCTCAGTGGCAACCTCTCATTTTTAAACTGGCTGACTATCATCCCCGCTTTAGCCTGTTTCGATGATGGCTTTTGGTCCAGACTTCTTCCCTATCGGCTCGTTCGTAAGGCGGAAGCCGCTGCAAGCCGTGCAGAAGTTTCCAAACCCATGGTAACCACTGCCAAGGTTGTAACTGTTATTATTGTATCTCTCAGCGTTCAACCTGTAATGAACATGCTGTCTCCGGGACAAATTATGAACACTTCCTTCGACCCTTTGGATCTGGTAAATACTTATGGTGCATTCGGAACTGTAGGGCGGGAACGTTTGAATGTAATCTTTGAAGGAACGATGGATGAGAACCCAGACGAAAAAGCCAATTGGAAACCCTATATCTACAAAGGCCTGCCTGTATTACTCGACAAGCGTCCGCCGCAAATAGCTCCCTATCAGTTACGTTTAGACTGGCAAATGTGGTTCGCCGCTATGTCGTCTCCCGGTGAGTATCCATGGACGTTACACCTTGTCTCGAAACTCTTACATAATGATCCCGGTGCGGTAAGTCTGTTTGCCGGCAATCCTTTTCCTGGCAAGCCGCCACAGTATATCCGGGCGGTTCTTTATCGTTATACATTTGCAAAGCCAGGCAATCCCCAGGGCCTTTATTGGAATCGCGAGCAGGTAGACATTTGGCTTCCCGCCCTATCGGTTAACGATCCGAGGCTTGTGGAGTTTTTGAAAAGTGCAGGATGGCAGCCATAAGTATAAATAAAGTCTTCAATAATCTTCTGTAAGATTAAGTCTCAGTTCATTGCAGATATTTTAATCAGTGCTGTTTACGAAAGAACCTTAGCTTTAAAAACATGAAACTGTATTATAGAAATCTTTATTCCTCTGCCGCTTTGCTTAGTTCATCATTTAAAGGGTAGTCACTAATAAAACTTATAGCTTTTTCCTCCTCAATATATTCAGGAGGATTGATGCCATTTATATACGTTTGAACGAATTCCTTTATTTTATCTGTGATCCGCTGGATGATACCTTTTCTATTTAATAATGTTGGTTTTACTTGTAACAGATTGATGATCTCATCAGGCATGGGCGTGCGTTCTGTAAACAAATAATTTGTAAGTGCGTCATTTAATTTATCCGGCTGTAATTTTTCTTCTGCACAAATAGTTTTGAAAGCTATTTGTTTTTCTTCTTCCACATATTTCCCAAAGGCTTCCGGGATATCTTTTACCTTGGAAATAACAGGCAGGTTTTGATCGATAAACTTTTCGATCAGTTCTTTTTTAGATCGTAGTTGAACTTCGCCATTTAACAGATCTATGATGGCTTTGCGTTGTTGAGCCTTCTCACCGGGAGTTGCGCCTTTTAGTTTGGCAAGTAATTGCAGGATGTAGGCAACGTTGATATCGTCCCGGTGAATGAGTTCCAATTCAAAATCTACATCGTCTAATATGGAAGCCTTGTTCTTAGCGCCTGCATCTGTTTTTACTTTGTCGTAAATGTCAAGGTATTTACTTTTATAGTCTTCAAATGTCTGTTCTTCCATGTCCAGTGGTTCGAAACTGAAATCGGAAAAACTGGTAAGGATGGTTTTGAGACGGATGATTTCCCGGAAGGCTTTTACAAATTCAAGTTCCGCGTTCTCATCAAGAAGATCATTAACACTGTCAACAGTTGGTGTGATTTTACTTAATTTTTTAACAGCCTTGTTGAAATGTGAAACATAATCCTCATAAGGCTGCATGATGATTTCTTCAATAGCTTCCTTGTTTGAAAATAAGGTAATGGCATCATCCGTAGCCTGTTTTAAATTACGGAAGCAGACTATATTGCCCTGGGTTTACTACAATGCTATGTTCTTTGCCCAATGACCAATAACGTTTTGATAATTTATCCGGAGAAAACTCAATTTTTTTGCAAAAACTTTCAATTGCCTTTCTTATTACTATCTGCCTGCTTTTGTCAGCGTAAACAGTCGTACCATCGTCCAACGAATAAAAAATGTTTTTTCCATCAGTTAACACTTCTGAAGATGCAAATGGATAAGGTGTTTTCAACTTTTTTGCCATAGATTCATGTGCTTCCAAAATTTTATTTGAGCTTACTTTATTTTCTCTTAATTGATAAAAAACGTAGAACTCAATCAATGTTAAAAAGTTAGTGGCTTTATCTCTGCCTTCACCCCAGGAATATTTTCCTTTGTACCTTTCCCCAAGCCGGCTATCCCAAAAATCATTCATCCAACGCCTTACTTTATGCTTTGGTAACTGTAAAATAAAAGACAGGTCAGGTATAGAGTAAATCCCAGTTCCAAGTTTTATGTCATTTTCCAAGGTGATCATCGTCTAAAGATAGTTGTAAAAGGGTACACATTAAATACCTTGGTAAAAATTTAAATTCCGGTGTTTTAATACTGTAGCATAACATTTCTTAAAACTTCATAGAACACTGCTTCAATTTATTGTATTGAATTAAATGGAAACGTTTCCCTTGATTTATGAACAGGACAATGTTCCAGGAAAATTTACTTTTTTGAGGTTGGATACATAATTCCGTCGGCTTCAAAGCAGGTTGAACTTTATATGCATAGTAACTATTTGAGCTTTGCCACTTACTCAATTGAAGAAACTGGATCAAACTTTTCTCCTCTTTTCAGTTAAATACTTTCGGACTGGAATGTCATAAATTTTCATTATTAAATATGCCAGTCCAATCAAAAGAATTGTTCCTATAGTTATGATAAAAAACAATTGAGTTGTTGACACTTTATGAGTGTTGTAGAAGTTTGCAAAAATCCATATTGCTGCGTAATGGGTCATGTATAAAGGATACGATATATTTCCGGAAAATACACAAAGGTTTTTCAAGCCCCGTGTTAGTGTAGCGCCAGCTCCCAATGCGATTAGTAATGGAAAATAGAATAGTACAACCATCGGTTCTGCGAGCCAGTTCCATGTAGAATAGGGCATTATAAAGGATAACGCCAACAATGCGGACAGGCCAATAAAACCCAGCTTGGTTTTAATAATCCAGTTAAAACGATAAACCATCAGTCCTGCTAAAAATGAATAGGAAATACGGGCACCGCCATCCCAAAAGTTTTCTCTACCCCATCCTCCCATTAATGATTCTGCATGATAACAAACAAAGCAAAGGGCTGCCGCAGAAAGTATGGTTAATATAATCAGGTAGCAACGGCTGATTTTGCAAAGTATAAAAGCATAAAAGATATTGGCAACATACTCCCAGAATAATGACCAGGAAGGAGCATTGAAACCGAACAAGTTAAAACTACGCTCTGCCATCACTGGAAAGGGAATAAGAAAAATGGAGGTAAGAAATATTAAAATAATTTTGCCAGCCCCATATAATTCCGGATGACCGCCAAATGGGTCGAAAAGAAAACTTAATAAGCCTAATACTGAACCTACAATAACCAATGGATGCAATCTTATTATCCGTGATTTAAAAAATTCTATAATACCTATTTTTCCAATACGGTCATCATAAGCATATCCAATAACAAATCCGGAAAGACAGAAAAAAAAGTCTACAGCTAAAAAGCCATGTGCGATGAAATTTTTGCTGTAGTCTGAATAAGCCATTTCCATAAAATGAAACACTACAATTGCCAAAGCTGCTATACCTCTTAATCCATCAAGAATTTCAAAATGCTGTTTAGTATTTAAAATGCCGGTGTCTGTTTTTTGCATATCCTAATTTTTATGGGTCGCGTAATAGTAAGCAGAATTTTGGTGACAGATGTAATGTTGGTTGCAGTAGTTTGCGGCAGATGCACCAGTTATTGCAAATACTTTTGTTTCAGTTCTATTTTCTATTAAACCATTGAATATATTATAATTTTATTCGCCGTCCAGCTTTAACTTCCTGTAAATATTAAACTCATTCAGATCATGCCATTCATGTTCACAATGCTTTTTAAATTCTATGCCACCGGTAATCTCGTTCAACCGGAAATGGAACTGCCCGGATAAATATTGTTCCAGTTCCAGACGCTGCAGCTTTATATCTTCCTTTTTCATAGTTACATCAGGATTTTTAGCGCTTCTTATATTGATGCGGAGATATGCAGTTACTGCTTTAGTTAAGAAAATAGTTCCTTTATAATTTATTTTAATCTTTATTATTCGAAAATGTCTTTCTTTTGTAAATGAAGGATGTTATAAGGATATAGCATCTCACAACTTATTAAATATAAACCTGGCCATATGAGAAAATTCTTCTCTGTTTCACTATTAGCAATTGCTATTTTTGCTGGTTGTACTTCCTCTAAAAAAACTGCTGCACAATCACCTGGAGCCAGCACATCAGCTCCTGAAACGAAATTGCAACCTCAACCTGTTTATGAGATGCGTGTTTATTATGCAGCTCCTGGCAAACTGGAAGATCTTAATACCCGTTTTCGTAATAATACAATGCGCATTTTTGCGAAACACGGCATGACAAACATAGGCTATTGGGTTCCTATGGAGAATCCTGAAAACAAATTGGTCTATATCTTATCCTATCCTAGTCGTGAAGCCAGGGAGGCATCATGGAAAGCTTTCAGTGCCGATTCTGAATGGCAGGCAGTAGCAAAAGCATCAGAAGCCAACGGCAAAATCGTAACGAAAGTTGTAAGTACTTTTATGCTTGGCACCGATTATTCTCCTTCTCTGAAAATGGTAGCCAACCCTCAACCCCGCACATTCGAATTGAGAACCTATACCGCTTCTGCAGGTAACCTGCAAAATTTGCACGACCGTTTCCGCGGCCACACAATGAAACTTTTTGAGAAGCACGGCATTACAAACATTGCCTACTTTCAACCTATGGACAGCACTGACGGAAGCAAGAGTAATAAACTTATTTATTTAATTGCTCATAAGGATAAGACAACCGGGGATGCATCATGGAAAGCTTTCAGGGAAGATCCTGTATGGATAGCAGCGAAAAACGCTTCTGAAGTAAGAGGTGGTGGTTCGCTAACTACGAATGTTGAATCAGTGTTTATGATGCCGACTGACTATTCGCCAATTAAATAATGCCTTGAAATTTTTAAAAGTTTAATTGTAGAAATAAAAGGCATGCCTGTGGGATGAACAATTTCTAAGTCAACTCTCTCTTCAAAGATGTATACCGGTCAATGCATGAGCGGTTTCCCATCCATTTGTTTCCATTGGAATAATATAAGGCCGGCTGGCAATGTAAATAATGGAAGAAATAAAACATTTTATCCCTGTCTGGTTAGTCAGATCAGTTTTCCCATTTAACTACCATGTGTAAAAAAACAACAATTAGTGAGAAATAAATATGCATTGTTTTTAATTTTGATTAACCGTGTGCAAATTGTAGAGAGCGGGAGATTTATTCAGGCAGATTAGGGAGAAAAATCAGGCAATTAGGGAAATTCCTGAATCTGTTATTAAAATTCTAGATTTTAGTTCTTTAACGTTCTATAATTTGGAAAAAGATATTGTCCTTCCTGGATTAAGAGATAAATAACTTATATTTTTTAGATAATACTTGCCAAATTTTACAAAGTACATATTAAACGCTCTATGCATTTAGGTTATAAAGTTGTTATTCCTTATACTTCCATTGTCTCGACAATGGGCAAAGCAGTGACGATCTTTCTTTACATTTGTTATACCATATAGCCTGCTGCCAAATTCATCAAGTAATAACAGGTACAGAATCACTGTTATTTTTAGCTATAAGCCTGCACTGTAAAATTTTCAATTATATTTTTCGTTAGGAGATGTAAATAAATGCGTCCGTCCTAAGATGAAGGGATTATACATTGCAGCTTTATTACTCCTTGTTGATTTTATATCAAATGGCCAGGACCTATTACTCTGGAATGAGAAGTTTCCACTGAAATGGACTGATTTTTTAGGAAAAGTAAATGACAGCAGTCAATTTGATGCAGAAGCATTTACCTCAGTAGAATATTCGTACACGTTCTACACTCCGGATAAATATTCATTTAAGGTGCAAGCCTGTTTTGACAGAACAACATCCTGGATAAAAAAAGAACGAAGTTGTGAAGGCTTGTTGCAACACGAACAAGTACATTTCAGTTTGGCGCAACTTTATGCCAAAAAACTAACACTTGCCTTCGAGTCATATAAATATTCTGCGAACTTTCAGAATGAAATCGTAGAGATCTTTAAGCATATTGAAATCGATTATCACAAGTCACAGCGGTTGTTTGACGAAGAAACAAATCATTCCCTTATCAGTAAAAAGGAGAAAGAATGGGAGGCTTTTATAATAGAAGAACTCCATGGTGCTTACGGTCTAACCTTAATCAGGAGCAAGTTCCAAGGAAAATATAAGTTGCTTCCTGGTGCAGACTGACGGTAGTTATGTATAATACAAAGGCACTCAGTTCAACAATCCTGACTTGGATAAAGGTCCAGAAACGTATTTAGCCGGCTCCTCAAAGTAATTGGTGTTCCAGAAAGTGTCTTCGGTGACCCTGAATTTTGTGCTAACCAGCGTGATACAGTTTCCTGCTCTGATAATCTGGCCGACATACAAATTATAAAATCCAAACTTGAAATAGAACCGGTTGGATTCCTTGCCTTGAACAGAAAGTTCATTGAGTTAATGCCGATTCGACAACAATTTGGTAGCAAGCCCACTTTTTGTCTTTTATCCATACTCCACGGCTTAAATCTCAAAAATATTTACTAGCCCAAAACCATCCAAAACATGTCTCAAATAAAAAAGCAGCTACAAAGTTTTAATTTGTAACTGCTTGATTTTACGTGGGCCCAGCTGGGCACGATCCAGCGACCCCCTGATTATGAGTCAGGTGCTCTAACCAACTGAGCTATGGGCCCTCAGAGCTCTATAGCTCCTGAAAGGATGGCAAAAATAGAAAAAATAGATTAAATATATAAAAAATAAACCCCATCATTAATTTCGATAAATCCGGGTTGTAATTTAATTAAGAATGCAAGCAGCGAAGGAGTTCAAATTATTGTTTATTTAAATTACTCCGGAACATTGATCTTGTAGTTAAATACTTTTAACGATGCATTCTTCTGCCACAATAAACCTGTTGATGCAGGTTACTCTTATTGCTGATACAATAGTGGGCAAAACGTTATATGCACCTTTCTCACCGTTTAATTTACTCTTCAGGAAATTATTAGTATTAACTCATCTATCTTATCTCTCAATTAAAACCAAAACCCAAGAAAACAGAAACCCATTATTACAAAATCACATGAACCAACAAACTTATTTAATACACAACCAAAAAGCCAATTACAAGTGGTTTATAAACTGCACTCTATTACAGTATACAAGTTATTATCGTTTCGAAATAAATCATTCAACACCGCTTTTATGAGGGTATCTTTATCATTCTTCAATCTAATGACATATGAAAAAAAACAATTTCCTGCTTAACCTGGTATCCAGGCAAATTTTTTCAAAGCTGCTCTACTGCTTATCACTTATTACTTTCATTATATGCTTTAACAGCATAGATGTTTCAGCGAACAAACATTCACTGACAGATAAACCGACGGTTATTTCCGGGCCTTTTAGTTTTATTGCAGATACTACAGTGAGCGGTAGAATTACTTCTGCATCAGGTGAAGGACTTGCCGGTGTAAGCATTGCCATTAAAGGAAGTTCGGCCGGCACTTCAACGGATAAAAACGGCAATTTTAAAATTTCTGTACCAACTAATGGCACATTGATCATTTCTTCAGTTGGTTTTGAAACACAGGAAGTTTCCGTTAATAATCAAACTTCTCTGAATATAAATCTAAGTGCAGGGTCAACAGCGCTGGAACAGGTTGTAGTAGTCGGATACGGCACTCAACGTAAAAGAGATTTAACCGGAGCAGTAGCAAGTATAAAAGGCGAAGAATTGTCAAAGCAGCCTGTACAAACACCTACCCAGGCTTTACAGGGTAAAACCGCCGGTGTTCAGATAATAAGCTCGGGCGCACCAAATTCACAACCTGTTGTCAGAATTCGTGGAACGGGTACTATGCTGGCAGGAGCCGATCCTTTGTATGTGGTTGACGGTGTTCTTACCACCGATATCCGTAATATTAATAACACTGACATACTAAGCGTGGAAGTATTGAAAGATGCTTCTGCAGCAGCTATATACGGTATGCGAGCTGGTAATGGTGTTATAATAATTACTACTAAACAAGGTAAGAACGGAAAACCATTGGTAACATATAATGGTAATGTCGGCGTAAGGCAGGTAGCGCACAAAGTAAAGATGGCCGATGCAACACAATACCTTGATTACTTAAAAGACGCCGCTCCTACTGCTATCTTTCCCGCAAATAGCGGGACTACCGACTGGTTTGGCGCCATCTTAAGAGATGCCTTGCAACAGAGCCATAATGTGGCCGTTTCAGGCGGCTCCGAATCTGTAAAATATTATTTCAGTGCCGGGTACTTTGGAGATGAAGGCATAGTAAAAAATAATAACTATGAGAGATATACAATCCGTTCCAACAATATATATACGCTTAGTCCGAAACTGAAGGTCAGCTCACAGATATCTTTTAGTCAGGGAATTACGCAGGATGTAAATCTTGCAACACTTGGAGTTTATAATAATGCATACCGGGCTAACCCGCTGATTCCTTCAAAAGTTGGTAACAAGTATGGTAACACATCTGCTTTTGGTAATGTCGGTAACCCTGTACTTACTCTTGATAAAACGAACAACAGGCTTATTCAAAATCGCTTACAGGGAAATGTCAGTGTAGATTATTCTCCGTGGAGTTTCTTAAAATTACGCTCGTCCGGAAATATTGATCTCTCTTTTGACAACAGAAAAGAATATGCTTACCAGTATAGTGCTGACTCTTCCACTTTTACGGTAGCAGGTGGCAATCAGCGAAGAGACCTGAGCCAGCTCAACCTTACCAGGGATAATGCTGCACGTATGATATGGGATAACACGGCTACTTTTTCCCAGAAATTCGATCGTCATGATCTATCGCTTTTAGTAGGTGCATTAACTGAAAAGTATAGAAGTGAGTCGGTAACAGGACAAAGACAAAACGTTCCTGCCTCCCGCGATCTTTGGTATTTAAATGTTGGTGACCCTAATACAGCTATCAACGGAAATTCAGGCCAGCTTATAACCCGTCTCTCTTATATCACCCGTTTGAATTATGGGTTTGATCAGAAATACCTGGTCACTGCTTCTTTAAGATATGAAGGATCTTCTTTGTTTTCAGAAGCAAACAGGTGGCTGGCTTCACCGGCAATTGGTGCAGCCTGGGTTATAAGCAAAGAAAACTTTATGGACAATCAGAAAGCTTTTCAATTCCTGAAGCTAAGAGCCAGCTGGGGCCGGGTTGCCAACGACCAGATAGCAAGCTCATCATTCATCAATACATTAACATCTAACATTCCTTATTTTTTTGGCGGACAGCCGATTTTAGGTACCGCGCTGGAACAAATTAAGGATAAAAACTTAAAATTCGAGACTACCGAAGAAACAGACCTGGGACTTGAATTTACCAGTTTCAAAGGAAGATTAACAGGAGAAATAACCTATTATGATAAGAAAACAAAGAATGCTTTAGTGAACGTTACAATTCCAGGGATACTTGGAGATCCGGATCAGCTTTCTATTACTAATGCAGCTTCATTCAGCAATAAAGGAATCGAGATAAACCTGGGATGGAAAGATAATATTCAAAAAGATTTTTCTTATTCCATAGGTGGTAACATTACTTTCAACAAAAATCAAATCATAGGCCTTAACCAGGGACAACCTTTAAGAGGAGGTGGTGTAGGTCAACAATCATTTACTACCTACTCAACTAACGGGCAACCCATAGGAAGTTTTTATGTGCTTCAGTCCTTAGGTGTATTCCAGACACAGGAAGAAATTAATAATTATAAAAGTAAAACCGGTGCAGTTATTCAACCTGCTGCTAAACCCGGTGATTTAAAATACCTGGATGCAGATGGAGATGGAAAAATCGATCAGACCGCAGACCGGATTTTCGCAGGATCTTATCAGCCAAAGTTCTACTATGGTATCAATTCCGGTTTTAACTTTAAACATTTTGATCTGTCAGCAGATTTTTTCGGAAATGCCGGTAACAAGGTATACAATGGCAAGAAGGCATTTCGTTATGAGTCTACCGATAATATTGAAGCATCATATGCGAATAAACGATGGAAAACAGACCGTCCTTCTTTAACTGATCCAAATACTATTTCAGGAAATATTCCGGCATCTACCTACTTTATTGAGTCAGGATCATTTCTCCGGTTAAACAATCTAACAGTAGGTTATACACTGGCTAAAACCGCTATGAAAAGAGCCAGGATCTCGAACATCAGGGTATATCTTACTTCACAGAACCTGTTTACAGCAACTCCCTATTCAGGTTTTACACCGGAACTTCCGGCAGGAGTTCTTGATTCAGGAATTGAGACTAACGCTTATCCTACCACACGCACATTCGCTTTCGGCGTGAATGTAAACTTTTAAAACATATTACATGAACTCACAGTTTATAAAAAAATCAATAACCGCTTTTGCAGTTATATCTTTAATAATATTACTCGTCACTTCTTGTAAAAGATACCTGGATAATGCTCCGCAAGGTGAACTGACAGACGCTGTAATCGGCACCGATCCAAACGCTGCTGTAAATCTGACAAACGGTGTATACAATAGTTTGTGGTTAGGAGATGCCTTTGGAGGACCGGATGTACATAGTTTAAGCTATATAATTTTAACCAACGTTGCTTCTGATGATGCTGATAAAGGAAGCAGTCCTACCGATTATGGTCCTGCTTTGGAAGTTGACAATTTTACTTTAAGTGCCAATAACAGTATCGTTAATGGTATCTGGAGAGGTTATTACCAGGCCATAGCACGCACCAACCAGGCGCTTACCTATTTACCAACCAGCCCTCTGAATGATGCTTCAAAAAACAGGTTGATTGGTGAAGTGAAATTTATAAGAGCGTATCTTTATTTCAACCTGGTTCGTTTTTTTGGCGGTGTTCCAAAAATAGATCGTGTGCCTTCTCCCCAGGAAGCTAATAGTGCGGAATTTCAAACAAGGGCTTCAAAAGATTCCATTTACCGGTTTATTATTGATGACCTGCAGTTTGGTGTAAACAACCTGCCGGTAAAAGGCCAGACTGCCGTAGGCAAGGCTACTAAAGGTGCTGCCCAGAGCTTACTGGCAAAAGTATACCTCTATCAAAAGAAATGGCAGGAGGCTTACGATTTAACGAATTCAGTGATATCAGGTCAATCCGGACAGTATGATCTGCTGCCTCAATACGAAAATATCTGGCGCCAGGTTGGTGCAAACAGTATTGAATCAATATTTGAAGTTCAAACCGGCAAGAATGCGTCCTGTGATGCTGCTATTAACGTGTACTCGGTAAGCCAGGGACCTCGGGCCGGGGGTAAAAGAGGATGGCAGGACCTTGGCTTCGGTTTTAATAACCCTTCGTTAAGCCTGGCAAACGCTTACGAACCCAATGATAAGCGTAAAAACGGTACTATAATTTTTATCAATCCTTCTCCGCAGGGAACGGTTTTATGGGATGGATTCCGGGTGCCCAGCCAGGATTCTGTAGAAAATTCGCGCTATAATTATAAATCATACCATAGCCGTACACTGGAAGACAATTGCGGTAATAACGACAAGCTACCTAAGAACCTTCGTATCCTTAGGTTCGGTGAAGTTTTATTACTGAATGCAGAAGCAGCAAACGAATTAGGTAAAACAAATGAGGCACAGGCAAGCCTTAACAAAATAAGGCAGCGTGCAGGATTAGGAAATATAACAGGTTTGTCACAAGCAGCACTTCGTGATACAATCTGGCATGAACGCCGTGTGGAATTAGCAATGGAACATGACAGATTTTTTGACATTGTAAGGCAAGGAAAAGCAGGACAAATACTTAGAGCACAAGGAAAAAGTTTTGTAGATGGAAAAAATGAATTGTTCCCTATTCCTCAGCCGCAAATAGATCTTAGCAACGGAAACCTTAAACAAAATCCGGGTTACTAATTAGTGTCGTGTCATGCATAAATTTAATGATATTTGCTATTAGCCGTCAGCTGTCAGCAATCAGGAGGAAATACATTACACATTAGCCACCTGACAGCTGATAACAAGGAGTACGAAACTTTATGCTTGACATGGCACTAGTGTTAAGTTAACTCTAAAGTGACGCGTTCTGCTTTCAGCCGTCAGCTATCAGCAGTCAGAAGAGCAATGTGTAATAAGTTTCCTCCTGATACCTGATAGCTGACGGCTGGTAGCGAATACGTCAATTTACACTTAACTTAACACTAGTGTCATGTCAACTATAAGATGACGGTTGGCTATTAGGGTATTATTACCTAATACATTTCCTCCTGATTGCTGACAGCTGATAGCTGACGGCCGATTTGTTCATTCTCTCCATCCTGAAAATTCTTCTTCAAAAATGAAAAAGAGATACTTCATTATTATATTATCAATCCTGCCTCTGTTATTAACTGCTCAAAAAAGCCAAAAGCGGGTTGCGGAAAAACTTCCTGACTTCCATGCCACCCAAAGACCGCTCCATCTTTCAGATACCGCCCTGCTTGAATTGGTGCAAAAGCAAACCTTCAGATATTTCTGGGATTATGCGCATCCTGTCAGCGGCCTGGCGAGGGAACGCAGTAATACTTCTTTCGATTATGGTGATGAAGTGGTAACAACCGGCGGTTCGGGCTTCGGTCTTATGGCCATCATTGTTGCAACAGAACGAAAATGGATCACCCGTGCTGAAGCTGCCCAACGGTTATTAAAAATTGAAAAGTTTTTATTCAAAGCAGACTCCTATCATGGCGTATTTCCACATTGGCTGAATGGTGAAACAGGTAAGGTAATCCCTTTTGGCCGAAAGGATGATGGTGGTGACCTGGTTGAAACATCTTATCTTTTTGAAGGCCTGCTTTGCGTACAGCAATACTTCAATGATACTACGCAAGTTGAAAGAGACCTCCGTAACAGGATTGGATGGATGTGGGATGAAATTGAATGGAACTGGTACACCAAAGGCGGTGAAGAAGTGCTTTACTGGCACTGGTCGCCCAACAACGGCTGGGCAATGAATTTTCCATTAAGAGGCTACAATGAGGCCCTGATCACTTATGTGCTTGCTGCTTCTGCGGAAAGATACCCAGTACCGGCTGCCGTTTATCATAGAGGATGGGCACAAAGTAACTTCTTTAAAAACGGCAAAACATTTTATAACATCAAGCTACCGCTGGGCTTCGATTTCGGCG
>JAABUK010002023.1_pt1 | contig 37196 bp, 34 predicted proteins | sample 5559141 | NCBI WGS metagenome assembly JAABUK01 (sample SAMN10711869, study PRJNA513367) | rock metagenome | isolation source: Antarctica rocks | place: Antarctica: Victoria Land, Pudding Butte nord | collected 2016-01-03
TTGGGGTTCTCTCTCTGCGCAACACTCTGTCAGTTTTGGCCTACACGATTGAAGCGCCTCACAAGATGACTCCTGGGTATGCTCGTTTTCCTGGACTGGAGGCATGTACTTTTTGCATGCAAATTGCCTCATGTCTGGCAGCAATTCTCAACATGGGTGTGACATCCTGTAATGCATGTGCCTAGATCATCCAGCTTGTCACTGATAGACTGAGTGCCCAACTGGGGTGACATCATTTGAATAAGATAGGGTTTGCATAGTGTTTAGCGTTTCCACAACCTGACAGTGCCCAATTGTCCAGATCTGCAGGACACATTGCAGGCAGCAGTCAAAAGTCTGAAGGGTTCAATTTCCAGATCCCTTCAAGCTTTTGGCCATGGCGCAGGCAACCTTCGACTTGTTTCAAGTGGCTCTTCTGTGATGCAAGATCCAATTGAAAACCCCTTCATGCTTCAATTGGAACTTGCATCACAGAAGAGCCACTTAAAAACAGGTCGAAGGTTGCCTGCCCAATGGCCAAAAGCTTAGGCTACAGTGAAATCTTCATGTACCCAATTCAGCTTTCCGTAGACTACACTGTGAAAGGACAAATCACAACAACATATGTGAGGTCGGTCTGAAGTCATGAACCTCTCTGGGACGTCAGATGATCAGTCGGTATGTCAAATTCATCTGATGTCCTAGAACATGCTCATGATTTCAGCTGCTATTTCAGACCGTCCCCATGTGTACCACTGGATTCTGTCCTTTCAGACGGGCTGACTGCAGCATCACATGATCAATGGGGACATGCAAGCAAGCGCTCCAAGAAAATATTGCCCACTTACTTCATTGACACTGGTTTCTTGCGTTACCAGAGTCCGCTTAGCCAGCCAGCAAGCCATTCTGGTCATGCTTTAATTCACTCATTCAAGAAACAAGTGCCTTCTTCATACGGTCAGGTTAGTACAGTTGAGTTCTTTCAAAGATTTTGAGGCTTGAGGATCTGATCCCGTGACTGCAAAGATGTCACTAGCCAGCGAGCCAGTCTGGACATGCCTTATGAGTGTGCTCACCTTACGATCTCTTACCTTCAGCTTCTGTGTGACTTAACAACGTTTGAGCTGTGACCGACAAGATGTCCTAGTCAGCAAGCCATTCTAAAGGATATTATACAAGTAAGCCCACCTTTTTGATTCTTGGGCCTGAGCTTTGCTGTGATCAAAGTTTCTCATAGTGCAACATTTGGGCCATGACCGACAAGATGTGTCCTAGCCGGCAAGCCAATCTAGACGACATCTTACAACCGAGCTCACCTTATTGATCTCTTGCCTTAGCTTCTCCCTGTTTAAAGTCGCTTAGATTACAACGTTTGGGCCTTAAACTGCCCAAGCCAGCAAGCCAGTAGAACGGATATATCACAACTGAGCTCACCTTGTTGATTTCTTGCCTTAGCTTCTCGGTGATCTCGGTCTTCTTGGGTTTCAGCATCTGGCCCATGACTGACATGATGTCCTGGCCGCCCTGTGGCTTGGCATTGGCTGAGTCCAGGTCATGCAGCGTCACATCTTGCACAATCTCCTTCTTCTTGTGCACATCACCCTGCAGAGAAAGTGTCAGCCAAACGTCAGGATGACAAATGAGTCCAGGTCATGCAGCGTCACATCTTTCCAGCTCTCCTTCTTCTTGTGCACATCACCCTGCACAGGAACCACCAGTCAAATGTCAAGATGACCAAGGAGTCCAGGTCATGCAGCGTCACATCTTTCCAGCTCTCCTTCTTCTTGTGCACATCACCCTGCACAGGAACCACCAGTCAAATGTCAAGATGACCAAGGAGTCCAGGTCATGCAGCGTCACATCTTGCACAATCTCCTTCTTGTGCACATCGCCCTGCACAGAAAAACCCAGCTGAATGTGAGGATGACCAGTGAGTCTAGGTCATGCAGCGTCACATCTTGCACAATCTCCTTCTTGTGCACATCACCCTGCAAAGGAAGCATCAGCCAAATGTCAGGATGACCAATGAGTCCAGGTCATGCAGCATCACATCTTGCACACTCTCCTTCTTCTTGTGCACATCACCCTGCAAAAACGTCAGCCAAACATCAGGATGGCAAATGGGAAGTTAGAATAAAAGAGAGAATGCAAGATGACCCCGGGTGGCTGTTTGAGAAAGACTGTTGAGGTGATCCTGAAATTTGGGCTGATCGGCTTCTCAGTCAAACGTCAGGGCAACCAATGATGTACTGGGCTACATGTTCTCATGATATGCTGCACTGTTGTGATGCTGTGCATGAGTGTCAGCATTGATGTAGGGTCTACATTCATTTTGCAGTCAGTTTGACAATTTTAAAGTCATTTGAAGCACATGTTCCAAGCATTGTCCAAGAGTGTGTGACATGTCACCGAATGTTATGCCGCAACACTTGGCAATGCAGTGCAAGTGGTAACAATTCAACAACTTGATTGCGGAACCCTAAACCTACAAGTTCAATCTGCCAAACCCTACGATTACAAAGTCCAAGAGAGAGACAGCAAGCCAAGCTGGATGACGCCAGCTGCCAGTCAACACATGTTAGCTAAAATATGTATATGAATATGAAATATGAAAATATGAAATATGGAAGAAGCAGAGCAGTCCTACATTGAAGGATGTGTTGGGTTTGTTGGCACACCTTTGCCAGCAAATCCAATACATCCTTCAATGCAGGACTGCTCTGCTTCTTCCATATTTCACACCAACATACAAACCCAACATGCGGAGCACAAATGGCTGCATGGGCACAGGCAGGAAGATGAGAGCAGATACCTTGGGGAGGGGCACATACTCTTCTGCTTCAAGATCAAACTCGGTGGCATATGCATCACAGCGTCCCACCCGCTTCACAGCACCTGCACCAAGATCATGCTGTGCACTTGTACTGTACGCATTGTACACAGATTGTGCACGCATTGTACCCGCATTGTGGGTGTACAGATATATGCACACACAACATAATGCCATATACTTTTCAGCAGCATTTCTTTTCAGTGACATGCCCGCTTGCAACTTGCTCACGATATGCGCAACAGAGCAACTGCTGTGCTACCAAAGCTAACACAACATCAGGGCTTGATGTCCAAAGAACTTCATGAGCAGGCGCAACATGCGGAAGGCACACGTTGTGGTTGTGAGAGACAAACTGAGCAGGAACACTGTTTCGGTTTCTTGCTAAGCAGATGCCCAGAGAGTGACATCACTGACCGCTGTTTGCCTCAATGTAGATCACATCTCCTGGGAGCACTTTCTCCTTTTGCAAGCTGTCATAGATTGTGGGGTCCAACTTGAGCTGCTTAGTGCCCTTCACTGTCTTCAAGCCAATGATGACATGTGTGATGACTTTGCCATACCCTCCTGCCTACACAACACTGAATCTGTTTGAAAAAAAAGAAAGAAAAGAAAAGAAAAGAAAAGACTACACCTTTCGGCGTCAATTTAATGAGAAGCCTGATATTATACTGCGCTGCCCAGGTATGTGCTTGCAATGTTTTGTGTATACAGCATGCAGAAACATACAGCAGACACCCAACAGCAGTTGTTTTGTCTTCTGGAGGTTGATCTGAAGCAGAAAAGATGAAACATGCTGCACGATGAGCATACAGTAAGGGCAACTAGTGGGCGCTTCAGCTTTGAGCCAGGAGGATGGGTTTTGCTGCCTGAGCTGTTGCCTGAATTGCAGTATATGTGCTCAATGCAAGCCCAGAATCAATGCTGCTGGACAGACAGGCTGCTAACCTGATTTTCTGTTTCCTCTGGAGTCAGCTCAATTACCTCACCCTCATACACCTCCTTGTTCTCTTTGATACGCAGCCCTGCACTGAACTTTTTTCAGCTTAAAATGTCTTAGAAATGATGTACATATGTTTACTTTGACGTCTCAACTATGTGGATCTAGGTGTGATCATGTGACAAGGGAGGGATAAGTTGCCTATGACTTCAGGATTTCCCTCCAAGAGGCAGCGCTCACCTATAGCTCGTCTGAAGTGCTCCATGAGGACTTCTGTCTTCTTGACCTCAGATGAGTAGACTTCTGAACCAACCATCGGACAGAATGGCACCTTGGTGCCAAGCTCTTGGGCAATGCCCAGTGCAAGAGCTGTTTTGCCAGTGCCAGGTGCGCCTGTCAGCAGCAACGCTCGGCCAGCCATCTTCTTTTGTTTGATCATGTCTACCACAACGCCGCAAGCCATTCTGGCTTCCTCCTGCGTGCCGCGTGCAGTCTCAGGATTTGGGGTCGGCAGCTGATTGCTGCATCGAAGCTTTGCTGTGATCTGCAGCACAGTACCTGGCCCACAAATCCGGCGGCCACTTGTAGCGCCTCTCCATTCTCAGCAAGACCAAGACCTTTGATGTGGGTGTGTGTAGCCACTCGCTGAGACTTGGTCGTGGAGGCTACTTCCTCGATCCGCATGGCTGCGACCTAACCAGATCGAGTCAGTATGACCTGCCGCAGGGCATGCTCTGACACAATTGGTACGCCGTGTATGCTCTAGTGTAACCTGATTGCAGATCAGCAAGCACCAAGCGCACGCAGTTGTATTGCGAGGCTCCCTTGACAGCCAAACTCGACTCTATTGAACACGAACGAGGGGCAGCTTCTAGTTCAGCATCCTTGACAGACCATGCTGAGTTTGCGAAGCTGGTGCGCGTCCCACGACAGCTATACATCCTACACGTCATCTGCCTTGACAGATCAGCACGTCTGCTCCTGTTGAGAAGCTTTCGCAGCGTAAATCAGACCCCATCCTCACTGTGGTGTGGCACTACGGTGCATGCTATGTGCCGTTGTTGCACAGGCCTGCATTAGCGTTTTCTAGCTGCAACAGAAGTCTCAGCATGATCAATGCGGCAAATACGATGGTGCTGTCATGAAGTTGCCTGTTTTTGTTCCTGAGACAACATGCACAGCTCAGTTGGTGTGACAAACAGTCAAGCTTGTTGTGCAAAGCTCCCTCCTCGCCTCAGCAAACGCCTTCTCACCCCTCCTAGGTCCCTGACTCACGTTGCAAACAGATCAAGCAGGAGTTTGCACATATGCATTTGCACATCAGCAGCAGGAGCAACAGCAGAGGCAGACGACAGTCAGCGCCTCAGTGGTGACGTGGTGTTGCAAGATGGCAACCTCATACATGCAGCTGAAGTTGCCAATGTGTTAAAGCCAATCTTGAGTGGTGGAGGTGGAGGCATCTTCTTCTTCTGGCAGCTGGGTAGGAGCTTGTACTTCCCCCCAAAAGTCTATCACAGCATCGCAGCATACTTGTGCGGGATCTGCATCCCAAAGCAGAAGCAAGCCTGACATTAAGCTGTTGTGCATGCTGGAGCAAAGGCTGAGGCTATCAGTCGACGCGCTCTTTGCATCTTTTGGAGCAATGCATGATTGGCTTGCCATGGTGTCGCAGGCATGCATGCGCCTCAATTGCAAAACACAGCTGACATGCACTTGGTCTCTACCTTTCCAATTGTGACACCAGACCTTGTGCATGCTCAAAGCCCAATCAACAGGGCTTCACGGATGCATGCACATGTACGATGAGCATGTACGCATGGTCACATTTGCATGCAGCATGTCACTGCATTCTGGTCATGCATACAATGTAACTGTGCCGTTACAGGTGTCGTCAAATACCTTCAAGAGCACTATGATCTCAGCAGAGTTGACATGGTGGGTGCATCAGCTGGCGCTCTGATGGTCACACTAGCAATGTGCAATGTTGACCCAGACAAAGCAGTGCAGAGGGCATATGATCTTGCCAAAGAGAAGGACATCTGGAACCGGCCCCTGGGGTTAGCAGGGGTCTGGGGGGGGCTGGTCCGAGAGTGGCTGGATAGTCTTCTTCCCGATAATGCTGTTGACATCTGTCAAGGCAGGTTGAAGCTGGTCATCACTAAGATTCCGTCGTTTGAGATAGCATATGTGTGTGACTACACTTCCAAGCAAGATCTTATAGATGCGTGTTTGGCCTCAGCACATGTACCATTCTTTCTTGACGGCAAGGCTACATGCAATTTCAGGGGTCAAGCATGCATTGATGGGTCTCTGTCTGACTTCCTAACAAAGGGCAACAGTGCCCTGTTACAGTGTGATGGCAATGCACTAATCATAGACTACTATGATGATACTGAATTGAAGTTTGGTCGCTTTGACTTTCTGAAGCTGCGTAGCTATGATGAGGTCATGGGACTGATCCAAGCAGGGAAGCTGTATGGTGAGAGGACAGACAAAGCAGGTGGCTTGAACAGGTTTTTGGGACCTCCCGTGGTCAGAAAATCATGACATCTGCAGCTTTTGTTTCTTGCCTGTTGTAAAGACTTTACACGGTGCCAACTCGCAGCTTGAACAAATGTGCAGCTGTGAAGTGAATTTCAAAAGTAGTTGTGCTGAGATAACACCCTCGGTTTACTGTTCACTTCTTCTTCAGTAGTTGTGCTGAGCTAGCAACTGCTTGGTGCTCCATTGCATTCAGGCTTTGCAGCTTATGATAGCAAGTCATGAAGGCGCTGTACTGTCGTACCTCCACCAGTGCAGTCTCGATCAGTACTGCACCAGTGAAAAGCCTGTCAGCCAGATAAGCTACGTAATTGCGACATGATTCACCCGAATTGTTTTCTGGAAAGCCTGGTTACAGCTCTGTGGGATTTTCTAAATCAAACTGCAAGTGCAAACAATCGTAGCTGTCTCCAGCTTTACCAGCCCACGACTGACAACAACTGAGCAGTACTTGGTTGCTTGCAAGCCAATTGGGCTCATTCTCATCCATAGAGCTAACGACAACTGTACGATTTAAAAAAATCTGTTGTTGGCCTGCTGGTCGTCTTCATCATGGCAGCTGATGACTCAGACCTTGCTTGTTTGCCTTCAGGCTTGCTGCCAGATGTAGCCGTCTCCACCCAGCATGGCAGAGCCCATGACTAACAACATCTGAGCAGTACTTGGTGGCTGTACTTGGTGGGGGCCACATGCTTTGAGAAGTGAAAGAAGTTGCCGAGGTTGTCCAAGGTTGCCGAGGTGCTGCTTCAAAGACTTCGATCGCAAATTTGGCCGGACCTTGTTCGGGCCGGTGTTATTACTCAACGCCTTTGCCCATTCTGTCATAGGTAAGAGCTGCAATCAAATTCGTCGTGCCAACACGACACGCTTCAGTCTGATCACTTACTGTAATCAGGTGCACCCGAACGCATCGCGCTGCGCCATCGATATGCTTTGTCTTCAAGCTTTTGCAGTGCAATGATGTTTCCAGCTGCAGCTGCTTCTGCATAAGAGCTAGATTGCGTCTGCTTTTGTGCCTGGCATGCATGCGCAGACCGGTGGACCCATGTGATCTGTGTCTCCCAGGAGTCTCAAGCTTGTCTGTATGTCAAGTACGTACACATACTTGTCTGACGCAGATCCCAAATGTCAAGACCTGGTAGAATGTACATGATCCTAGGTCTGCGGTGTCCGAGGTCTTTTCTTCTGTCCCTGCTCGTACTTCAAGCAAGCCACATAATGCGTGTAGCAGGTGAGCCCTGTTCTGAAGGCTGGTATGCCTGTGACGAAGGTCCTATGTGTAGGCATTGCATCAAGCAAGAGCCAGCCAACCCTTTGATCCGGTACACATGTACTTGTGGCGCTTACGAGCATGCAGCAGTTCTGTTCCACCACACCCATAAATTCCACCTTGGATTACCTGCCAAATGCTGAATTGGATACATGCTTCTGTGCAAAGTAGACATACAATAGCCCACGCAGCGTTCATAATAGGATGTGCAATGCTCTGGTTTCTGCTGATGATCTAGGTCCAATATTGATACTAGTTACAGAGCTTTTCGACCTGACCAAAGCCAATCTGTGGGTGTTATGCAGGCCAAGCGTCAGAGGAGTCTACACCAGGGGAAGCTTGCCCAGAGACTTATTTTGGGAACTTCATTGAAAACATCACAGCATCTTCAGTAGTCCCTCTGGACCAAGTCAAACCCATATTGAATGGTTTTTACTCTGTGGTTGACTACAATGAGCTCGGCCAACTGGCAGGAAATCTGTCTGGAGCCTTGCAATACGCTGATCTGAAGCAGTCCTTGCAGGCTGTTGCTCAGATTATGCAAGCAGACGCATCAAACCTTGGAAACCCCCTTAGAGAGCTTGCAAGTAGTGTCAATTTTACTGATGTTGGGGCAGTCTTACAAGCAGGGCTGAATGACCCCTTGGATGGTGCTGCAGCATTACAGATCCTGGAACATCTTAGCGATGCCATCAATATTACAGTGCTTGGAAGTGCAATCCAAGACATGTCTGCAAATGTGGACTTGCAGAAACTGGGTTTAGCCTTGGAGAATGTATTGGGCAAATTTGATTTTGCCTCAATGGGTATCATAGTGGCAAGCTTGCCAAAGGTGTTTGACTTTGGTCAAGTAGGCACCCTGCTAGGTCAGCTTGTCACTGCTGTGAACCTGCCCAATGTAGGGACTGTCCTCAACAACGAGGTCAGCTATCTGGGGGATGTCTTGGCAACCTTGAATGCATGCACCAACACTTACTAAGCAGTCAATGGCACAATCAAAGTTCAATAAAATAGATTCAAGTCAAGACATGTCCAGGTTTCTAGTCATGAGTAGGAAGGATTCAGTGCACGTGCGCTAGAAGGAAACTTGCCAGAGACTCATTTGCAATTCACATTTGCAGCAGCAAGACTGTAAAATAAAGTGTCAGTGCCTGATGCAAGCATTCCTGTGGCTGGTGCTTTGTCCCATGTCACGCATACACATTCAGCTGATGCAAAGACTGAGGTGTGCCCGTCAGGTTTCATGCCAATGTCAGCCAGCGCAGGCCACACTTGATTCAAGTAACTTGAAGGCCCTTGCCGCCTGATGAGCTCTGTTTTGCCAAGTCGACGACAAAATGACACTGTCATTCAGCTAGTCCAATCTTTGTGAGTCAATAGCATGCACACGGCAGCTCCAAAACATGTCTATGCATGCCCCATGCCTACCTTGAATAATTCAGCACGCAGGTTTCAAGGCTTGCAACATGCAAATGCCCCGTAATGTTATGCATACCACTTCATACTACATGTGCACAGGTCCTCTGATCTGCCCTGCTTGCGCGTCTGCTGGTTCTTGGTGAGTTGCATTGGCATTGCACACTCCAAGCTTGCTGATCCAATGCTGCAAAGTTCATCAGGTTTTCTGAACATTTACTGTGCTCGTGCCCTGCCCTTTGGTGAATGTCTTGTCTGAGTCTAGCCATGGTATTTCTGCACAAATCTGGTGAGAGCTTTACTGCAAAGTTTGCCTCCAATAGCCCGCATGGCATTCTGATTCGTGTTGCGCACCGTCAAGCAACCCAGGCTTGTGGGCATTACGACTGTTCCTTCTGTTGATAAATAGGCATTGCTGATGCAGTCAGGGCCGCATTGCACCGACGCCATCCTTCAAGTACATGCTGTGATCATGGGTCGCAACACCCATCAGGGCATTCTGTTCTTACACCTGCAAGCCGCAAGCATGCTTATAAGTAGTCACACACTCAACAAGTTGACTGTATGCTCAGGACTGCTGTGACTGCAAATATGTGCTATCATTGCACAGAACTGTTCATTTACAAAGCACGAACTAGCATGGAAAGCGTCTTGCACATGTTTCATTACATCCTGGGCTGCACCTGGGCAGCAGTACTATGTATACAAACACAACAACAACATGCCTGCAGCAATCTGTGTAGCCATAGGCATTGACTGACCTCATGATTATTGGTAACGTTTTTTAGGGTCTGGTCAAGTCTTTAAGGCCTGGATAAATAGGCTCGGTGCATGTCAGTCGCCAACTGAATGTCTGTAGATGCTGCTTGTGAAGTATCATCAGCTGCTGGTGTCTCCAAGTTGTTAGCAGATTGGGCTAAGCTTTCTTGTCTCAAGCGCTCCCTTTCACGGAGGACCTCACGCCTGAACACATCAAGGAGACTGGAAACCTGCTAGAAAAGAAAAAGAAATGACTACGCCTTTTGGCATCAATTTAATGAGAAGCCCAGTATGATACCGGGCTGCCCAGAACAGGAAACCTGCTACAGTATGCGCATCAACTCTGCAAAGGTGCAGGACTCAGCAATGTCAAGTGTGTTGGCCAATTCTTGTTTGCATCAAAGCTACACGGGGTCCCCAGCTATACGGGGTCCCCAGCTATACGGGGTCCCCAGCTATACGGGGTCCCCACTGGAATTCGCTGACTGACTCAGAGCACTGTGTGTGCTTGCAGATTTGCAAGCAGTCTGCAAGGACCATGATCATGATGCAAGCTGACAATTGGCAAGCGAGCGATGCCCAAGCCATGCAAGCAGAGCGCAAATGCCTAGTTTCAGGCTGAGCAAACAGCCGAGGCACTTTGCTTTGGGCCAACAATCATACGACTACGATTGTCTTCTAGCAAACCTTGGTGATGCAATTGTCTGTAAGCAATTTTACAGATGCTATCCCTTGATGGACAGGGTAATGATGCACTTTGTAACAGGCCCTTGCAAGCATCCAGATGACAGGACCAGCCATGCTGAGTGAATGCCATTGCAGCATGCTGATGCTGCTTCCAACTATTGCATTATGTTGCATACATGGTAAGATCTAGTTTCAACGGAGAGGGCCACATGTGGGATGCAATGCAAGCTTATAATTCTTGAGTGGTGAAAGACGAGGGAATGCTGGGAGTCACCTAGGGAAGATCATCATAAGCACAAGTCCTGTTGTGGACAGGGCGCCGCCGATGGTCTCCGGCACCCAGATGAACGGATTTTTGATTGCCTGCAGATAGCAAATATTATTATTATTGTTAGGACTATTATTATCATCATCATTATTATTATTATTATTGTTGTTATTGTTGTTGTTATTGTTGTTGTTATTGTTGTTGTTATTGTTATTGTTATTATATTGTTATTATATTATTATTGTTATCATTGTTGTTATTATTACTATTGTCATTCTTACTATCATTTATTATTAGTCTACCGCTTGTATAAGTTCATGAATCATTCTGCAGCTTCCACATGCTGCCCCGCAAGATTGACTTGTGCTTGAAAATTGAATGAGTCAATGACTCTGTGAGTCTCTCAGAGAGTGAGTCAGCGCAAAAAAGGCAAAGCAAGATAGAGTGATTAGCAAGCGAGTGGGTGATTGACAGAGTGCATCACAGAGCGATCGGTGAGGGATGGAGCGCATGAGGGATTGAGTGCATGAAGGGTTGAGTGCATGAGGGATTGAGTGCATGAGCAATTGAGTGCATGAGGGATTGAGTGCATGAGGGAGTGAGTGCATGAGGATCTGAGTGTATGAGGGCTTGAGTGCATGAGGGATTGAGTGCATAGGGGCTTGAGTGCACGAGGCATTGAGTGCATGAGGGATTGAGTGAGGGTCTCTCACCAGCCCATAGCTAAGCCACATGACCACATTTAGAAACACCATGATGGAGAAGGGTGGGTTCAGTGACGAAGAGTCCTTGTGTTTGACCACCTTGACTAGCGTGCTCAGAGGACCAATGTAGAAGAAGACCAGTGACACTGCTGCCGCAAAGCCCCTACAGCCATAAAAACAACAGCTGGTTATAGGACTTAGTGGCAGCATGATGGCCTGGCTTGTTGATGCAGAAAGGAATGGCATGGCCATACACACCGCTGTATGACTTTAATCTGGAAATTAATGATGCAAAGGGCTTATTTTAGTTAGTACAGCACAACCAAGACACAGTGTGTGTTGCCGTAAGTCCACAGAACAGAGACAGCCTTTGATCTGGCCTGGCATCCATAATGTTGATTCAGCACAACTTTGCAGTTCCATTCCTCCTAGGTACCTATCAGATGTGGATTGGTGCAGAAAGTGATAGCTGTGTTCCATTTCACAAGGTTGCATGCACGACAACTGCAAAGATGTGCTGCGGAGCAAACTTGTCTCTGTGACATGCAGACATGTGTCTACTGTATCTGCAGTTGCTCAGACATCTTACCAGATGGTGTTCCTCTTCTCATTTGACACCTCTAGGTGTGTTGTCACCAGGGCAATAACAGAGTAGTACATTGCCAAGATCATGATGACAGCTGTCATAATGTTTTGTACCTGTCATGTGTTGTCAGTCCAGTCAGCAGTCAGCAGTCCAGTCAGCAATCACTCCAAACCTGCTCTGTGTTCTTGCAGCATTGGTATCAAACAATCACTGCATCTTCATGACATGTCAGGCAATGCGCTCCTATGTGATGCAGGAGCTAGAAATGCAGCAAGCTTTGTGGCAAGTTACTTGCTGCAGTTGCTTGACAGGTTACAATGGGGTTTGCTGTTGGCCAAGCTACCACTTGGACTGTTGTGGTCATGCATGACCAACATGGTACAGTGTCAGAATGAATGCAACACAAATTCTACCTTCGGTGTTGCATGAGGGATGGTGGACAGTATCAGCCACAGGCCAATCAGCAGTCCCGGTGCATTTGCAAAGAAAACAAACCAGTTCTTGATCAAAGAACCGTATATGACTTGGCCGCTGGTCAAGCCCAGAATGCCAGTGTATGGTATGGGGTTCAATTCCTGTAACAACGTGTATGACTAAACAGCCAGGTTTCAAGACCATGTTGTAACGACCTGCGGCTTGCTACGAATGAAGCAAAGTAATCGGATATGCAGAAAAAAGGCTCACCCCCAAGCGCTTGGTTCTTCTGACTTGTAGCACGGCAACAAAGGAACTGCTAAAGGTAAGAAGGGAGATCAAACAACCTACGGTTGGAAAGACGTACGTCAGCAACACACTGGAGTTCCCAGCCATTGTTCAAGCTTCTGCGCTGCAGCCGTTCAGCCTGGGCCCAGGGCTCCCGGCGTTTAAGCAACGCATTACTGTCCGGCAGAAACGAAAGCTTGCCTCATGCTATTACTAATCGAGTTACTAATACTGCAATGTGTGCGGAGTTTTTACGAGATTTTCAACCTGCTTTGCGTACCAAGTGGGCAAGTTGCTTACACTTTATTTGCACAGCAAGCTTTTTGGTTCGCTGTGATGTGGCAATTTACGTGGACATCACGCATCTATGAGCCTCTAAAGTGTCGATGAGTGATACTCGTGAATAGGTCAGATCTATGCTGACAGCGTTGAAGCAGCCTGGCAGCCTGCAATGCTGCATTGATAACCAGCATTGTCAACAATACAATATTACGTTGAATAATTGCATACCATGCTTGGATGCTGTGTTTCCTTGGCAGGACAGTTCTGAACAGGCCTGGGGTCAAGACACATCTTTGGCCTGTAGGATACGGTAGCTACCGTGTCTGACATCAACACACATATAGAATGACAAGCACACACACTAGCGCATACAAAGTATCAAACTGAGCACCTATGCCTGCGCGCCCAAAAGCACTGTCACTGTTGATCCTCACTGTCAGTCAGCAGGTGTAAGGCGACTTTGTGCGCTGCATCTGCATAACCAGCTAAAGGGTACCACTGGTGGCAAACTCGCTTAGGCTAGGACTTGGCTGCTGTGGGTTTGTCTGTGCCCAGCTTGGCGCTTTCCACAAGCTGATCCTGTGCCTCAATCACCCTTGTGATAGCCTGAACATTGCATTTAAACTCCTTAGGCAGTATATATCTTGCAACAACAGAAGCATTAAAGTAGCAAGTCTGTGGCAGAAGGAGTATTGTCTAGTTCCGTGTAACAATTAAGCTGTAAGTAGTAAGAAGTGATAACAGATTCCTTTCTAGTTCTGCTGTTGGGATCTCATCTCCTCTCTCTATCACTGCTGACTTGCAAATGACTGTATCGGCTATTTTTTGACATGGCTTTGGAGGACAAACCACACAAACCAAACATACAGATTGGCCAGCAATAGGAACCAAAGCCAGCACAATGATAATAATAATAATCCTACAAAATCATATATTTGCTGTCCAGCTCATGATGAGCTAGGTACGTGCGGGACAAGCAAGCATGAACACTACACAACTGGTGCAAATGCACACACTGGTTGTAAAGCAGCAAAAAGCACAAAGCAAATGCAAAAAGCAAAGCAGGAAATGTAAAATACCTTCTTGCTTGGTTCCTGCAGCTCCCCTGCCAACAGCATCTCATCCAGCATGAAGTAAGCCTGCAAGGCAGGTACTGGGGTTTAGGGTGAAGGGTTAAGCAGTGACATTTGTCAGACATTAGATTGAACAGTTTAGCAGTGACAGTGAAGGGTTTAGCAATAACAGTGACACAGCAGTGACAGTAACAGTGTCACAGCAGCTACCTTGCAAGGCATTTATTACTTAAGTAGCTGGACATGAAGCCATGCTGTGGTCTGCGTAATCAGCATGCCATTCAATAAATACACAGTTGTGCTGATGTGCTATGAACCAGGTTGACCCTGCTAGGTATACTGATAGCCAGTCACGGCCTTGGAGGTTACATACATAATTCTCTGGACAACAGAAAGCAGGACATAACCATGATGTAGAAGTATGCAAGTCAGCAATGTCAGGGGCAGGTTGGCCAAAGATGTGCAGCACTGTGGCAGCACCATACCTTGTGAAAATTGAAGATCAGATCCAGCTCACAGACATTGCCAAAGTATCTGTCGAGCACCTCCACAAAGTGGTGCACAAGCTCCAGTGTGATCAGCTCATTGTCACTGCTGTCAATGCCCATGACAAAGTATAGGCTGGCATACCGCTTGTACACAACCTGCCATGTGTGTCATGTTCGATTCAGCAGCGGTGGCTTACTTGCTGTTAAATCCAACTCCGCATAAGCATGAACTATGCTGTTGGCAGAAGCCCAGATAGTGTTTGCCTGACAGCGTCAGAGCTTGAACACAACATGCCCAAACAACATGTTACAACAGCAACGCACAAACTTGCATACGGTTGCGTAAGGTGCAAAGCATGGGCAGCACCTTGATGTCCTTCCAGTCCAAAAAGTTGCACAGCTTCAAGGCTCTGCTAAGCACCATAGGGGTCACATCTCTAATTACCTGCAGCATGTCATCTGCACTGGAAGCAACTGTGCAGGAGGTGAACTTTGTGTGAGGGCATGCTACCAGCGCAGCAATACCTTTGCCCGCTCTTTCTGTGTGTATGTCGAATACCACTTAGACAAGCGTACTTTGCCCTGCCGGCTCAGAAGCAGAACAAATTGTACAGCCTGCAGAACAATATCTTAAAGTTGGGAGGTACTTCTTGTCAGCTTGAGCGATGGTAAGCGCACAGTGCAGACAACACACCCACCATTGTACCAGCTGACGCTGGTCTGCAAGCTGTGTGTTCTTGAGCGCAAATTGCGTTGCTGCCAGACAATTCGAGCTGTTTACTGCAAGGATCACTCCTGTGACATATTGTCAACGGAGTGCAAGCAGCAGCGTAACTCCAATGCTTAACAGGCTTCTCTAGTCACAAGTCCAGCCAACTCGTGCACTAAATACCAAAACGGTGTTGTACGGATCAACACAGCAAAGTGCAGGTATTTTTCACTCACCAAAGGAGGGACGCTGGGAGAGTTGCAAGTTGACGCGTGCCGTGCCGGATTCCGTAGGCCTCACCTCGCTTTCGATTGATAACTCCTTCGTTGACTGTATAGGTCGGCATGTTCCGGAACTCGCCGCTGTACGAGCATTGACGTGCTGCTGGTGTCAAATTCGGTTCTTTGTATAGGTTGTCCGCCCGCTACCACCAACGGTCGCTATCTGCAAGCTCGAGGGCTCTTGATCAGTCCGATACATCACTGCACGGTAAAGTCCCTTTTGAGGCCGTCATTGGCCCATGCGCGACGTCGTGTGTATACCGACGTCGTGTGTATTACTTCGGTGCATGCCTGCACTCCTTATGTATGGTTAGTCTGGCTACGGTTATGCATGCTTTCTCAATTTGCAGTCTTTGCGGGTCATGGAAACTTTGCTAGGGGCGTAAGATTGCTCGAAATACCTTGTCAGAAGTGTATAGACCAATTGCGGACGTTTCACACGATGTTTTGGTCAGTGACGGCGTTTCTTGCGTGCTCGCTCCCGATGGAGGGTAACTTTATCCACTCGTTGCTGTGATGTCGAACACACCGTGACGTTTGAAGTCTTGTTGTCAGCACAGAGGCACTGTTCTCTCTCGCGTGTCTCAGAATCACTGTTCAGCCGTAGATGGGGTGTATACCTGTGCATGCTGACTGCAGCATCTCCCATCCCTGGGCAATCCGGAAGTGACTAGCACCGCTATAGTGCAAGCTCCGATTGCAGTAGCCTTGGAAGTGAGTGTCATCCGAAACTGCTGCTCGACCTGCAGGAACTGGCAGGCATACCTGGTCCCACAGTGTCGGCCAAGAAGACCTGCACTAGGCATGCGCACCAAAGCCGAGATTGCTGCACTTGAAGAAGCCAATGCGAGTCCCTCAGGCTCTGACTCTGCACACAGCTTCCTGACTGAGTCACAGCGTGCTGCACTTGATGCAGCTCTAGCTGCAAAACAGACAGCACCAGGTCAGTTGAGGACCCTCTAAGTTTTGACTTGTCTTTCATCACAGGTCTTGCATTCTTGTCCCCATTGCAGGCTATAGCATGTCATGCAACTTTGCCATCAGCAACTCCTGCTGCAACTTTTCACATGGTTTCTGTTTGCGCTGAGGGGCCAGCATATGTAGACAGCGGACACGCACAGCATGACATGCACAGCACGCACAGCACAGCATGGCATGCAATACATGGCACGCACAGCATGGAGCGCACAGCATGGCACGCACAGCATGCTGTTCAAGATCACAGCTGCCATGTCCAATGCAGTTCAAGCCCCCAGTGCAGTAAAACCTCCCTCATCAGCATCCAGAGAGCTTTCAAGAGCAAACAGCAGCGGAACCAGATCGCCTTCCAAGACCTTGAAGTCTGCTGGCTCAGGATCTGCAGAGCTCTCAGGTCACACACATCATAAGTAAGTCCTATCATACTGCCCCCATACAGAAACACCTTTCTGCTGTCCCCAGGCATTGTTTAGTCTTAAAAATTACAATGTTCAAAAATTATTTACCGTGGAAAACAGGATGTTCCTGAAGCTTGAACAACTGGGGTGTCTCACACAGACATCCAATACACCTCAACTTTGGGCCTTTCCTCAATGTCACCGAAAGACCCACTCTTGCTTTGCTGAGGTCGTCAACAGCTGTGCTGAGCACTGCACCAACTGGGTGTGCACAACAAGCCTTCTGGCAAGCCCATGCTCCACAGGGAAGCTTGGTACACCTCAACCTCACGCTGTTCTTTAGTAAGAACCCAAAAGAGGGTGATGAACACATGCCTGCTGCATGGCCTGCAAAGTTGGGGTGATGCAGGTCTTTTTCTCCTACCTGGTTGGCACAATCTCAAATCAATCTCCCAACCAATGCCAAAAATGCTGTTCGTTGTTCTCTTTTCAAGTAAGCTCAGTGCTTGATCCTTATAGCAGAGCAGTATTGCCAGCATCTTGGCATGGCACCATGCTGAGTATGTAAGCTGACATGCTCAAAACACTTTCTTACCATGGCAGCCGACACTACGCTCAAAGTTACAGTTTGGTTGACCATGTTGCACACATCAAGCAACAAGCTAAGAACACAGCTTCATCTTGGATGTTGTCTTTTGTTTTTGTAGCCTAGACATGCCATGCATATGTTTGCAGGTCATCACAGTCTAGGAAGGGCACAGGGAAGACGAAGAAGGGCGGCGCTGGAGGCAAATTCACCTGGGGCACTTCATATGACAATGTATGGCAACTGTATATGATGTTGCATGACAATACAACACATCTCTGTGCAAGTGTGCCGCCAACAGCCATATTGCATACATTTGCAGACATTTGCAAACATTTGTAGACATTTGCAGACGTTGTAGTTCCATTGACCATGTCATGGTTTCCCCATAACTGACAAAATTTGGATGCATGACCAGCATGCTGTATGAGAGATTTTTTTGCCTTCTGAATTCTCTCTAGGCTGCTCTGGAGAGACAGAACTTGTCCTGCGCGTATGCAGCTCATCATGACCTGGAAAGCGGTTCAAATATCATGATTGACCCTCTGTATTGCAAAATTTGCAGCGTACAACAAACTGCCCAAAGGACAGGCTGGGTACAATTGCACATCCATCTGCAGTGATTTACTGTCTTACATATGTTCCATGTGAAGCTGCCATGGCTGCAGGAATCCCCAGAAGCAGACAAGTTGGACAGGAATGATCCCAACTATGACTCTGGGGAGGAGCGGCATGCTTTGGCATTCCACTCACGCAAGGTTGAGCAGATCAAGGCGTACAAACAAGCGGTGAGCATGGTGCAATGTTGATGCAATGTTCACATACTGCTGTGTGACCTGAATGATTGTGTGCAATCTTCCATTTGAAAGGTTGTGTGCGAAAGATTGTGTGCAATCTTCTACCTGAAAGATTGTGCACAATGTTTTACCTAAAAGATTGTGTGCAATCTACTCGTTGTCACGCTGGACTGGATCAATGAGTAGACTTGAGCATGCAAGTCTTGGGTATCAACATGTCGCTGCAATCCTCAAGGCACCAAGCCACAGTCTGTTATAAAATGGATATGAATTGTGTTGAGCATGCAGCAGCAAGGCATGTGGTTGCTTGCAAGCACTGGTACAATTGGAGTCCGTCCGTCCGTCCGTCTGTCTGTCTGTCTGTCTGTCTGTCTGTCTGTCCATCCATCTGTGCATCTGTCGCTTCAAAAGTTACATGAGGTGTCAATGCATGACATAGGTGCTAGCCATCCTGGAAGAGTATTATGTGAATGGTGACATTCAGGATGCTGCAACAACCCTTCAGGCAAGGCACATGGCACATAGTGCACACTGGCATGTTTGTAGTGCACACTGGCATGTTTGTAATGCACACTGGCGTTAAAATCGCTCAGATTGCATCGATCGCATCTTTCGAACTCCCACCTTGCCTCTTTTTCTTGGTGACCGCTTGCATAGCTTGAATTTGGAGTTTTCCAGCTGTAATGGTCCTAAAAGGTCTTCTTATTGCATCATTGCTCACTGGCAAGTGTACATAACAACCAGTGAGCAATGATGCAATATGAAGACCTTCACTCAGGACCATTACAGTTGGGAGAACTTCAAACTCAAGCTATGCTTAAAGCCATGCAAATCTCCACAAGACTCATCAATTTGAGCTGTTGTGACAATGCTTGACTGACTGTTCAAGCCAAGTAAACCATACATACTTGTCATTCCAGTATCTTTGCACACGCTCGCCATATTCCATGCTACTGTAGAAAATTGACATCGAAAGGTGTAGTCTTTTCTTTTTCTTGTTCTTCTTCTTCTTCTTTTTCTTTTTCTTTTTCTTTTCTTTAATTTTTTCTTATGTATTCCATGCATTCTCTATGCTCTCAAACACGGTGTTGATGCAGGAGCTTGGGGAGCCACCGTTCCACCACTTCTTCGTCAAGAAGGTGGTCACCCTCGCCATGGACAAGAACGACAGGTGACAGCACATCATGCATCATGTGGATTTCGTTTTCCTTTTCACTCATAACTTCTGACCTGCTACAGCTCCCCAAGACATCACATAGGGAATTGCTGTTATTTCATTGATGACAAACTGGCTGGCTGGCTGGCTGGCTGACTGACTGACTGATGGCACAACTGAGTGTTATGCGTCTCGCCATGGACAAAAATGACAGGTGACAAGGCATCATGCTTCATGCAGACCTCAGTTTCACTTTCTGTCACCATTTGTGAGCTGCTGCTGCTGCTGCTGCCCAAACATGGACATCACATAGGGAGCTGCTCTAAATTGCATTCATTGATGACAGACTGGCTGGCTGCCTGGCTAGCTGCCTGGCTAGCTGGCTGACATATTGATCAACTGAGTGTTATGTGTCTGGCCATGGTAAAGTTGAAACTCACGTGACATCAAGGAAATTAGCAAGCAACGCAATGTGGTAACACTACGTGGATAGATGGACGGCATGCCGTCAAACTTTGTTTGAATGGCTAAAACAAAAAGTTCAAACCAAACAAGAACAGAGACTCTCGCTTCCTAAGTATTCTATAACTCTATACCAGAAAGGGGGAAATCTGGATGGTTCCGGCAGGGAGCACGAGATGGCAGCAAACCTGCTGCTGCTGCTGCTGGTGCTGCTGCTAATGCTTCTTCTTCAACATCTTCTTCTTCAACATCTTCTTCTTCTTCTTCTTCTTCTTCTTCAGGGAGCACGAGATGGCAGCAAACCTGCTGTCCAGCCTGTACCACGAGATCATCCAGGCGGATCAGATGCAGAAGGGCTTCAAGAGCCTGCTGAACAGTGTGGATGATCTCAAGCTGGATGTGCCCAGCGCAGAGGATGACCTGGCGCTCTTCCTGGCCAGAGGGGTGATTGATGACATCCTGCCCCCTGCCTTCTTGCACAAATTGCCCTGCGGTGAGCACCGATCTTCTTCTTGCGCCGTTCTTCTTCTTGCCCACACATGTGTTGGGAGACATTGGTTGCAACTCTCCTGCATTGGTGACAAAACATGTGTCCAGAGATGTATTGATGACATCCTGCCTTTTTGCACAAACTGCCCTGCGGGGAGCTCTGTTCTTCTTCTTACATAGGTTACAGCACATATATCGGGTGCCTTCTTGCACAAACTTCCCTGCGGTGAGCCCCAATCTTCTACTTGCATTGGTAACAACATCTGAGTGGGAGACATATCAAGTCGGCATGGGATATGTACCAACTTACCTGCCTTGAAGTCCCCTGCTGTGAGCCCCGTTCTTCTTCTTGCACTGGCAACAACATTGCCAACAACAAAAGTGTTGAGATACATGTCAACTCGGCTCGGGACGGTCAGTCAGTCACGGATTTACCAGTCGTCATTGGAGCTGGCCTCCAACGACTACCGGTGAGTTTATGACTGACTGACAGTCCCGTGCTGAGTTGACACGTCTCTCAAAATGTTTGTTGTTGAACCAACAGGGGACAGTCAGTCAGTCAGGGATTCTACAGTTTACAATCTACCGTGGCATTGACAGATGTGTCAATGCTCATGGGATGTGTATTGTTGAGAGCACCGTTCTTCTTCTTCTTCCTCCTCCTCCTCCTCCTCTTCTTCCATTGATAACAACACATGTATTGGGATACACATGGCATGGGACGTGTGTCACCTCGCGACAACACAGGCAGACTTGCAAACTTGGCAAGCTCTTTGCATGTCACCCTCACTCAGATCTCTTGCAAAGCAGCAAGCCTCATTCTGAGATCACAGGTTGAAACACTATCCCAATCATGACATCTCCCACTCAAAATGGCGCCTGCCACTTAACCCACACCATGTTGGCCAACTTCTGCCTAGGCTACACATGGCTGGTGCTATTTGCTGACGTTGGCATGCATTTGTCCAATTGAGAACAATGTCATAGCGTTGATGTCAGCATAATTACATCAACGTGTTGACGTCTTCTGAATTGGACAAGTTCACTGACATAGTGGCTGAGTGGTTGGGTGGGTGAGTGAGTGAGTGAGTGAGTGAGTGAGTGAGTGAGTGAGTGAGTGAGTGAGTGAGTGAGTGAGTGAGTGAGTGAGTGAGTGAGTGAGTGAGTGAGTGAGTGAGAGAGTGACTTTGCCTATCCCCAAGACTATCCCCAACCCCTATGACAATCAGTTTATCTGGTTGCAGCCGCTGCCGGCTGGGACTTGCCTGTACCATCCCCTGTCAAGTCTGCAATCCACACTACCACTTGGGAATCCCAAGTTGGGATAGTACCAGTCAACACAGCCTGCAATCACCACTGCCACTGGGATAGTGTGAGGGCACATAGGCTGAAATAGCTGCAGCTGGGCAGATTTTGTCTGTCTCTTTGGAGACTTGAAGCTCTTTACAATCCTGACATGTCTATTCCAACTCAGAAATGTCATCCCTACACTGGAAGACTAAACTCAGAAACGCCTGGGAACAGCAAAAACGAGACCTGAAGCTGGCTGCTGGCTCGCCTTGGCCTCATATGCGGCCAGAAAGGCTGGTGTGGCTACTGCATTTGTGGTTGGCTTAGCATACAAGCCTTGCACTCCCTTGCCCTACCTGCCACATCAGTTTTTCTGGCTGCATGTTATGCCATTAGGGGACCCCCAGCAGCTCTTTTCAATCCCAATTTTAGTTTAGAAATGTCATCCCTGCACTGGAAATCTAAACTCACAAACGCTTGGGGGATAGTGGAAACGTGTTTCTGCATTGCGGAGATGTTCTGGAGCTTCCGGTCTTCCAGCAGCTGTCGTGGAGTGACTTAGCCAAGGTGTCACCACAACTCTTCTTCTGATTGTGTTGTGTTCCTGCGCCTCTAAAAAGAGAGCCTGGTAAAGAGCTACGAGGGACGTAACGCGCCAAGCAGGCTCTTGCCTGCAACAAGTGGTTTCAGAGCTTGGGTTCTTAGGATTTAGGAGGCTGTTGCTGGGGATTACAGCTCGCTGAGGTGCTGCTATATTAGTTTCTGTATACAACTGTGAGTGCACATACAATTCCAAATATACTAGTGGCTTCTTCAGATGTTCAGGATATGATGGTGAGAAAAGAAAATGACTGCGCCTTTTGGTGTCAATCTCAACTTGATTGAGAAGCTAAGTATATACCGGGCTCCCCAGGACATGATGGTGAGCAATCCCCATAGCAGCTTGATACTCATGAGTAGCCTCAGCCACAGCAGTATACACTACCATGAGGTCCATTACGGTGACGCATTCAGGGTCCATTCTTTCTGTGTGCTACATGACTCTGGGGTGCCAGATGTCAAATTGGGGCCTACAATCTGATCTGTCATTTGCCAAAGCCAGCATCATATTGGGAAACAATCAAATCACCAATCCCCAAGGGTATCAATGTCGGCAATCATGATACTGATCATGTACACTGATCAGTATACACCAGCTGACATGCTCTCTAGGTGTGTGCAGATGCAAGCAGCTTCACAGCAGATCCCAAGAGCAAAGCAGAGCTGCCATGCAACTTGCTATTCATGTGCTCCAGACCGTGTACATCAGTTCTGACAGTCTCTCTTGTGTCCACCAGCTGACAGTCCCCCTTGTACACACCAGCTGACAGCCTCTCTTGTGTACACCAGCTGACAGTGTCTCTTGATGTGTGCAGCTGCAGGCAGCAGTGCTTCAGCAGTGAAAGGCAAAGCAGAGCTGCATCTCACTGCTCGGCGGCCGGCAGAGAGGCTCCTTAGGGCTTGGGGTGGCACGGACAGACTCACCCTGGAGCACACCAAAGAGTCCATCACCAAATGCCTGCAGGCATGTTGCTGCCACTCTTTTTTATTTAGTCTTTTTTTATTTAGTCTTGATAGGCCTGTAGACATTCAATGAGAAATATTCATACCATGCCTGGAGCGCCTAAGATCATGTATACACTGCGCTTGTTACCGCTGTCACCCGCCATGCCCACCAGCTTCTTGAGCTGCTCTTCTTGACCCACAATCTGCTCACATGACTGTGACAGCCCACAGAAGCGCTCACTGTGCAGCCTTGCTGCTTCCTCTTTGGGTGAGACTGACAAACGTAGCATCAGGGAACTGATATCGGTTTCCATTTGCTGGCACTGGGCACCAATACGATCAACTTGAGCCTGCAAGGTGAAAGAAATGGTATTTTTACATGATGAATACTGAAATTGCGTGGAAAATGGTGTTTTTACAATGTAGTCATTGTTTGTGCACAGGCACCTGAACGGGTACACTGCATGTTGTCGTTACAATTCTGATAGAGTGGTTCCAATACTGAACTTTTGCCATTCGCAAGCCACCATCAACAGACCTAATGAAGACACTAGCAGTCCAAGTTCTTGCCTGCATTTATCTGCCCAGTGACACATCGAACAGCCAACTGTAACAGAGATGTTTGCAAGAACAAATGGCAGTCTCAGGTCAATGCATCAAAGCTTTGCTTTGTGCTGGACTGGGTATGCACGACCACACTGTAACCAAGAGATACAAAGGCACGCATCACAGGACTTACTCATAGGTACAAGGCTCAAACTCAGGCACAAGCAATACATGCGTGACAAGCCAGTGATACTTGCCTGTTTAGGCACAGTCTGCTTGAGGTGATCCACATCATCTGCAACACTGTTGATCTTTGCCCACAGCTGATCCACCTCAGTCTGCACAAACCAAGATGCTTTATTGCTTTCCAGGTTCCAATCATGTTGTCATGCAAATATTGGCATTGCTTGTTGTGCAAACCCCCAAAATGTGAGTTGTTGCTGTCATGGACATCTGAAATTCTGTCACACACACACACACAAGCTGTATGCATCAGTGATTGCATTACAAAACACAGAGGAAACGACAATTGACAAAGTGTGGTGACGCACTGACACTCAGTCAAACTGCATGCTTGTGCTAAAAAAGATGCCATGTCAAATCAAGTCATGTCACAACATGTTGCAACTCTGCAACTTTGTGTCACCACATGCACATGCAAGATATTGCATTGAAATTGCCAGCATTGACATCAAGCAGGGTTTGCTAAAGACGCTCATGAGGCCTGCCCGTGATCCAAGTGCCCAGTTTAGCACTTGCAACAAGCTGAAGAAGCACTCAGTAAGAAGCAGTCAAAGGTGTTATGCTTGTTGTATGTTGCTTGCTTCACCCATCATGCCATCCCCAACAACTGTACAATCCCTGACTGACTGACAAGCAACAAGGCTGCAGCATACAGCATAACTTGAACTGCGTACAATCCTACACTTGCAGGTAGCCAACTCGCTCCAGGCAGTAAATCGCAGTGATGAAGCAGGCAGTCACACAGCATTTCAGAAGCCAGGTGTTGCATACACCTCAAGGCTTAGACCTTTCTGTGGTTAGGAATGACTTGTTTCAACCACACTTTTCTCAAACGTCTATTGACTCCTGCGATGAGTACCAAAGACTCAAGACTCAAGAGTTGACTGACCAAAAGAAGAAGAGAAGAGGAACAAAACAAGAAGAGGAAGAAGAGGAGGAGGAGGACGAGGAAGAAGAAGACTTAACAATTGAATGCACAGCATGGGATGTCACCTTGACCAAGCCAGCAATGGCAGGCAGGGCATACATGGCAAAGGCCATCACTGGGCCCTCTGCCTCTGTCTCCTTGCCCTCAAGGCTCAGGGCAACCACCCTCTGATGGGCAGAGGGGTCTGTGACTGCCGTCAGTGCTTGACCCCTGGGGGGGTCTGTCAGGGAGGCCACAATGAAGTGGTTGCAGCCGACAGTGCCCTTGACCATGACAGGCAGCTGCCCAATGGCAGCGATCCAGTGGCCCTGCAGTCATGCCACTCTGTATTACTCATACACCCTTACTAATTTACTAATGAAGCCACAGATCAAAGATCTCACCGGTGTTGAGCACAGCAGGCTGCACACAGGATGTGCATGAGTGTGCTCTAAACTGTCATGCAGGTTGCTCAGCAGGCTAGCGACAAGCCTTGTCTGCAGAGGCAAACATGGGCTTGCAACCATCTGACCGACATCAACATAGGGCTTGACAAGCCACAAACATACAAGGTGCTGCTGCTCAGTAGCAGAGAGTATGTGCATAGCACAGCACATGCAACATTACACTGAAAAGTGACTGTGCAGCCATGTCATTGTGACTGGCAACAAGACACTGCTTTAGCAGAAGAGTGAGCTGTCAATTGTGCTGTCACAGTACCTTGGAATTCTCTGCATCAGATGGGATCTTGCCGCCCTTCCACTTGACATATGTGTCAGACACAATGCCAAACTGGTCACCAGCATTGTAGTGGTATGGACCAGACGCCCCAGTGCAGTGCAGCTCCCCACCTCTGATCAGAGCAACATCACCTGCAAACACCACGACACATATATAAACTAAATACACATTTACATTATGCATTATATCCATATGCATATACATATGTTATGCAATATATACATGATGTATACATTACTACATAAATGCATATGTGTGTTTGATTTTTGCTAAGTCTTGAAAACAAGGTTGTGGGCGTTGTGAGGAAGGCTTGAGCTGGCGTTCAAGAAGAGGGATGAGTGCATCCACATGAACTTCCTAGACCAAGCCTAGAGTGGATCAATTAATGCCCATCAGGTGTGGGCTTCTGCCATGGGACCAGTGAATGGCGAAACTGATTCCTGGGGATACCCATGCATGGCTTTTTTGCACAGTGACAAAGTCTTGACAATTTTCGGATGATGAAGGGTGTATTTGTCATTCTTTGTCTGTTTCGTTTTCTGATGAAAGACCGTAATTTAGTCAAATGGGCAAGTTGGCCCCCAACGACTGCAAAATCCCTGACTGACTGGCATCATCACAAACATATGATGCAGCTCACAATCATATGTGAGAGAGGAGAAATGGGACAGTCAAAGTCAATAATATGTATACATAGCAGTTACCAAGCAGTGCTGTGCAGACAGCCCCTCTGCAAGAATGCGTACAACTTGGCAGCACCAAAGCAATGATGACAAAGCGCCCAACAGCAACTTCAGCTAGCAAGCTACCTGTCTGCATGGGCAAGCTTCCCGGTGCTCGGAATCTAAAGTAGGCTTGATCACCTCTGTCGCCTGTCCTTGGTGCTGAAAAGGTAGCCAAGAGCTGCATAGCACAGGTGTCATGCATGTGGCACATATGGGACGACGCGGCAACGTGAAAAGGAGACAAAGTGAAACACAGCAAATGCCTTGTTGAGGCTTCGTAGTAATGTTTGAGTATCAAGCTGAGTGAGTGAGTGAGTGAGTGAGTGAGTGAGTGAGTGAGTGAGCGAGCGAGCTAGCTAGCTAGCTAGCTAGAAGCAAGCAAGCAAGTGTGTCAATGAAACAGTGTGTGAGTGCTTCAGCCAGTGACCAAGGCAATGTCTAGGCAGAAGGGCGAGCATGCAAGCAAGCATGCACTATGCGTTTCTGATCAGCCAGGGAGCAAGCAAAGTTGGACAAGCACGCATGCAAGTACATTGAAGCTGCATTTGCTTATGAAGTTGAATTGAGCCTACAAAAAAGGTTGAGTTCCCTTGCAATGATTGTTTGCAAGCAAATGCAACAGCTGCCCCACCTGCATGATGAGTCGTGCTTGCTCCGGGGAGATGGAAGGTTGTGTGTTGATCCTTGCAGTCACATTAGCCAAGGCACGGCGCAAGTCTGCTTCTGACACTGCAGGCCGTGCTACAGGCTGCATCTCATTGGGCACCACCCAAATACCCACGTCCATTTCATCGTATGAGATGAGTGCTTGGCCGAGAGCTTGCTCAGGTGGAACTGGCAGAGTGGAAACAGACTCCTGAGTAGATGGGCTGCTCCTGTCTCCTGATGGAGAAGGCGAATGCGAAGCATTCAGCATGCCCAGTTGTGAGCTTGTGGAAGCCTGCATGCTTGGCGAGGCGCCAGGGCTCTGTATGCTGGGATGCATGGGGACCTCCATGTCCTCTTGTAACTCTTCTTGTGCAGATTGATAAAAATCTGATACCTCCGGATCTCCACGTGGCACACTGGGAATACCATGACCATCACTGTGTGCAGATGAACCTGGCTGACTGTGGGCATCATTGTGAGCAGGTGTTGGAAGGAACTGCTGGCCCACACCTGCAGCATTGCGCATTCCTTCAATTGAAGTTTGAGAAGATTTGGTAAAGCACAATACAACAATGCTATCCTTGTATCCTCACCCTCTGAACCAGTGGCTTGACTCCAAAGCTCTGCACGTTGAGAGCTGTCCAGGGACTCCATGACAGTGTCCGGATCGACTTCCAAGTCTGAGCTGTGCAGAGGCTCCAGCTGATTGTCCTCATCCATTGCATCAGTCAATCTGCCGAGAGGCATACCCCCGGCTGCATCATCGCCTGCGTCGTGACCTGAACCTTGACTTGCACTGCTGGTTGCGTCGTGGCCAGCTGCGTCATGACCAGCTGCACCAGACAGTGCACCATACCCAGCTGTATCAGCAAAAGCTGCACCATAGTTAGCTGCACCATCATCAACTCCAGCCTGAGCTGCATCTTCAGGAGCAGCGTAGGGGGCTGCATCATCAACCATGCCATGGTGAGCTGCCCCATCATGGTCAGCTGGCCCACCAAGGTTGGCTGCCCCATCATGGTCAGCTGCCCCATCAGGCTGATGCAGTGCAGGCAGTGCGAGCTGTATGGCTGGCACCTCATGCTGCGCCTCGACAGGGCCTTGTTGGTGCAACATATGCTGTGCAGGCTGCATGAGATGCCCCTGCTGCTGCACAACATAGCCCTGTTGGTGGAATCCAGGCTGTACAGGCTGCATGACTTGCTGAACAGGATGCCCTTGCTGGTTGAAAGCAGGCTGTGCAAGCTGCATGTCTTGGCCCTCCTGCTGTACAACAAAGCCTTGTTGGTTGAATGCAGGCTGTACAGGCTGTATGGCTTGCCCTTGCTGCTGTATAGGATGCACTTGTTGGTTGAAGGGAGGTTGCGCAAGTTGCATGGCATGTGCTTGATGCTGAGCAGGAGGCGCTTGTTGATTGAACGCAGGCTGTGCAGGCTGTATAGCTTGCACTTGATTCTGTACATCAGGCCATTGCTGAGTCCACTCCAAAATCTTGTTGCTGAGCTCCACCACAACAGGAGGATGCTGCTCCTGACGGTGAGTGAACTGATGAATGTAGTAGTTCTGCGCCCAAGCTACCATGTCGTAACATGGGTCAGCATTGGCAGCCTGGAAGGCTCGATGCATCCGCCAGAAGACAGCTTCGGGATCGCCCTGCCCTGGGCACATCTGCTGGATGTCCAGACGAAGAAGGATCTGAAATAGTTGCATAGATACTGGATGATTGTTGCCCAGTACCTGCATGAGGCAAAGGGTCCCTGTTGATCTGATTAAGCTACTTTCATGGTAGTACACTGTGATTTGTGTGTTACACATCAAATATGTAATGCAAACTCTGAAACACAGTACGCATTGCATGGTAGTGCAAGATAGCAAAAACAAATTTGATATTTTAGGGTGCAGAATGAGTTTGTGCCAGCATAATACATCTGCAAGTTGTGACATTGGCGGTGACATACCTTGAAAGGAAAGCATACAGGGAAGTAAAAAGATGGACTGTGTGTAACCAGGGTTTGATACACAGGTGCACGTCAAACCTGATTCATCTGGACAACAAGATCCCTGGTTTGACGAGCTCTGTCCAGCTGCGCATGCACTTGTCTCCCAGTGTGCGCATCGTATAGATAAATAATCAAAGAGCACTGCTGCCCCTCATGTAGTGGATTAGCATCCCAAGATCTGTTTTTGATCGCAAAGTAAAGCCACGCCGGTATGTTACGATGAACCTGAAGTGGCAGCTTCTCGCTGGCTACACGTTTGCAAGCGCATACACTTTCAAAGAGAACATGTGGCTGCGAAGCCAACTTTGCTAAGTGTAGCTCTGGCATACCTTGATTCTGAAGCCACTACCAGACACGCTTATATGTTCTCGTTCTGCTGCTGGCAGTGCGTTGAGCTGTGCTTGAGCCATATTGGAAAGACTCAAAGAAGGACGCTTTTAGGTTAGACCACTGCTGCCAAGTCTGCCTGGGACTAGATCCGGCTGCCGAGAACACGCACTGAAATTCGGCACTCTCTCCGAGCGCCTTAAGCTGCGCTTTAATCCGCGGCGGAGTAAAACATATGTACAGTACAACAGGCCAATACCCTTTGCAGGCTAAGCTATGTTTTGATGCAGGCAGATTGACAGCCTAATTGTAGCGTCGGCTAGTAAGCATAAAGGTGTACTTCATAGCGCTGCTGCAAATTCACAGCTTCAAAGACAGCCTAAGTCCGCGTGTGTGAGCAGCCAAGCAGGCTTCCGTTAAAGTCCAGTATCTCTAGTTGATCTGCGCGCATGGGTCCGCGTATCCACCCACGCACAGCAGCGTGGACGTTGCGCGATGGATGAAGACTCAATCCGCACTACTTGACTTCCTTCTTGCGTGTGCAATGAGTCATCGGCACGCACAGTGACGAAATTTAGCACACAAGCAGGGCTATTGAGGGCTATTGGCTGGCTAAAGCATTGCAACTTGTCTATGGAAGTTCCTGACTTGGTGCCCATTCATGCGCTTTGGCGCGGTCTGTGTCATGCCATCTGCCTTGCTTCTCCTGATAGAAGCACATCCAAAATTCAGCTGAAGCACACGACTAATACATTCTGCGTCCGTTCAAAGCAGCACGTTCGATTAGTTACCAATGAGAGGCAGCGCGGCTACATCAACTCAACTGTGCAATAGTCTGGGGTAGACGTTACCTGGCTGCTCAGGTACACAACCTGAGGTATAGCCTTCAACACAGTTGCTATTGCACAAGGGGTCACGGCTGTACATACATGCACGTACCGGTACCACATGTGGCCACAAGCAAAAGTGAAGCTTGCGATGGCATTGTGTACTGGGCTTGTTCAAGTTTGCTAAGCTGATCCACAAGGCTCTTCAGAACACTGTGCTTCTGCAGTGCTTGTGTCATTCACAGTTCTGAAGCTGCAACTCCACAAACGTCAACAAGTTCTTGGTCAACATTTCCAGATTGTGCTAAATGCTTAAAGTTGGCTGCAACATCATGAAAACTTTGGGTATTTTGTGGCGGCCCTGCTGACCAGCCACCCAAGCACTCTGCCTGTCAGGAGCAGCCCAAGCATGCGCCTGAAACTGCAGAACCTGTTTGCAAGCTTCTGGCAGCTATGTTTGCATGCGGCAGCACATGCACTAGCTCTTGCAAGTTGATGTGCGTGATTGCAATGGTCAAAAGCCAAGCTTGATCATTGCATTTATGCTTGCACCTAACCATGCTGCAATTTGATTGCTACTCACACTGCATTGCATTGCACATCCTCTGGTCAATTCATGTCATAGCTAAGGCGCCAAGCCCATAGTTGTTGAGAAGCTAACGACACCATCACATACCTGGCTCTGGGCAGCACAGAGTACAGGAGATTCTGTTGCTGCACAAACGTCTGAGATTGAATGTGTATGCTGCAGGTCTCTAAGGAGGATCTGAATCCCCCTGAGCTTCCAGATTTGTACCCACAAGGCTGTCATACTTTGTGGACAATCAAGCTCAACAGCAAGCTGTTTTGATAGAAGACAGCACTGTGAAGCGCCTGACAGTATAGAAAGAGGTTCTGGAAAGCACCTTGAAGTTCATGTCTGCAACATGTGCTCTACAGGGCGCATTTGCCCCTTCTATCGAGACAGAAAAAGGGCCACCCCAAGTCTTGATGATTGTTGCGTGATGGCAAAGACATGTGCATTTTGTTTAGGCAGCAATTGTTGCTGATGCATCAGCAACTGTTGCTGCAGCAACCATGTATTTGCCAGACATCATTTTCTTTCTGCTGGTAGCCCTTTGAGAGTATGACGAGTCCAGCATTCAGACTGTACTGTGTTGAGCTGCCGCCTTGTGGATGTATCTGAGACAGGGCTCCAGCTGCTTTCAATTGGTCTTGTCAGACTCTGAATTGAGTTGCCAATGCTGAGTCATGTGCAGGCTCTGCCCTTATTTGGGAATTCCCTGCTGTGCCCAGTAGATGGCTTGTACAATAGCTTACATAGTGTGTCTATGTTCTGACACCTCTGCTCAGGTCACAACAGCTTTTGTGACGGCATGCCCTTACATGACATGTCACGCAATTTTATGCATTAGTTGAAATATCCAGCGACTCATAGATTCTCAAAGATATAGGGAGAAGAAAGTTTTTGAACTCCCTAGCCACGCACTCGATGTGGTGCGCTGATCAAGCTGAAATCTGACAAGAACATGCCAAGCACTACATGGGCGTTGGTGAGAACAGAAAGCTGTTGGTGAGAACCGAAACTTAGCTCTAATATTACATTAATCGGCCTTTCAAGCATGTCCACCTGTAAAACACAGTGTTGCAGACGATACATGTGTAATGGAGAGCAGTCCTTGCACAGCATGTTAAAATGATTTTGAAGGTACTACATTCACCATTGTGGCTGGATTGCCGCATACTTTGTACCCCCATCTAGGGACCTTGTATCATACATACCATTAGTACGCTGACCCTACTGGAAGCCAAGAGCCTGCAAGGTAGAGCTTCCTTCCAATTCACTGATACCAGTAGTGTTGAACAGCTTTGAGGTAGAAAATTTTTGCGTAATAGTTAACAGCTAGGAACTAAGCTCAACACCTTGCTGTTGCAACTATGTGGCACGTGTGCCCCGGCTACGACATTTCACACTGTGTTGCCGGACGTGCGATAGATTTTGAGACTTGCAGAAAGGATGGAAGTCGCAGAGCAGCGCTCTATTGGACTGAACGCTCCTTCTATTGGTATGATCACTGAGTGTGACACTGCAAGAGTGTTTCTAAACCTTGAGGTGAGAAGCCTGCAAGTGGCCCTGCAGGCTTTGGTACACGACACCAGCATTCAAGCAAGCCAGCGCAAAAGCAGCAATACAAGTCCATGCTGCAGCATTTGTGCTGACATTGCCTGTTATGGGCTGGCTAGGATATGATTTCAGTGTGTTGGCTCAAAAATGCAGCAACTGTAATTATTGCGACAGCAAAACCTGTTGACATATTGCCATTGCTGACCATGTCTGTCCCCATACCTCAGCTGAGTACCACCAGGCTGGTGTGTTGTGGCGCATGACAGTACTACTTGGCAAAGACCAGTCTTTCCAGTGTGTAGACCTGTGTTGCTCAAACGCTTGTACGGATTGTGACAGAAGGAATGTGCTACCTCCCAATATACAAGTGATTGCAAGAAGGCGTCTTGTCCATCGGCTTCAACCATAAATCCTGCTTACTATCTCCAGATGTCCAAGTGCTCAGTGGTTTGCACTGGTTGAGCACGTTCCTGTGTCCGTCAGCATTGAAGCACTCAGGCAACGCAGGGGTTTTTGCAGCCCGCACTATCTCAGAAAGGGACGCTGAAGTGTACAAGACAGTGCAGACGAGTTTCTATGCGGACATTTGTGCGACCACCAGTTGTTTGGGGCAGATGTGAGGGGGCGGGACCACTTTCAAGGGCGGATGGCCTGCATCCCTTATTCAAACTCGTTGTCGGGGACTGCAATAACTCATTGACCTCGCCGGTGCGGCTAGGTTTCGCACAGCTGGTCGCTTCTCAGGCAACATGTATACTACCAGCTACACCATAGGCTTGATTACTCGCGACGGCATGAGAAGTGATAACTTCGACGCAAGCATTCCTTCCAGCAAGCACGGATCTGACATACCTGCTGGCGAGCAAGTAGCCATAGTCGCAGAACTCACGCAGAGAGGACTCGATCGTCTGTTCATCAAGTTTGGCTTTAACTGCTGCCACATCTGCGGCAAAAAAGCCAATCTGTATAAGGACACTTTCATTTTTCAAAAACATCTCATCCTGGACGCTGTGTCTGCGGTCACGGCGTGTGCGAGGTTCAAGCAGTCCACTTTCGCAAAGACTTGTTGTCAGAGCTGGCACAGCGCGATCTCCAGAGGCTGTCTCCAGATGCTTCCATTTCTGTCAGCTGCGTGAGTCCCTGTGTTGTTTGTGGCAAGGCTGATCATACCAGAGCTTGCAGCGGGTGCAAGCTGACTACATACTGTGGCAGAGACTGTCAGAAGAAACACTGGCCACAGCACAAAGCAGTGTGCAGAGCCTGCAGCCAAGCCACATGAATGTCAGAGGCACAGCGCGGACCAAATGTCACAATTGTTGCAGATGTGCATCATGACCTGTGCAATTTGGCTTGCAATGTGAACACTGATATCTTGATGACTGAAACTGTGCGACGAACTTGTGTTTGCTTGCATGTGCACGTAAAATGTTTCAATTAAGCGTCTACAGTTGTGTTCTTTCACACGCGCATGACATGATCTGTAGAACCGGTACCGTTTAAAGAAATTTATGTTGTGACAAGCACAATTAGTGTCTGTAAGCTTCACTCCTCATGATACCGTAGAGCCTAAACATTGATGCCGATGCCAAAGCTGCAGCGTTGGCTACAATGACAAGTTGATCGCAAGCAGTGACATGTTGACAGTCTGCAGCTTCAATGAGATTGATCACATATGCATACTATTACGTGAGTGACGCATAGAGGGACCTACTATGCAAAGTGCATATGCAGTGCACAGCCAGGAAGTACGAAAGCGAGGTGATTCATTACAAGGAGGTTGGCACAGCAGCAAGTGCTGGGCCAGGAAGATGTGTCTCTAGATCTAGAGATCTTAGTGCAAAGCTGAGAGTATATATAATATCTTGATGATCTAATTGTCAACCAATCATACGATCCTGCTGACTGTGGTCCGAGGTCTTACTGTATTGACTACACATACAAGTGATCACCTGTGTTGACTCAGTCCCTATGACATACCTACATTGTAGTATTAATACAAAAGGATTCAGCTGCTGTGGCAAATGCAAACAGAAGGTGACTGACACCTTGACTACATTGCTGCAACTACAAGACAAATGACATATACTTGACACTTGTGTAGTTAGACTCTGTCAGAGTGCCCAGTGAGCTCCCACCCTGTACAGTCCAGACTAACCAGACTGCTGTTCCCTGCTGCTGCACATCTTAGCACATCCTTCCAGTCACATACTGCTATTGCATCAAGTGGCTTTCTGCAGTCACAACACTGTCTTACAGACCTTTCGTGTTGATTGTGAGCACATGAATCGTTAAAACACAGGCTCAGCCAATAGGCTTCAGGAGTGTGCAAGGCAAGTCAGCTTCATATCTACCATGGGGCGCCTTTTCTGCCAGAGCAACTTCTGTGCATGCTTGCTCAGGGAACTCAAGTCTTGAGCTCAAGCCCAACTTGGAGTATGTGCCATCAGTAATAGCCTATCACCAATAAAAAAAGAGACAAGGTTACAATTTTCAGCGATCATAACGGTAACGGGAGCCTCCTAAGGCGGCAGCCCGCAGATGCCTATCACTCATGGCTACAACCAGTAGACTTTCATGGTTGTTTTGATTGCTTTCCTGTCCGGTAGCCAGCATATGCAGCAAACTGAACGCCAATGCAGTAGTGGAGGGTTTCAGAGCTGGGTCCCACATGACACCTCCAAGAAGAACGACGTCAGAAGCAAGATTAAAGGGCAACATGAAAAGGTGAGCAACAAATAGCGGAGGATGCTGATGGACTGCAGTCAGTCTGTGCAATCGAGGAGGAGGAAGAAATGAAAGAAGAAGCAGAAGGGCAGGAGCTGCAGGGTCAAAGAAGACAGACGGTCTAACAATCAGATGACAGTGGAGAACACAGGCAGGTCTTGCCTGCCACGATGCGTGACACGATGCGTGACACCAGCTGCAGCATTTTGCGTATAGGCCATATGTGGCTGTTCTGTTGCAAGTCAGCAATGCAGCTTGTTGCAATGCCTTGGTACCACAGACTTGGCCAGAATTGCTTTATCACAGCAGCGCAGCCAGCTGCAGATTTCTCTGTTATCAACAGCTTACAAGGCAGCAATGCATGAAGGTGACGCAAAGCCTGAAAGCTACGTGAGCAGATGCATACATATGTGGTTTGCTGGTGCTGATGCATCAGCACCAGCAAACCACAATGCACGTACCACAAACAGTAGCAATGTTGAGTGGGCAACAGCAAGATTGAGTGGGTAATAGCAAGGTTGAGTGGGCAGGTTGAGTGGGCAGTTGTTTTGTAGCATGCTTTTGTCTGTGCTTAGTGCACCACATGCTACAAGCACTATATGGTAGCTGACACTGGTCCAGAATGCAGATATCACAGCTGAGATCACTAGACAGCTGATGGAATCACATTGTGCCCAGCTGCAATGAACTTTTACACTCTGGACTTGACTATATAGTCAGTGCACTTCGCTTAAGCGAAGCTTCGTTCCCGCGGGCTGCTCTAAGAATCAAGCGCGTCCAGCAATTTGCTTGACGAGATTTTGTGTATAATGTGCACTGATTTACAGATCGCTTTTTAAACCCAGGCTCATCTGATAGCCAGCTATACTTAGGCTTGGTGGCTGAACTTGTGACTTGAGCAGCACTGACACCATTCTTTTTGACATCAAAATCAGCAGCAACATCAGGACAGACAGTTTGCAAAGAGTTGCATTCACAAAGCATACGGCTTGCACAGAAAGGACACCCTGTTGCAATTTTAGCAGTTCGATTGTATGGGGGAGCTTGCCAGCTGTGCTCCTTGCCCTTTGGACATGCATGACAATGCCACCAAATGAGCTTGTGGCTTCCTAATGTTGTATTGCCAGGGAAGTGTCCATTTGCTATGTTTCTGTCATAATCCCATTGCTCCAGCAAGGCATGCTTGGCTTCGGCAAAAGTCGGCTGCTTCTGTCTAGTGCCATCTGCTCTCATATTGCCATTTACCTTTGCACATTTGGGGCACCCAGAATTGTTGCGTGCCTTCAACACCACTGGAGCTTGCCACTCATGCAAGCAATCACTGCATTTCCAATGTGCTCTTAGACCGCTGGAGACAGTCACTTGGTCTGGAGACAGAGGATGGTTCTTCTTGGCATTCCACAAGTGTGCAACCTGTGGTGCCTTTCTGGCCAGTGTGTTATGCTGGCATACTTTTCTTCCTGAGCAGTAAGGACAGCCTTTCCCTTTTGACCTGTCACTAACAGTAGCCTCCCAGACATGAGGAAGGCTGTCTGGACACTGATCGCATGACCACCTGACCTTGCGATTGCTGTAAGGCTTGATTACAATGCTGCCAAGATGTCTGTTGAGCTGTTCATGCCACTGTCCCTGCAGCTCTTCTGGAAGCAAGCTGATGTTGGGCCCAATCTGGTCATGCTGCTGGCTTTGCTGCTGTGATTTACTATCAGTGCTGCCATTGATGCCATAAGCATGCCCTGCAAAACCGTGTGCATGCATGGAGCATAGCAAGAGAGAGAGTACAACACTTGAGCCAGCCAACAAGTCTGATCACAGCATTCAAGAGCAGGCACTTGAGCATGCGATGTGGCTGAACTGAAGTGCTAAGGCTCTGCTGGCATATCAATAATGTAACAAACCTGTCCAGGACGAACAGAAAGTCGCATGCGATCTTCCGTGTGTATACTGAGCACTTTTGTGAACCTCTTGTGGGTAGCTGGTCAGCCGCCTGAGGCGATTACGGGGGTGCGAGGTTCGCCTAAAAGCAGGCCACTGCCGGGTGTGAGGCCTGAATGTGATTTGCAGTCTGTCATTCAACCTGCATAGGTATGCAGGGTGCACATCTATGTTACAAGAGGTTTTGTGACACACCTGATATGGTGCAGCAGCGACACTATCTTTCATGAAA
>JAABUK010002024.1_pt1 | contig 37183 bp, 44 predicted proteins | sample 5559141 | NCBI WGS metagenome assembly JAABUK01 (sample SAMN10711869, study PRJNA513367) | rock metagenome | isolation source: Antarctica rocks | place: Antarctica: Victoria Land, Pudding Butte nord | collected 2016-01-03
TCTGGGCAGTTGACAAGCAACCCATCTGAGCAGGCGCTTCCATCTAGAAGGGGTCCAGAGCTGGCAGAAGAGCTGCAGAGGGCTCTTGCAGTGAAGCCCAAGCCAAGGGCAAGCAGGGCCAAGGCTGTCAGTAAGCTGCCAGAGCCCTCTAGAGATCTGGCCCTGCAGAGAGAACTCATGGAGAAGCCTAGGCCCCGGGCGCGACCCCCCAGGGTATCCCGACCCAGCTATGAAGATGATGTGAACGGTGTGGATACTCTCACACTCATGACAGTAGTATGTGGTAGCCATGTTCACCTGACTTGCTGTGATGGTCTTACTGTCACAGACTCATGGCAGCCCAGCCAAACAGCAGTCAAGCTCAAACTCATCACTGCACAAACTTGATGCCAATTGTCAAGACCACCACAGCAAGCCAGCTGAATACAGCTGTCACATACTACTCAGTCAAACCCTGACCGACTGACTGAAAAGTATGTGACAGCCGTATTCAGCTGGCTTGCTGTGGTGGTCTTGACAATGTGCATCAAGTTTGTGCAGTGATGAGTTTGAGCTCAACTGCTGACTGGCTGGATAACCAGCATAGTATGAGCCAGCATGTGCATCCCTGCAAGGTCTGTGCAAATGTACTCCTGTAAACAAGACTTGAGCTACACACTCAGCAACAAATCAGCACAAGACAGATTGCATAACAAGTCAAGTATAGGGAACTCCTCATGCTTGCAACAGCAGCTCCTGATTGCCTTGGAATGCATGCCCTTTGTGCACCACTGCCTCACCTGTGTCTGCCTTCTGCAGAGACAGCCAAGTCTGATGATGCCATCCTGTTGAAGCTGGAGGAAGACTTCACATGCCCCATCACTCAGGTCAGTCTGGCCAGTACAGCCCCATGTCTGTTGTGTGTGACTGCCTTGAACATCACAAGCCTCTGGCCATTGCTGCTTTTGAATATCTGATAGGTTATTCACACTCTGCAAATTGGTCATGGTACATGTTTTCTGTGTACAGGACTTGTGCGATCTATGAGTGTTGTAGTAGCTGGTACTTGATGATCACAGCGTCACATCTGCTGTTTCCTAGTACACATCCAGACCTCACTTGCTGATTGAAGAACAGCTCAGCATCTGGGCCATGCTTGACAATCATTGCTGCTGTTGCAAATTGCAGGACTACTTTGAGGACCCTGTTACAGCAGCAGATGACTACAACTACGAGCGATATGCTATAACAGACTGGCTGTCCAAGCATAACACATCCCCAATGACCAATCTGGCCTTATCGCACCACAGACTGACCCCCAACAGCAATCTCAAGATAGCTATGCAAGCTCTGCTGCAGCAACTGAGCCCTGCAAAGCAAGTTGAGGTTGCAAGCTATCTGAGTTGAGGTGTTGTGCTGCATTTGCATCTGCACTTTATTGCTCATTGATCATCAGTCTCCGTTTTGGGGTTCAGCGTGTTTAATGTCAAGCTTGATCGTTTCCTTGAATAGGTCACAACAGACCAACACTGCAGGAAGCTGATGTCTCATAAGTCTTTCCTGGAAATTCCATACGGCTCAATTATGTGGATGCTTCTGTTGACATTGAGATGTGTGCAACTCCAAATGGGCACAAAGCTCAAAATGCCATGATAGGACCCTTGTTTCCTCAACTCATCTGCTTCCAGAGCAAATGTAAAAGCGCTCTAGTTGATTGCATCGAGAGTGGTGCAGTTTAGTGCCAGGTCAGTGCTAGGTCAAGTGTCAGATCTGAGTGAAACCTGTCAAACGTAGGAGTGTAAAAGCATGCCAGAAGTGATCAACCATAACTGTCAATTTGCACTTAGATTGATTCCCCTCTGGTGGTCACGCCCGCTGGGGAAAATGATTGATAATGACACAGTTGCAAGCAATTTTCTCAGTTGCAGCTCGTGAATGCGTTGCCTGTAAGTTACATCATTGCTGCGCGTACATAACTAAACAGTCTCTTGATTGTATTGAGTATTACGTAGGATGCAACTCTGGTTACTTCATCCACACAGTAGCAGTGTATATAAAGGCACGCTTGTGGAGCACACAACAGCACAGACCGCTTCCTGGTGTGCCTTGCTACTGGCCAACGTGTTCGTTTCTGTAGCTATATCTCATATATGACGCTCTGTACAAAGCTGTTTTGTCTAAAACAGCTGAAAGTTTTGCTGCACAGTGATTTTGGTGCAACTCACAGAGCAACGTGGCAACAACTTTGTTTGGGTGAGAGGGGGGCAAGAAAAACGCCGTGCGGCTCGCTCACTCACGCACTCCGTACACCATGGAATCTGGTCAACCCGGTTGTGGAGAAACTCCCTGGTTGAGGTAAAAAGTCTAGCGCTAAAAATTTCCTCTCGTCCGAGGATTCACCTAGCTGTTATCGTCTGCTTGCGATTGATTTCTACCTTGCTAGAGATTGTGTTATTTTGTTGCACACCGGACATCCATCTGCAACCGTGTAGACTTTGTCTCTGACGTACGTTGACGTACTTTGCGTCATGCAAAATCTGCTCCTTACACAGCTGCCCACATGCCCTGAATGCAAAGCTGTTCCAGCACTCGGGCGGCCGTGTCGGCCCCGAACATTTGCCTTGTCAAGGTGAGCCTCGCCATGTGAGATCACATAAGTCGCTTGTAAGTGCGAGTGCACGGCTGCAACTTGCTTGTCCAACATTGCAGATGTGCATCAAGCAGACAGGCCACTTTTACTGCCAAGACGTCAAGCAAAGTAAGCTGCCAGAGTGCCACAGGCAGTGTAGTTGCTGGTCCTAACCCATGTTCCTTCATCCTCTCACTCCAGCAATTTGTACAGGCGGCTGGCAGACGATCTCACGTACGCAAGGCAACTGAGGTGAAGAGTGAGGAGGCAGCAACAGAGGATCCAGCTGAACAGGGTCTTCCAAAAGGAGAAGAATATGAGGTGAGATATCGCTTCTGCCATCATTTTTACCAGATCATGTGCTGGTAAGGCCTGTTACAAGGCATTGGCTTGTGGAGCAGTTTTTCACACAGTTTCATCCTCTGTGCCTGTACAGGTCAGGCATAAGTTGCCTGCAGCTTATGTAATAGAACTTAGTCATAATTAGACAGGTTAGCTAGACACTTTTGAGAGGCAAGTGTCTGAGTACAGGTGGAGCTTGTGAAGCCACTGGGAATTCGTTTTGCGCGAGGCAGTGATGGCGGTGCATACGTTACAAGATCCGATCCAAGTTTGGGCAACACAGATGACAATGTGCAGGTGACAAGCTGCTTCTACTACCATACAACACTGCAAGTTGTCTGCACCCATACTATAGTATCATCCAAATCAGGGGGTATCATGCTGCACATGGTGTGGTCATTACATTTTTGATGACAATCATAAGCTTAACTACAAGTGTACTTACATATGTGCTTGCTGTCCTGTAGCCTGGGGACAAGATTATCAAAGTCAGTGCGTCATTTGGCAATGACATTTGGGACGCGATCAATTACGGCCAGGTCATGTACGCGATCAAGACCAGGAATGGCCAGGTCTACATGAAGCTGCAAAGCAATGGCGGTGACACAAGTGTCATGCAAGTGAGTCAGCCTCAGACAGTCTGTGCTTCTGACAGATGCCTGTGCAGTGATTGCTTATATGGCTCCTGTACTGCCACTGGTCTGACTAAACTTCGCATCATTGCCACTGTACTTGTGGCTGGTGACTGAGGAGCCATACAGCAACTCTCTGCAAAGGTGTTTAGCACATGCACATTGTTGTTGACCTGACAACTGCTGGTCCTCATCTGCTGAGGCACCTGTACGTTGAGCATGGACATAAGCTGCACACACAGCATCAACATGCCCAATGAAGGACAAGCTTGCAAAAGGGTTCCGTTGCTGATCTCAACATGTGAAGGCTCCCATTGCTGATCTCAACAAGCCAGGCAGTTGTCAGTATGTGGCCAACAGCTCAAGCTTGGCCTCTGGGCACACCCTTTCATGACATCAGGTGTTGGTCCATAGTGAAGGCCTGGCAAGCTTGGCTCACTATAGCAACATCATGGCTGTACAGGATGCAGCAACAGAGTTCTCAAAGCAGTTCAAGGCTGAGCGATCTGGCGGTGACTATGGCGAGGGCACCCGAGAGATGCAGACCAAAAACTACATCTCCAAAAAGGAAAACGAGCGCAAGAGGCGTGAGATGTTTGACGATGCCCTGGAAAAGTTTGCAAAGAAAGATATAGAAGGGGTGAGTTGCTTCAGCAATTATCCCCATGTAGTGCTTAGTCGCTGACCTTCAGAACTTTGCAGTACTTGCTGAAGAAAGACTCCAAGGTGTGAATGCACACCAGGCTCCTCACATCCAAACTTCAACACTTTGAACAGCTACTTGTCTCTGTATCTGAACAGCTGCTTCTTGCCCTGTCTGGCCTTTGTACGCAGCAATATTGAGGCACATGACTTATGCTTACATGCCTATGGTTCTGCCTATCAACGTGTTGCTGTGTACTGCCTTTTGCAGGCCCTTGTTGATTTTGAAGAAGTTCTGGGCATGGAGCCTCCCAACTATGTCGGCGATGACTTCTCCCGTGTCACACAAATATACCGTGTCACACAGTACAACATCTCATGCTGCTACTCAGCCATGGACCAGGTCAACAGCTCCTGCTGCTTTGTGCCTGCTGAACCTGGCAGCGAGGTTCATGCTTTGCATCTCTGTTGCTAATACTTGAACTCAGCTTATGTGCACATTTGAAGCCCATGCAACTCTCTGACAGAAGTGTTCAGCAAGCGACTTCCACTCACTGAAGCTGTGTCTGCTGATCTGCATATGCTTGCTGCAATATGCAGTATGCAAAACATGCACAACTGTCACAGTGTGTGGCAGTCAATGTGAGCGGAGGACGGAGACTGTGAGCTCTGACGTCAGTTTTGTCATTGCTGCAGATAGATGCAGGATTAGACGCACTTAATGCTGCGATGCGAGCAGGGTTTGAGCAGTTTGGCAAAATCCGATCTGACCCAAATCTAGACAACCTACGGAAGAATGAGAGGTTTCAGAAGATGGTTGACCAGTATGATGAGCCTGTCTTCAACTTTGGGTAAGTAGCCCCAGCTCTTGAGTGATCGTGATAAGCACGTATTGCTGAAGCGTTGGCGATGTCTGCACCTCAGGCGTTCAGCTGCCATGGGTTTCCTCAGCAACATTGCTTGCTTCCAAATTCAAGGCGCTTGTCTTTAATTCATCCCTCAAAGCAGTGCCAGTATTGCACAGTGGTCCAAAATGTTCTTTGGTTGCAGGGCTTTGAAGAACATCTTCAGCTTTGGCAAGAAGTGAGGTACATCCAGCCTGACAATTGCAACCGTACTGAGTATTTTTTTGTAATGAGTGTAGCTCCTTGACAGTCGACAACAGCTGCTCAGTTGTCATGTACAAGTCGTATCGGGATGCAAATGGTATATTGTAGACATTTGAAGCAGTCGTTTGTAAAAGTATTAGACCTACGGGTATGAAAAGAATGAAATACAAGCAACATGCTCTTAGTTCACTGCTGCATCTGATGGACAAGCGTCACGCTCTGACCTCCACATTTGTGACAGTTTACAGGCATGAGGCCCATGTCACTAAAACACGACAACTGTACAGCTCCCATCAAATCAACATGATCACGCACTCGCTGCCCATGCAAAGTATGTTGCACGTGTTGGTCCACTCATGTTTGCTCACGTTTGTGCATGCCTTCACGGCCACTTCAGGGGTACAGCTGGTGTAATTGCAAAGTTACCTTTGATCAACAATGGTGCAACACTGAAATGAGGCAGCCAGTTCGGCATGGTCTGTCAGCCTGGCTGTGCCTTACATAACATGGGTGGCGCTGCACATAGGCTGTTAAATATCAGACTACACATGTACTCCTGCATGCTGAGACCATGTTTCTTGGCAACATGTGTTGCTGACCTCATTGCATTAAAGTTGTAACAAGCTATAATAAGCTGGAGGCCAGAACAGCACGCATCCATGGTTTACTGTTTCACTGCAACAACTGCTTCATGTCATGCAGCTGCTGCTCAAGGGACTGCTGCTCCTTCTGAGCTTTGCCTAGGTTCTCCATGTCCATGTCTTTGATCTTGGCAGGCGTCTTGCCAGCATATTCTGCTGTCGCCATCTTCTTCTTCAGAGCATTCCAGCGCTCCTCTACCTTGACCTGTACAAGCAAAACACCGTCAACAAAGTATGTCACTTGTGCACTCAAAACACACATCAACAGCACAACTGTTCTGCAGCCAAATGCGCACTGCCCTTCAGTGGAATCAGAGGCACAGACAGGCAAACAAAGCACATGCAAAAGTCCTGTACCATCCGCACATGGCACCATCACTTTCTTCGTACCTTCTCCTTCTGAAGTTTGTCGATCTCCTTCTGGGGGTCTAGAATGCCAGCTAGCAGCAGCTGCACAATGGTGGAGTCATCAATGACAGCGGGGGCACACCCGGGGGGCGCAGCCGCCCCCGTCTGCTGTACTGTCACCTCTGCACAGGATGTCAAGCTCCCTATTTCCCCTGCCAGCTTCGACAAGACTTCACCCCTGGCTCTGTCCTTACACTGCACAACATAACAGACACTAAGGTAGACAGCTTGGCCTCTATTGACGTCTCTAGTGTGCATGCTGTGCCATACCACATATCGGCTTTAGTCCAGAGCGGGTGTCTTATGATAACAAGCCTTGCATTGCCGCTGCTCAGATCGCACTCTGTGCAATGACAGCAAAACAAAAGGTTTGATGATACTAGACCGGGATGCAACCTTGTCAAGCATGGGCAAAGTTGATCATTGTTGGTTTTTGAGGACATGAACGGTCTCTCATGCTCTGCTGTTTTCCAAGCCAAACTACATTCATTGGGTACCTCAAACTATCAGGTGTGACACGCTGCAGAATCTGCTCACATCAAATCAATGTGCGCAGATGTGAGCCAAAGACCTTCTGTGAGTGATGCAGGGATGCAATCTACATCCTCCTCCTTGAGGGAAGACCATGCAGAAGCCAGCCAATAGGAGTCAGCGCATGCCATGCAGTGCACACCTGTATGAAAAGCTGTGGCCGCTGCCGCTGCAGGCCATAGTCATTGCGCAGCTTCCTGACAGCTCTCACAGCATTGTCCACCAGCTGCATGTGCTCCTCAGCTTCAGGGTTGTGCCAGGCTTGCTGGGGCTCCGGGTAGGGCTGCATCATGATGGAAGACTGGGAGGGCCCCCCATCATTCCCAGAGGGGCCCCCACCATTCCCAGAGGGTGTGGGTTGCTGGGATGAAGGGGGGGTGGTGGAGGGGTTGGCGTCGGAGTGGGGGTGGGGTAGGCGCTGCCAGAGCTCCTCTGTGACGAAGGGCATGAAGGGATGAAGCAACCTGTGGCAAAGAAGGGGCCTCACTTTGTGTCGGTAGCAGGTTGTGCGCTTCAAGCATACAATTTGAGACACATCACAAATCTCATGCCCTGGCATTCATTATCATCAGGAAACCACATGCTGGCCTGTCACACTTGCTAGCAGCAGCAAGGCAGTGTCAAAACTGAAAGCAGGATTGCTTGGTGCAGACATCACAGCACAATGCAGCGTCCAATGATACTTTCTCAGGATATGCTGACAGACTTTCCAGTATTTGCACCGTTTATAATCATTTTTGCGTAGACTTGCAAACAACCTGCAGCTTGAGGTGGTTGCATGCAAGAGGCAAGAAGGGCAGGGCAGGGCAGGGCAGGGCAGGGCAGGGCAGGGCAGGGCAGGGCAGGGCAGGGCAGGGCAGGGCAGGGCAGGGCAGGGCAGGGCAGGGCAGGGCAGGGCACAGGGCAGGGCACAGGGCAGGGCAGGGCAGGGCAGGGCAGGGCAGGGCAGGGCAGCGACCTGAGGCCAACGTCCAGGCAAGTACAGAGGGTTTCCCTGGTGGCCTGCTGTGTAGCTGCATCACCGCCTGACATCACCGGCTTGATCAACTCTATGAAGACGTCACACAGCTCATACTGCCAGAAGCTGTACACTGCCTGCACATCCCTCATGTCCCTTGCTTCATAAGCCCAACTGGCAATTACCAAGGTGTGCATTGCTTGAGCAGACAAACAGGAAGTGCACAGCTTTGGTAAGGTGATACAGCTTCCTGTGTACAGCTTGGGCATGCGACACTGGTGGGATATGTATACAGTTGAGAAAGAAGGCACAAACAGATGTCACAGACAGACAGCACACACAAACGGCACAGGCATACAGCACACACACGGCACAGACACACAGCACAGCACAGACAGACAGCACAGACACACAGCATTCACGGACTGCACAGACAACCCTTCGAGGTAGCTAGACTGCTGTAGATGATTATCTGCACAGTCTTGAGATTTCAGTATGCCAGCACAGCAGAAACATACCTGGGTTGCAGACTGAAACTGATACTCATGCAGTGCCTTGATGGTGCTGTCCACAGCTGCCGTCAGCCTGCTCAGAATCCATTGGCAGCCAAATGGCAGCTGCTGGGGATTGTGAAGGTTACTAGCGGGGACAAAGTCATCCCCAAGATTGATCATGGCAAACTTGATGGCGTTCCATAGCTTGTTACACCAGTGTCTGTACGCCACCACGCGCTTGATGTCCAAGTTGATGTCTCGCCCCTGCACCCCACCCCAATCGCTGTGTATTGCCACCCTCTGTGTCTCTCGTCAACAGGTTGCTGTCAGCGCTATACAACAAACATTTTGCACTAAACGAGGTAGGACGGATGCAGAAGGAGAATGGGAATGCTCAGTGGTTGCATGGTTCAGCCCATGCTCTGTCCAGCTGGAGAAAATATACAGCTTCGTGGAACATATTCATTGAACAAGGCAGAAAATATGGTGAAAAGTGACATGGTCTTCAAGACGCAGCATGTATCAGCCATGCTCTGTTTAGGTGAAGAATTCAAGCAACTATTCGAAACATGTCATTGAAAGCAGAAAGGATGGGAGAAGGCCGTTGAGAGGTGTCCAGAGGCAGCTGAACAACCATCAAATGCACAGGAGTGGGGATGAGGGAGCTCTTCTCAATCCCAAAACGTCTTGTTTAAATTCAGAAATGTCATCCTAAACTAGAAATTCAAACTCAGACACGTCTTGGGACAGTACAAATGCGTTTCTACATTGTAAAGATGTTTTAGCTGTTGTACAGCTGGACACACCTGAGAGGTGTATGCCACCAGGGCAAATCGTAGGGCATCTGTGCCGCACTCTTCAATGCCATCAGGAAAGTCCTCCTTCTGGCCTGCTGTGGCTTTCTGCACCTCCGCCGGGGACAGATTGCCCGTCGTCAAAGTATCATGCAGATCCTGCATGCCATGTTGCAGCTCATTTCAAACATGCTTCAGCTACCTGGCTTAGGCTGGCACAGGTTTTCTATGATACGAGCACTGTTACTGTCACTACCTGTGACTGTTATGCTTGTTATTATGATCGTCATATATTGTTGTCGTTTCATTATCACCATCACCATTGTCAGTGTTGCTGTAGCTGTTGCTGGTGTCACTACTACTGTTATTCTCATGATTGTATCTGTTGGCTCAAAAGTAGTTGTCAATGCTTCAGAGGTGGACATGGGCATGGATGGCCAGCTGAAGTAACATTGGAGCAACAGGATGACTCAAAGCTCTGTTGCCATCGCAAGCTTTTGAGCTGTGCTGCAGAAAGAACAACTCGTGATGACGAAATTTCACTGAGCCAGCAATACAGGCAGCAGTATGTAAAGCAGGTGCCATCTGAGGCAGCAGCAACTGATTTGATGTCAGTGCGTTTTATGAAGAGTACAGGCTACAACAGTGCTGCAACTACATGCAGGCACTTGCCTCAAGAGAGATGCTTTCAATGACGTGAAGGGGGTCGATAACGTTGCCTAGTGACTTGGACATCTTGCGACCGTGGGCATCACGCACCATGGAATGTAGGTACACCTGCTTGAAGGGCACCTTGCCTGCAGCACCAGAACTGCCGTCAATGCACTTTGTGCTGGCCAGTCTTGTTGTGTCAATGCAGTTTGTGTCAGCTAGTCTTGTTGTATCAACACACTTTGTGCCGGCCAGTCTTACAGTATTGTGTCAACACAGACACTGTGTCAGCAAGTCTTGGTGGAAAGCTGCACTCATGTGCTCATGTTGGCCATGGCTGAGAGATCAGCACACTGTGCTCCATGCCTGTGTGATAAAGGCGTAAGTTTTTGAAAGCAGGCTGCGCTGTAACTGGGCAGACGCTTTCTGATAACTCAGAGCAGCTCATGCATCTTGTCTGCAAATTAGCTGTAAAAGGCACCGTCCCTTTAAGAAGGGGTGCAGCTTGATATGCTTTTGCAAGACGTGCATCGTCTCCTTGACGTAAAAACACAATTTACCATCCCCAGGCACACTGAGTTAAGGTTTCCCCTGTAAAAAGGACGCTTCCGTAAAACCGCAGACGTTTTGAGAGGAGCTGTGACTCAGGAAAGACCTCATCAAATGCAACCTGTGATGACTAATGACTCTGTCGGCTGTGGTTGGCTGTGAGTCATGACAAGCTGAGTATATGTTTGTGAGTCATGACAAGCTGAGTACTGAGTACATACCTGTGAGCTTGATGCCCATCATGACCATACGAGCCACCCAGAAGAAGAGGATGTCATGCCCAGTCTCCAGCAGGGCACCAGGGTAGAACTGGGCTAGATCTGGGGTCTGGTTGGGCCACCCCATGGTGGAGAAGGGCCATAGCCCACTGCTGAACCAGGTATCCAGCACGTCTTCATCCTACACTCACAGACAGACGTCATCAACACACCTGTAACAGAACAGCAGTTGTAGCTTCTGCGCAAGGCATCCCGAGACGTTACATGCTTCTCTGTATCAGCTCTGTGGATTGTCAGCATGACACCTAATACTGGGCAAGGAACATGCAGTGCACATTTTATGCACAAATGAGGACTGCACTTGCTTTCCCTGGGACAAAATGCAACTTGCTTGGACACAGCGCATAGAACATATCAGGCAGACATGCGTCAGGAACATACGCCGACTATGTGTTGGCAGCATTGCATGTGCATATGCAAGAAGCAGACAAAGCTATGGCTGCTTGCAGCTGAAGCAGTCCAAGCACCCTCTGACCAGTCCACAGGGTACTGCAAAACAACAGATCAGCAGCTTATCCCATACATGCCACAACAAAGCACATGTGACGCCTTGCACAGAGTGACTTTGTTGGACAAGGCAAGTGCCATGCCATGACACGTGGTGATTTTGCAGGGTGCAGATGATGCTGACCTGACTGAGGGTGACTTTCTTGCCTGGGAAGCGCTTCTGAGCCTCAGCTTGGGCCTGCTCTATCTCCTTGGCCACAACCCACCTGTAAACCCCATACAGTATACAAAGTACTGCATTTTCGTGCGCCAGTGTTCCATGCATATAGCTGCACTTGATGAACGTGATCAAAAGTTTACGGTTTACGATCTGCTTCCACACTAAAATAGCCTGACATTGTTTTGATGGCATGCTAGCAGTCCTGATAATGCATTCACAACAATGTTACCTCACCAGCTGATGGTAAACGAAATCACAGGTGACATTGCTCCTGGTGATGAAGCATGGCATACTCCTTTGAGACAGCAAACGTTGCACTCAATGACTGATACATATACATCACTGACAATGACCACCTTCCCCATCAGTGTCTGCCAGAGGGGGGAGCACATTATGCTGCTCAACAAACCAAACATCTTTGACCTGCCCAAGCTAGTATATTTATACACACGCGCTCTGGTTAAGTTGACTCTTGCATAGGAGACTGTGAATGACATGCAGATGACTCTTGCATAGGAGACTGTGAATGAGTTGCTGTGTGGGCTAGCTCTGATAGCATGCATGCCAAGGAGGGCAAGGGGCAGGCACCTGTCCATCTGTTCATACTGTGTGCCAGCAGCTCCTGCTTTTTCCCCTTCCAGGGAGATGTAATAAGCCGGTATCCTGTGACCCCACCAAAGCTGTCGGGAGACACACCAATCCCGGATGTTCTCTAACCACCTGCAGTGTGTCCACTGACATGCTCACCCCATAGCAGCCCAGTTGGCCCTGAAAGGAACTGAGCAAACCCACTTGTGCAGCCAACCCTGACAGGCTGCGCTGCAAAAACAGATTTGTTTTGCAGTGAGCCAGTCAGGGTTGGCTGCACAGCCTGTCAGGATTGGCTGCACATTCAGCTTCTTGTGATTAGACATACTTGGGGTAGCGTGCACCTCAGCTCACCATTTCCAATGGCATCAAGAGTGCAAGTGTATCAGAGTACATTACGTTAAGCAAGCAGACTCAGCCTGACAGGCCAGTAAATGCATCCAGATTCATGGCTCTATGTTTCTGGGACGTCTCAAAAACCTCAAGTCATTCAAGAAACATCCACTTCACAATCTAAATTCATGCTGAGAAACGTATGCGGGCAGTAGAAGCACATTTCTTGCACTGGCGAGGTGTATTAGGAAAGGTAACGCAATACCTGTACCAGGTGGCTTCAAAATCAGATGGGATGATTTCCAGGCTGCCATCCTGAGCGGCTTTGATGCCATCCTGAGCCATTCCCTGGCAGTTGACCCACCACTGAGGCTTCAGGACTGGCTCAATGATGTCCTTGCTGCGACTGCAGAAGGGGACGCTCATCTCATTGTCCTGGGTGCCGCGCAGCAAGCCCTTGCTGTCCAGCCACTCCACCACCGTCTTACGCACCTGCAGCATGTGACATGCCAGTCAGCATCATGTGACACTCCAGTCAGCATCTGCTTCATGTGATATCCCAGTCAGAACCTGCATCATGTGGCATCCCAGTCAGCACCTGCATCATGTGACATCCCAGTCAGCATCTGCATCAAGTAACATCCCAGTCAGCACCTGCATCATGTGACATGGCAGTCAGCATATGCATCATGAGACATCCCCGTCAGCATCTGCATAGTGTGGCATCCCAGTCAGCAGCTGCATCATGTGACATCCCCGTCAGCAACTGCATAGTGTGGCATCCCAGTCAGCAGCTGCGTCATGTGACATCCCAGTCAGCATCTGCATCATGTGACATGGCAGTCAGCAGCTGCGTCATGTGACATCCCAGTCAGCATCTGCATCATGTGTCAAGGGTGCAGTGGCTCTGCAGAAGGGGAACCCAAGAGTGTCCCCTTCTCACTTACCCAGGTACCACAGAGCAAGCTCTTGCTGTCTAGGTTTTCGATCACAAGGTCATGCATCTGCATCACAAAAGTATACACCAGAACTCGTGACTCTGAACATGCCTTTTGTGATTGCCGCAGGCTCCTGTCATACGATAGGTATATGTTATGGCACATGGTATGGTACATGGTATGGTATATTATATGGTACGGTCACTGGCGCACATGAAAGCTGTGTGGTACAGGGACTGAACATGATATGATGTCACCTGAAAGCTGTTTTTGAGATTGTTGGCAGAGCAGTCTCGCAAGCTCTGCTTGAGCAGGTGCTAAGTGACCCACTTGTGTAGGCAAAGTAACAAGGCTGCTGACATCACTTGCCACAGTAGGTGCCCAACACCATATTGATTCTCCAGCCATTAACTGTTGACTCAGGGAATGGGCTGCATAGTGCGTTGTTGAGACGGCAAGGGCCACTTTGGCCGTCAAACAATTCAATATCATTGATAGAAAGAACTGAGTTGGGCGCGTAATGGAAGGCTACAGGCTGCTTACGGTAAATCGAGGCTGGCCCGCAAACTGGCCTCCGTTAGCGTTCATCCTGCCATCATCGTCCAAAATGTTGATGCATTGCAGGTTGTGGCGCTTGCCGGTGGCGTAGTCATTGGGGTCATGGGCAGGGGTGATCTTGACAGCCCCAGTACCAAAGCTCATGTCCACTAGCTCAGCGTCCTGAATGATGGGCACCTTGCGCCCATCCATTGGGTGCACCACAAACTTGCCATGCAGGTGTTTGTACCTGTGTGCATGTCAGTGTGGGCGTGTGAATATCATTTGTCTGAAATTTTCAATTTCAGGCTGATACTAAAGGTTTGATCTAGTGTTGTTTTTAAGAGGTGGAAGCAGGGGGCAGTAGGGGGGGAGATAGAGGGGGTGACGGCTACCTGACAGCAAACGGGTTGGGCTACATCTAACATAGCATGTACTCCATGGAGAGCAAGTTGTGAAGTGTTGCAGGCAACGACAGACGCAGCAGGCAATACTGGAGGCAGCTGCAACACATTGCAAAGCAGCAGTTGCACAGCTGCTGAGGTGGGGTAGCCACAGCAAGCCATTGCTGCAAGGCATGAGCCTGGATGCATGAGCCTGGATGCATGCACCTGTCATCATCAGGGTGGACTGCCACAGCTGTGTCACCCAGCATGGTCTCAGGCCTGGTGGTAGCCACCACTATCTCTCCACTGCCATCTTCCAGTGGGTATGCAAAAGAGGTCAGCACTCCCACCTCTACTTGTTCGCTGTAGCCAGGGACTGACACCAGAGTCCTGCCCTTCACCTCTAGATGGTCTACCTGCATCACCCAGGTCACACCAGTGAGAAATTATGTTTTAGAACAATTTTGCAGGTTTATGCTAAAGTTTCGTTAGTATTGAATTAATTTTGTACTTTTCAAGGATGAACAAGTGTCAAAGAGATCAGCAGGCAGTGTTGACTGCACAATTGGCTTGTGGAAAGAGAACTTTGACCAGTCAATCAGACAGTCTGTTGTTTGGCAAAAGAAGAGCTGTGCAGCCTGCAGCATAACGACCAAGCATGTCTCAATTTTGCTATGCTCTGTATCAGCAGGCCGCATAGGCTATAACATTGGAAGGTAAACATCTGGCTGATGTTGAATATGATAGTCAGCCACTGGTAAAAAAAGCCTGCAGCGCTATCACAAAGCATGGCATATCTCATGTGTTGCTGTGTCCCATTTGCAGCCGGCAGGCACCAGATGCGCTGATACGCTAGCTGACGAATTTTGTTCAGGGCACCAGTTTTCCCCAGAAAAAAGTCTGACAGGTGCCGTCCAGCACCCTTAGCAGGAGTTCCTGAAGAGGGCAGTATACTCATGTTTCACGTTTGACGTACACAAAAGAGCAACCAATACCTCGATGTCGCTGACTGCTGTATGCAGGGTGCAGCACCAGTTGACCAGCCTGTTCTCTCTGTAGATGAGCCCCTCCTGGAACAGCCTCACGAAAGCCTCTTGCACAGCTGCAACCAAGTTGTCATCCATGGTGAAGGCCAGGCGGTCCCAGTCCACACTGATGCCCATGCGCCGCATCTGGCCAAAGATCTTGCCACCATACGTCTTCACCCAGGCGAAGACCTGCTCCAAGAAGGCCTCCCTCCCTGCAAGTGCCCCAGGGCCGTTTCAGGCACACAGGGCCGTTTCAAGCACACCAACAAAATCAAACTGTGCACTCCTGTTGCACGGTACCATTTCTCTGTTTCACATAGCATAGCAGCTTTTGTGAGGATCAAGTAGTACATTTTTATGAAAATCCATGCGGTTGAACTGCTGAACTGCTGAACAGACGGATACTGTCTGTCGTACAGGACGCTAGGAGGTTGCTCACTTGACTCAGCTCAAAGACAAACACTGACTCAGATGAGTGAGGGGCATTAGGACAACCACCAGGGATCCTTGTGCATGCTGAATGAGAATTTCATGGAAGCAACTGATCTAAACATGAGCTTGCATGTTGATTGTCACCGTTGCCCTGCAGGGGCAAGCCTGTCATCAGCTTGCTCAACATCAGAGTCAAGGTCACATGCAGCAAGACACATGCAAGATGGACTTGTCTGCAGCACGGAGTCTCTGCAGCAAAACCCACCAAGGTCATGTCGGGTCAAGCCCTTCCTCTTAGCCAAGTCCTTCTCAACCACAGTCTGGGTGGCAATACCAGCATGGTCTGTCCCGGGCAGCCACAGCACGTTGTAGCCACTCATGCGCCTCCAGCGCACCACAGTGTCCTGGATGGAGTTGGTGAGAGCATGTCCCAGGTGCAGGGAGCCTGTCACATTGGGGGGTGGGATCACAATCACGAAGGGGGGCTTGTTGCTGTCCAGCTCTGGTTTGAAGAAGCCCGACTGCTCCCACCAGTCATACCTGTAAGCCCCACAAAGCTCTTCTCAATCCCAAAACATCTAATTTATTTCAGAAACGTCATCCCTACACTGGAAATCTAAAGTCAGAAACGTCTGGGGACAGTGAAAATGCGATTATACTGTCCCCAGACGTTTCTGATCCACAAGAGCTCTTCAGGATACAGCAACATCACTTTTTGTGATTGAGGTTGCTTGTATACAGGGTGATTGTGAACTATACAATTCCTGGGGACAGTGGAAATGCAATTATATTGCAGAAATGTCTTGAGTGTAGTGGGAAGAGGCTGGAGGCATGGTGTGTTCTGCTGTTTGTGTCAATGATGAGATGTGTACGAAAGCTTGATAGACTGAGAGGCGTGGATGTTGATGAGGTTGCCAGGAGTCAGGCAAGGTCTGCGCTGTTGGAAGCACCTGAGGCCTCTGACGCTGACAAGTCATGACTCAAGATGACGCATGACCATGACAGCTGTTTCTAGTGTGAAGGTGTCAATACTGCTGTATGCACCATCTTTCCAAGGGTGCTTTCGGTTTTCTGAGAGGGAAGGAAACATTGGGAAGGCAACAAACAGCGTTTCCTGAAAAGGCGTAGGCTATTGACAGCTGCCAAGACATGATTCTCTGCATACCAAGTGCATTGGTTCATACAAAGCAGTACAACAGGCCTTCTACATCAGCTTGTGAGGATAGAAGCACAGCAGCGAAACAAGACATTCTGCCAGTGGGGTGTTGACACCTACCAGGCTGCTTCCACTGCAGGTGGGCAATAGCCCTTGAACATGTCACTGGTGATGTCCTTCTTTTGGCCTTTCGGAGTGGCTCTGGCCCTGTCGATCAGCTCCTTCACCTCAGCAGCATCCTTGGCCTGTTGGCAAGCACCAAGACTGAGCCACAAGACTGGAATCAGGCCTGATTGGCATCTGTGCTACCTGAACTTGAACTTGGCACTGCAAGCCTGGATGTGAGTGGACTATGCTAGAAGGATGGTGGTTGCAGTTTGCAAATTGTCACATTGCATGGCAGGTGTGAGACATGGGAAAGCCGCATGTACATGTGCAGCTCTTGGTGGAACTACACGCAGTTCGAACATACATGCAAAATGTAACAAAGACAAGTTTCAGGTGCAGTTTATGAACGTAAACGCAAAAAGAAACAAAGACAAGCTTCAGGAGAAAGAGAAGAGGTACACTGCAATACTGTGGAGTAAATCACACACAAGCGAGATGTGTAGTCAAGATAAGTACTGTGGGCAAGGCAAGGCGTGCCAAATGCAGAAACCTTTTTGGCGTCTGCTTCGTCTTTGGCCTTCTTCTTCTTCTCGCTGGGGCCAGCATCCTTCTGGGCTTTCCTCTCAGCTTCCTTGGCCGCCGCCTTTGCCTTCTTGGCAGCCTTCTCTGCAGCTTTTGCATCCTACACAATAACAATGAGTTTTAAGACCAGCTGCTCAATCATCTGTCTCTTTGGCAAACACACATGTTAGTGAAGGCTCACACACAAACAGTTCTGAGTGACTTTGCTGTATAAGGTACACGTTGCCATTGCATGCTTATCTTGGGTATCTCACAGGTGTATGTCTAACATCATTGCGCAAACTGCACTGCTGAGCATAGTCCATTTTGATTTACACACTCTGCAATTGAGAAAAGGAAGTGTCATGCGGAGGCCTGTCATCAGCATTGTCAGTGTGGGGAGGCCGGTCAGACATGCACGCAAACAGTTCGCCAGACTCCGTCAGCTAGATCCAGTGCACCGGGCAACAAAACGCATGAACGTTTGTCCGACGCTTGCCTGCCAAAGTGGTGCCAACATTCCGCTGCCTGGCTGCTCATGCATGAGCAACGCAGGGGTTGGGGTGAACATCATGCGTGCAGTTGGCTGATTTGCATGCTGTCACCTTCTTGGCTTTCTTCTCAGGGTCTTCTGGACCTGACACTCCTGCTTGATCCCCATCAGATGTGCCTGCTGCCTGCTTCACCTCAGCCTTGCTGCCCTTCTTTGCCTTTTCTGCACTGACTGGCTGGACAGCTGGCCCATTGGCAGAGGCAGTTGGGCTGTCCACGTCACCATCATCATCTGGGGCCTGCACTTCTTGGTCCTGTTGCATGGATAAGTCTGCTGGGCGCTGCTGCTTTGGTGGTGTGGAGGGGTGTTGAGATCTCACTGGAGCCTTCCAGCCTATCGAATCCTGGCACATAGTGAAGCCGCCTGCAAATAGTCATGAGACTGATACTAAAGCCGTCTACAAATAGTCATGAGACTGGTACTAAAGCCACCTGCAAATAGTCATGAGACTGATACTAAAGCCGCCTGCAAATAGTCATGAGAATGATAGAAAAGCCACCAGCACGTACTCAAGAGACTGTACTCAAGAGAACGATAGTAAAGCCACCTGCCAGCATGAGACTAAGACCTGATTAGCTTGTTCTCAAGATACTTTTGGGCACTCTCTAATCAGTTCTGACATGTGCTGGCAGTTGCTGGAACATGGTTGCTGCAGTTTGTGTTCACACCCACAGCGGAAACACCACATGTCATGCAACCAGCTGACTGCCAGACTTGCAGACATGACTTCTAGACATGATATGGGTGTCCATGCCAAAGACGATGCCAAAGTGGTAACAATGCTGTGCCATGAGCCCGTGACATGAACCCTGTGGTATGTGTTGTACTGGGCCGTGGTTGCAGACCTGCCACTTTGAAATCCCCAGTAGAAAACAGATGAGAGGGTGTATGTCACTGCCTCATGGCACAGTATTGTCACGGCCTGCTGGTGCAGAATTGGCAATTCAGAAACAGCAACAAGGTGCAGTGGTTGACATCATGGCGCTGACTGTGATGGGGGTGACCAGAGGGCCATGGCAGGGTGCATGCACCATGTGTTTACACTGCCACACATCTTGCAATAGCATCACAGCATGTGTCAGACAGGAATCCGATTTGACGTGTCCGACAGGTTGTGTGTGTAGGCGTACCTACGAATGGTGCAAGTGCAGGGTGGCGTGTGCACGTGGTGAACCAGCGCATCACGCTTGGCAGCTGCTCTTGCTGCTTGCAACCAATCAAGTGCATCAGTGGGCCTGCCAGTGTTGTGGCCAGCTGGCTGTCAGCAATTGTCATGCTGTCCCCAACCTGCCATGTGCAACAAGTTCAAGTATTTTCAAACTCTCCATGCAACATTTATTGTCGCGCAGCAGAATACACTGCACAGCAAAATACACTGCACACCCAGTTGCAAGCTTGGTGTGCGCTGTGGCGTGTCAGCACAAGAAGAGATGAGCAACCAATGTCAAGATGTCAGGTATACGTCAAAAGCTGGCAAAATTTCAGAACCTTGTCTTACCAAAAAGGTTGCCATTGTCAGATGTTGCTCCAGTACTTTCAGGTCATTGGTGACTTTTGCCTTTGCTGCTGCCTGCACACCATTTTATTAGATATTTGGCTGACATCAGAGGTATGTTCACACTGGCACCAGCTGCTAGTGACTTTATAGCAAACAAGCTACTTGAGCAGGCTGGCTCACCTGTGAGTACTGCTGAGCTTGAACTGAGCCAGGCTGAAGCCAGCTTGCCAATGGAGCTTCCAAAAGGCGGGCAAAGTCAATCCAGCTGTCTACTCGACTCTGCAGGCAGAGCCATGGCTTCGAGCTTGTGTTCGCTTTTGCAGCTGTAAAATGATTGCGCAGCTGGATGTAGCTTACCATGACAATTGAATCCGTGCTTGAATATGCTACGCTTGTGTGGCTGATCGCCGCCACTGCACAGCGCTAAGTTGAGTGGACGCAGCTACATCAGTCTGGTCGAGCATGCATAAACGAAACTTACCGTAGCGGCAGATAGCTGCCCCACTGTCGAGATGCCGCCCTGAAGGCGTCACAACAACCGGTGCCTGCAAGACCATGCTTTACCACGTACAACACACGGCCGTGAATGCGGTGCGTGTGAGTCAACGATCGACATGTACCTGCGAGTGCTTAGGCAGCGACTGCAAGTCTACGGCGGCGATCTTGCTGGTGACCTTGATCTGCAGAGATGCGAGACTTTCACCATCGCCTTGCAACACCATTTTGCTGCTACTTGCCAGGTCTTCACAAGCAAGCCAAACTCCGACATGAGTAGAAGCAGAGCATGGTCTTAGGGTTGACCGAAAGGGTAAAAGCTTCTACAGAAGGAGAGCCTGAATGTCTTCCTCAAGGTGCTAACAGTCTTGTCCCTCTTTGTCACATTTGTTGTTGTAAGATAAGTGAGCTGCCTGACTCTGATCAGTCTCCCCACTTTGGTGTCATAGCATTGTAACTTGCCAGTCTCCAGCCTTCGAACTCACAGGAGCGATTCGAACACACCTCTGTCAAACAGCCGTGTCCTGTATAGAATCACAGGCTTCCGGGACGCAAAAGACGGAGTGCTTGACGTTATCACACCTTTGCCCGGGGTTAAGCTCCATACAGCAGGGGCTTGGGCAGTGTTTCAACATGTCCACCCCTGCTCGAAAGGTGAAGCAAGGCTTCGCACCTCGTTTTGCAATCTTAGCTTTGCTAAGCAGTAAAGCCTTAAGCTTGTGGTTTGCCTACAGAGACTCATGAGGGACTTCAAGCGGCTGCAGAATGATCCCCCACAAGGTGTCAATGGATCTCCCAAGAATGACAGCATAATGCTTTGGAATGCTGTCATATTTGGTCCTGATGACACACCATGGGATGGAGGTGACTATGCTGTATTCTTGTAATTACAGCTGGCGTCTCACCGTAACTTCATGCCAACAAGTCCATGTTGCTGGTACTGTGGTATTACTTCTAGCATGGCATGAAGTCACAAGGTTCTCTGGCTCTTTTGCACCGCAGGCACTTTCAAATTGACTTTGGAGTTCTCTGAAGAGTACCCAAACAAAGCTCCTGTTGTCAAATTCAAGAGCACCATGTTCCACCCTAACAGTGAGTGCTTTCTCTGCTTGTCGTCTTTTCATCTGTTGTGCCGTGCATCTGATTGCAGACCTTGTTGTGCTTAATGCAGTCTATGCTGATGGTGGCATCTGCTTGGACATTCTGCAAAACCAGTGGAGTCCAATCTATGATGTCTCTGCCATCCTAACATCCATTCAGGTAACCGTTGTTTACCTTGCTGATGTGGTAAAAGGCTTCAATCTGCCCTTGGTATGCGTTTACATGCCAACCTAGTTCACGCTGTAGTTCATAGCCACTGTGGTGCCTGCAGTCGCTTCTGTGTGATCCGAATCCCAACTCTCCAGCCAACTCCGAGGCTGCAAAACTCTACAGTGAAAACAGGTCAGCCCTCCTGCACTAGTGTTGTTTGTTTCTTATATGGCGGCATAGAGGTGTTTGGGCGCCTTGCATGGTGTTGTTAAGCACATGTCAAGCACATGTCCAATATGTCTTCAGGAGGGAGTACAACAGAAGAGTGAAAGAGGTTGTCGAAACAAGTTGGATGGAGGACCCTGAAGCTGATGACAGCTGACGTCACAAAAACAACATGTTGACATACCTATTGTGCTGGCACCTTTTAGGGCTGATGCCTTTGCTGCATCCTCAACCCAGGAGCTGGTGCCTCCGTCAAGCTTTGCCACAGAAGCGCTCATTTGAGCTGTTCACAGCGCCCACCAATTTGGCAGTAGGTCAAGAACTTTGTATACTACTGTCTTTTCCTTTGTATGTTCAGCAAGATGCTGTTGCAGTACAGCTTGAGCTGAACTTTTCACACTGTGCACAAGCACAACTTTACAATAGGCAAACCATTTGCTGACTTTGGGTGGCGCTCCTTTTCTGTCCAGTACAAATACACTGGTTTCAACAATGCAAGCTGCATAGTGATAGTGTACAACTGTAAACCAGCTATGATTCGACTCAATGCTGTCTGCAATGCCAATGATCATGCATCTGTCAACTATCCCATCAGCAGGGACATCAGCTTGCCATCTGAATTTGCTGGGTCATCATCAAAGTGAGGGCTGGGCACATGGAAATGGTGATCACCACCCTGTGGAGCAGCATTTACATTCTGGCCAACAGCTTGCTGTGTATTTGACTCCTCAGCGCTGTGGTCTGTCACATCCGCCATGCGACCAGCATGCTGACTTGCAGCCACTGCTTGCCCATCTTCTCTGCTGGCAGGCGCTTGCTGGGCTTCAGCAACAGCTGACCCATCAGCATGTTGCTGCTGAGCAGCAGAAGCTGACAGCAGAAACGCAGCTTCTTGATCGTTGGATGCTGCAACAGTGCTTCCTGCCTGATGTGAAGGCTCTGCAAAAGCCTGCATAGCAAACAACAAGAGGACGTCAGGCATGCTGCTGATCCGACAGAAGCTGACGAACGAAGTGCCGCTATTGCACTTCAAAGCCCTGCCTCAATCTGTTGAAAGAGGCCAGGCAGCTTGGAGTGCAACCAGCAGACAGCCCGGTATAATACTGGGTTTCTCGTTGAATTGACGCCGAAAGGCGGGAAGGCATCCATAGGGCAGTACCTGTTCAATCCAGTCATCACCAGGCTCAATAGAGTCCTGGCGCACAGCTGCCTCCCCTGCTGCTCCTCCCTGCGCCTCAGCCTGTGTGTTGTCTGGCATTGGCGCTGAGGCAGGCGGGTACTGCCCAGCCCCATAGTGCTGCACATGACCTGGCTGCTGCTGCAGGTGCATCTGCTGCTGAGCATGCGCAGCAGCATGGTGAAAGCCCTGCAGATTTTGGGCGTGGCTGCTGTGGGCGTTGGCAAGGCCCTGAATGTGAGCAGGGTACTGATGCGCTTGGTGGGAGGCTGGCGCTGCTGCTTGTGAGTGCGGGGCTAGGTGCTGTGTAGCATGGTGAGGGTACTGCTGCTGGTAGGGGTGGTTGTGAAGGGATGCAGGCGCTGTCAGCTGATGTAAGTGGTGCAGGGACTTGCCGGGCAGCTTGTGCATCAACGCATACTGCATGCCTGCCTGCATGCCAGGCCACGCATTTTTTCAGTCAGCATTTCTTGAGTGACCTTCCAAGGTGTGATACACCCAATCCAGCGCTGCTGAAAGCAGCCTGTCTGTTAACATGGAACGACTTGGGCCTTTTACCTGAGCATGCAAGCAGTTGCAGGTGTGGTGTTGAAAATGCGAGTAGCATTACCAACCTGTATGCAGCACTTGGGACAGCGGTATTCGGCTGGGGCCACCTCATCATCATCCTCATTGTCCCCAGGAGGCTGGAGGCCAGTGCAGTCATAGTGGAACCAGTCATTGCAATGGTCACATGACAGCATGGGCCGCAGCTCGTCATATGGTTGCCGACACAGGCAGTAGATCTTTGCAGATTCCTGCATAAGCATGACAGCTTGTCTAAGTATCATTTGCACGCAGGCTATACCTTGATCAGCAGCAGTCATTAAACATTCCCCTGCTGACATGCAAAAGGTACAATCACAGCTCTTAACCTTGGATCAGTCAGGCATTGGACAACCTTCATACCATACGTGGCAACAATGACAAGCAGGGACATCTTGACAGCAGACTGTGGCCTTTTCCTGAGTCCAATTTCTCATTTGCAGGGACAGCTGTCTCAGTCAAACAAAGATGCATGTAAATTACCTGGAGCTTGATGACGTCTTTGTCCAGGCGGACATCCAGCTGCTGTGCCTGCTGCACTAGCACCTGGGCATCTGCTATCAGCTGCTGCACCACCTCAGGCCGCTCTGCATGCTCCTGCGCACCATCAAGACACGGTCAGCAATAGTGTCAATCAAGCCACAAACCACCGGAATATCAACTTGCACCCTGTGCCTTCAGACAAAGTTGAAGCATGTATGTCTGGGCTAAGACATACATGGGGCAACAACAGAGCAGGGTGATGCTGGTGCAAGTTTGTGCAATATCAAGCAGCAGATCACGCATCTGCAATGCTGGTCATGTGCACATGCATGCCCCTATCCAGACGGCACACATGCCGTGTTGGCTGGCAGAATCTTGTAATATCCTTCTTCTTCTTGACATGAAAGGCTGACCTTGAGGTTGGCCATGAGGGTGCGTGCTTGGTCCTGCCAGCGTTTGCCGGCAGCAGCGCGCTGGGACAGGATGGCCCCGATGGGGTCCTGCTCCACCACCAGCTCAGCTGTCTCTGCCTCTTTCAGCACCTTTACCAGCGTGTCCACTGCACACATTCACCACACTCATTCACACTCCAACTCATTGCTTTGTCCATTGCACACATTCACCACACTCATTCACAAATCCAACTCATTGCTTTGTTGCAACAGACAGGCAGCACAGACAGGACATAGCAAAATTTTGCAAGGCGACAAGGCAACAGGGCATCAAGCATGACAGAGACAGAGTGAGTGTGCATATCCAGTCAGGAATGATGCTTGCCCAGCAGTTTCTGAGCAGCACCCAAGGCTCAGAACCTACTAAAAGAGGAGCTTGTCCATGCGCTAGCTTGCTGAACTGCTGCATTGCAGGCAGGTCTTATGCGGCACTGTGTTTGCACCCACAACATTTGGTGGGTGAGACACCTCACCTGTAGGTTTGGCATGAGACCTCAGGATCTGCTCAGCTTTCATGTGCCACCTGTCAGCCTTGATCAGGCGCATCAGCCGCTGGCTCACTTGGCGCGTGTCCAACTCCACAGACAGCGCAGACTTGAGCATCTGACTGAGGGTGGCCACCGGCAGGCGCGCTGCAGCTGCTGCTGCATGGTGGCCTTGCATGGCGATGCGCACTGATGCTTCATGGCCCCGAGCTATGGTTTCCACAGAGCCCTGCAGAAGGCAAAGCGGAATGTGATGCACTGTCGCACAGAATGTGATGCACTGTCGCACAGACACAGGCACAGACACAGGCACAGACGCCGGCACAGAAACAAGCACAGAAGCAAGGATGGCCAAGAAACAACATGCCCAGCTAAACAAGAGTGGACTCAGGACCACATGTGAGTAGCACCTACATGTGAGTAGCATATCAATGGTTTAACCAGGTGGTCCAGTGCAGCAGATCAGCACTGGACCACCCAGTGCTGATCTGCTGCACTGGACCCCACCTCATGAACACAAGTCTTACAAGCCAACATGACGTGGCAACCATGGCAAAGATGTGCAATGGTCAGCATGTTGCCTGTTGCGGATCAAACAGCATCTGCAAGTAACAGAGCCTTGCATAGCCGCAGCTCCTCCTTCCCTGACTGTTATCTGCTTACGACTTTACTGTGCTCATGTAAGATGTTTGGGTTTGCATGGTGCTCACCAGCCAGCGGTCGTATGCAGCCAGTAGGCACACAATCTGGTGCTGCTCTTCCAGAAGGCACGGCAGTGTGGATGCCTCCACCAAGAGCTGTGCCATATCATTCCTGCCAGGCCGCAGCGTCTTCCAGTTCTGCATTTGATCAAAGACTACTGATCATACACTAGTACAGTGCACAACAGAATAATTATCGTACAAGTCCAGTTCAAGTTTACACAGTACACAAGAGAGTACATGGCATACAGAGTCAACTCTAAGCATATACAGTACACAAAAGAGTACTTAGCATACACTGCAGGACTAGCATAAAGGTTGTCGAGCGGCTGTTCAGGGGGTGAGGGGGAACTGACAGGGAGTGACAGGGGCTTACAGAGCATGCAACTGGAGAACACATGAACTCAGTGACAATGTAGCTGTTTGCTGCATGCACAACCAGCTTTGCCTACTGCAGGGCTACTATACAAGGCAAATGCAGATGTGCGCTCCACAGCTGTGCAAGCATGCATTGCATCTGCAGCAAGCACCTGAGGCACCGCTTCTTGATGTCAGGAGGCACGCAGGCATGAGCTTGCTTTTGGCACATCCACAGGCAGACATGCCGCAAAACACAGGCAGGCTCTGTAACTCAGACTCTTCCAGCATACAGTGCCAACACGCCTGTGAGTCAGCAATGACGAGAAGGCAAACCTTGGCCAGGGCTGCATCCAGCGGCTCAGCATTGCCCTTGAGGGCCGCACAGACTGGGCAGGTATACTTCTTCATGCTCTTGGCAGCAGTCTGGGTCATCCCCACACAGCGCAGGTGGTACCAGTCCTCACACACGTCACAGCTGATCATGGCTGTGTCCACGTTGTAGGGCTGCTGGCACACACACAGCAGCTCCTGCTCATTCTCTTCATAGTTGCTGCCCCGGGCCCCAGCTGCACTGGGGTCTGCCTGCTGACCCTTCTGACCCTGGGACCTCTCCTCCTGCTCAGCACATGTGTTGTGTTGATGTGTGTCATAGCTGTCATGAGTGTCCTGACTGTTGTAACACATTCAGGTTGGGGTCATTATCTCTGGTGCTGAACAAAGCTGATGACCCCAAATTGAGACACGCAATAGCTGACACAGCAATCCATGCTGTTACTCTTACTGGTCATCAATAGAACTGCAGCTATCTATGCAATAGCTCTAGCTCAGCAATACACCCAGCAGCAATGCAAGATATGTGGGTTGCCAGCTGACCTGTAGCTTGCGCAGCTGTGCCTCCATCTGCTCCTGCGCCCTCTGCACGCTAGCAGCCATGGCGTCCAGACAGGCCTTCAGGCTCTGAGCAGAGCGGCGCGCCACAGCAGCAGTGCAGCGGTGCAGCCAGTGCTGGGTGACGCTCAGCACAGAGTCCAGCTCATGCAGCAGGGAGGAGGTGATGGGGCTGGCACGCCCTTGGGACTGCAGCTCCACCAGCTCACTGTATGTGGGCTTGCCGCCGCCTGCACACCACGCCAAAGATCATTGCAACCTTTTTCTGAATGTAGCGTTTTTGGCTTTTGCTTGTTGACTTTGACCATTAGTTTGGGAAATTGTATGTGACACACCAAAGGCTCATGGTGTGCCTGCAGCAAGTGATGGCCGCAGGTTATGATGCTGACTAAGGAGTGAGCAGAACAGGAGCGGGAATTTGCCTCTCTGATTTCAAGGGGCAGTCCAGGAAGGAGAGAACATACTGCGGATAGCAGACATGCCCTAAATCATGCAAGTCACATCCTGAGGAGGTGAAGTTACGACGTTGCACCATGCAAAGCTTGTTACCTGTACACCCATGTTCAACCAAAATTGATTAGAAGAAGTGACGACTCGGTGCAGGAATGATGCAAGATGCTGAAATCGTTGAATGCATTGATTTGACACGTCACATGTCTGACTGGTTTAGGTGAGTAATGCAAGCAGCACACCCCACCGCCACAGCTTTTATGGTCAGGTATCTTCTCCTTCCCAAGACTACAGCCCCCCACCTGCCCCACCTCTTGAGTCTTCTAGTCAATGACCCAGCAAAAGCAACATCTGCATGCAGTATGGGCATGTGTCTGTGGAAGGCCGTTACCTTCCAGGACCTGTTTCATGTGCAGCTCCCAGGCGCTGTGCTCCCGCAGAATGCTTTGCAGTCGCTCCAGGCTTTCCAACTGCAGCTCGATGGTCAAGCCTGAGGCAAGCAGCTGCTGCAGCCCAGCAATGCTGACGCCGCTGCTGCTGCTGCCAGCCTCATTTGAGCCCTCAGCCTCACCAGGCAGCAAGTCAGCAACCTGTGAAAAGAAAAGAAAAGAAAATCTTATGCTTTCCAGCGATCATGACGGGAGCCTCCTAAAGCAGCAGCCCGGAGCTGTGTCTGCAACCTGCAGAGCTATGAATGAGCTTTGGCACTGTTTATCGTCTTTTATATATGTTGTTATCTATCTTTGTATTTTGCTCTTTTTTGGAATATTTTATCCTTTTGACATTCAATATTGTAGCTCAGCATCTGGCTCGTTTGTTTGCTGAGATGCCTTCATGCGTTTGTGCAAGCATGACTGCCTGACATGGAGCAGCCTGCATCCCTGCCTGAAGTGCAGGTCAGAGAGAACTTGAAACACATTCAACGCTGAACGCATTGACAAGAGGTCAAATTCTGCTTGAGTGCGGTTGCAGAACAACGCAACAGGTGTGATAGCAGCAGTTCCCAGCAAGCACAACATCCCATGCTGCGACGGATTCCCAAGCAATGAAGCCAAGAACTTTGAGTGCAGATAAGCACAACAAACAATGATGGAACAGACACAGCATGCACTGCGATGCTGCTGATAAGCCTTGAGATATCTGACCTGTGCCTCCCACTGCTGCCCAGTCTCCATGAGTGTCTGCAGGCCCTGCAGCAGAGACGCCTCGACAGGCAGCTCGCCACCCTGCTCAAATAACTCCTCTGCCTCTGCCAGACTCAGCCTCTCTGCCAGTGGTATCACACCCACGGACAGAGCCTGCAGCATGCCACCTAGCTGGTAACTGTTGCCTGGCTGTGCCACTGTACCTGCTCCAGCCTGCTGTGAGGCTGTAGGATTGTCACCAGAGCCTGTCTGAAGCTCAGGAGCGTATGGCAAGTCATTGGACAAAGGGGCTGTGGCGGGGAAGATGGAGGAGGTGGCTGGGGGGTCCAGAGGGGCCTCGGCTACTGCTGGGCTGCCTGTGCTTGTAGCTGGATGCTGTGCGTCACCCACGTGGTGAGAGCTAGCAACCGTTGCCATTGGTGCTGTGTCATCAGACTTCAGTCGCAGCGCTGCTCTGACCTTGCTGTTCCATTGGATGGCTTTGACAAGGGCATCAAGCTGAGTCAGCTCAGGCATCTCTAGCCCAAAGGCAATTCCCTCGCCCACCACAGCTTGGACGTCAGTCAGGTGCTGGCCCAAGTTGCCCTGCTCCAACACCTGCCTGGCCTTGTCCACCCACTTCAGCGCCTGCTGCTGCTTGTTGCACAGCTCCTCAGCATGCGGCAGCGTGACTGCCATGCTCTGCAGCTCGTCTACTAAGCTGGTAGCTTTCCCAAGGGATGGCCGCTGGTGGTGCTTCCTGTTCTTTGCGGTCTGGGGCTCTTTGCCTGTCAGGCAGAACTCCGCCTGCTGGGTCCAGGCACAAGCAGTGTTCAGCAGGCGCGTGAGGTCTGTCAAGCTGTCCAGCTTGATGCCGATGCCCTGGCCTTCCTGAACCAGAGCCTCAAGCTCTTCCAGAGACACCTTCTTGGGGGGTGCAGACGCTGTGTCCACCGCACTTGTGGAGGCTGCAGGCTCTTTGTCTACTTCACCAGCAGACATGTCAATGTCTGCGTCTGCAGGCTGTGTAGATGCTGCTGCTGTGGAGGCTTCAACAGTGGCAAGGCAGGGAGCGGCTTTGGCTTCGAAAGCATGCGCAGCATCTGCTCGCGACTGCAGCTTGTCCATGAGGTCGCTCTTGCCTGCCCCCATGGCAGCAGCATCTGCCAGCATCTCCAGCAATGATGACAGCGTCGTGCGACCAGTCACAGCCTGTCAAGCACACACTCCTATTCACATGTCTGGTTCAAGAGCCCAAGGGCTGTGCAAGGCCAGCCAGAATAACAGCAGAAGTGGTGCAAAGGCTGATGTCACAGTGCAGCCTGTGGTCAAACAGGCTGCAGTGAACAGGCAGCAGTGAACAGACTGTTTCTTGCAAGGCATCAACAATGCTTCTGTTGGCACTCCACAGTGCTGTGTCTGCAACTGTGGCTGGTGCAGCTCTCCCAGGACAGGCAACCAGACGACCATGCTCAAGTCACACTGGCATGCAAATGGCACACCATCTAGCAGATATCAGCAAGCGCTTGACATCGACATCCCTCATGCATTACATTTGCAGCAGCAAGCACTACCTTCTTAGCGGTCTCCTCCCATTCCCGCCGCCTGATCTCAGCTCTGAGGCTCTCAACTTGGGGAACCTCCACAGGCATGCGCAGGCCCAAGTGCAGCACCTCCCGCATCTTCTTCAGAGGCGCCTTCTGGGCGGCCAAGGCGGCTGCCTTGGCCTTCCACTCCTCTGCCTTCTGGATGAGGCCTGTCAGGCCCTCTGTCTCTGGCACTGCTGCTGGCAGGGAAGCGGCTTCCTTCTCCATTGCTTGCAGGGTTGACAATGCTGGCCGCGTCCTGAGTAACAGGCAAAGCAAGCATGAAGGTTGTGACAGAGAAAAAAGTTGGGTTGACTGAGATGGGATGTCAAAGTGGTGTCTGCTGCTTCTGCAGACAGGAAAGCTGCACTGAGCTTTGAAATGGGACAACATGTCTGAAGGAGCAAAGCAAGAATGCCACCCTCCCGCCTGTTGTATTGGGGAGGATGGAGAGTGGAATAGGGTTGGATGGTGCAGGAGAAGACAATGAACTACAACTTCACAATATGTGCTTGAAGATATATAAGCCAGACCATGGGTTTGTATGATCTGTCCCACTTGTGCCATCAGCTGTTACCATGCATGCACAAACACAGTGAGGTCTGAGTGATCACCTGAGGCACTCTTTGGCCCGCTGCTGGTAGTCCTCCAGGCGGTCCAGAGCTGCCACCAGAGTGGTCAGCTCAGGCATGGTCACATGCAGCGCAACCACTTGTGCCTGCAACCACATGCCCGCATGAAAGTGTCTTCACAAAATGGGAGGGACGACGACAAATCCTTTTCCTTTCCTTGCTGGCACTTGGTGCATCCTAGTCAGGTAGCATGTGGGTTGCGGATGCTGCTTGACCAAAGGACAGCAATGGATACGTATGTACATGTGCAGCAGTGTGAAACTGCCCTATGCAGCACTGTGACAATGGCATATACAGCAGTACGACACCGGCATACAAAGACATTTGACTGTAGCGCACCAACAGACAGAGAATCCATAGTTGCGTCCAACAAAACAGCGTAGGCACAGTTGATCTTGCTGACATGCACTGGTTCAGGTGCAGGAATCAAGCTAGTTGCTTGGTGACACAACTGCCATGGCCATCTTGTTGCCCTACTACCTTCTTCCTGTCTTGTAGCTGTGCACCGCAACGACATTTGTGCAAAATTAAAAATTCGTCACAAAGATGCTCACCTTCATTGCACGCAGCGACTCAATATCCACAGGCTCCTCACCCTTACGCCGCACTCTGCCAGCTTCCCTGTTGGTGGGCAGCAGGTTCCTCAGGCTCTCTGCCAGCTTCCTTGCGGCGTTCATGGTCTCCCTGAGACCCTTTGCCTCCGGAAGATTGATGGGAATCCTGCATGATTGCATGATAGAGTGAATGCTTGCATGGGTGACTCAATGAACGAAAGCATGGATGTATGAAGTGAATGTGTGCATGCACAGATGTGTGGATGAATGCATGAAGAGAAGGCAGGTTGGAAAGAAGGAAGGCGGGAGGGAGGGAGGAAGGAAGGGGCAAATGCAGTGTGTGGGAGAGTCAGCGGACACAAGCTGCATGAGCCAGGCAAACTGTATGCATGCTGCCTCTTGACTAAGATCACGAGTCTAACCTAGAAGCCTCGCTGCACAGCGTCTCCAGCACTTTCAGCTCTGTGGGTTTGTCAGCCAAGGGTTCTGCCGCCCGCACCAGCCAGGCTTCTGCCTGCTGGAAGGCCTCCCTCAGCTTAGTGAAGGCTGGCATGCTGCAGGGAGCCGGCTCACGCTGAATGATGGGTTTCAGTGCCTCCAAGGTGGGCTTGTTTTTGGTGAAGGCGTACACCCTTGCAACCCAGGCCTTGGCGTCCAGCAACTGGGCTGCTATGGCTTTGACCGAGGCTGTGTCGTTGTCTCCCCACAGATACTGCTCAGACTCAGCTGCTGCAGAGTCGAGCTCAGAGACCTTGACACCACCTTGCTTCAGGATGTGGTCACAGCGAAGAGACCAGGACGCGCGCTGCTGCTGCAGCTGCTGCGCCCACTGCTGGCACTGGCGTTCCAGCTCCTCACTCAAGCTCTGGCTCTCACTCATGAGTGAGGCCATGTGGGAAGCTGAGGTGCCAGGGCCATCTGCTTTGTCAGCAGAGTGGTGGTCACAGCTTGATGGGGCTTCAGAGGCCCCGTCTGCAATGCTGCTGGACTTGTGCCGCTTCTTGCTGGGCTCTGGGTCATTGGACTGCTCTGACTGCTCAGGGTTGGCTTCTGCCAGATCAGCCAGCTCTGCCAGGGCACTGAAAGCATCCAACACCTCTGCCTGCACACACTTTCACTGCCCTTTGTGTTTGCATGGCGGGTGTCATGCAGCACTTGGGTACGAGCTCAGAAAGGCAAACCCTTAGCAAGCAAAGCCTGACACTGTCCTTGCCGTGTGCAAAGGCATGAGGTGAAAGACATCAGACACATGGCTGGCTGAGTGCAGCAGAAGCTGCACCTTCAGAGTAAATCATCTCCCAGGGAATGTCTACTGACCCTGGTGGACTTAATTTGGACACAATTGTGACCTTGCACGATCAACATGCACGGGCAATGCCTGACAAGCAAGAGATAAAGTTGTCAATGATGACTCTGCTAGTGTGATCAGAAAGCACAACAGCACAGCAAAGTAATGGGCAAACACATTAGATCAAATCAAGGTGACTAATACACCTCAGCTTCCACCTCAGCTTCTGCCTTAGCACGCTCCCTAGTGGGGTAGCTCCTGACAGGCTGTACTGACTTCTTGTCCTTGCCCCTACGCCGCCTCTTGCGCCCCCGGCCATTCTGCTCTGACTCATCACCACTCACGGACACACGATCAGCCTCTTCCATTTTCACAACGCCATTGGCCGGACTGTCACTCTGCTGTGCGCTGCTGCTGGCAAAGCTGGTGACCTGACATGCATGCTGAGAGTGAGCATTTAAAAAAGCAATGCACAAAATGCACACAAAGGCTTTATATTTTTACACCTGGCAGACTGGCAAAAAGATGACTACAGGTAACAGCAGATTCTGTACCTGCCATGCATGATATTTTACAGGTGGTAGAACATGTTGACGACAAAGCTGACTCTGTGAATCACAATGACAGATTGTCAGGATCCTGGAACAGAATAGCATTGAGTCTCAAGAAAACTGCCGTTGGGCATTATTTGTGGTGAAACAAGTGGTAGGTATGAAGAGGCTTTCAGCCTGAATGAGATGCAGCCAGGATTCCAACTGCTGGTACATGATGCGCTGAGGCTGACCTTGGCTAAAACAACACAAGCACAAAACGAGCTTATTATGCCTGGCGAAAAGCATGAATGCTTCGCACATGTCAATCAAGCAAACATGACAGAGAGACGTTTGGGGTCTTTTGAGCAGCTGACCTGCTCAGGTGCTTGGGCAGCTTCTGCCTTGAGACTAGGAGCAGATGCTGGAGGTAAGTGAGTGGAAGGGGGGGAAGGCCCAGCAAGGCCAGGGCCTGTGATGGGGGCGCCCTGAGTGGCCTCATTGGCTGTTGCATCAGCATTAGTCAGGGCAACAGGTGTCACGCCTAGGTAGCTGCTGGTGCAGTGAATGTCTGAACCTGCAGAGATGACAGTGCACTCTGTACCTTGACACTGAATAGATACAATATTGCCGCACGCTGGGATGTAACTTAGCACATGTATATGTCATCTCTGCATGTATATATGCATGTATATATGCATATATGCAAAGCCGTCCAAAGCTTGAAGGTACACAAAGGTGACAGCCATGAGTGCAGATGAGTCCACCAAATAACGCAACAGCAAAGCTCAAACCAGAATAGACTGATGATCCAAAGACAGTGAACTGCTGAGCTACCGCATGTTACCAACAGACTTGCTGCAAACTGCAGTGAACTCGGACACGAAGATAATATCAGCTCAAAACCATTGACTGCCTACCTTCACCTGGGACATGGGAGCAGACTTGCTGCAAAACACGGTCCAGATCTTCCAGGGAGTATCTGTAGACAAGGCGCCACCTGGTAGGGTCACACTCGCACAGGTTGTCTGCATGATGCAGGCACACACGCCTGCCTGGACAGCAGTCACACTCCAGCCCACTGACATGCAGGTACAGGTGGCAGATGGCACACTCTGCTTCATCCTTATCATCTTTGTGGAAGCCCTTCAGGGCATCAGTGCGCCTGGAGCGCTTGACTCCTGTGATGCACAACCAGAAGTCTAGCTTTTGCTCAGTCCCTGCGTCAGAACACAGGCTGGTCCTGACCAGCAGGAGGTGCCTTTCAAGTAGCTCTGGATGCAGGTTGATGACACATGTGCATGTGTGTGTGAGCGGCTGATGACTTGTCAGAATGGTCAGGCATGCATGTGTTGAGCTGGTTCACAATGTCGTGGAAAAGCAACAGACTTGTATAATTGCAGGTTGGTGTGTCATGTGCACAATGAAGGCATGCAGAGGCAGCCTACCAGTGGACCAAAGCTTGCAGCGCCACTGCCTCTCCTCAGCAATGACACGCTGCAAGTCCTGCTTTGCCCAGAAGCATGTCTCAGGGCTGTCGTCAGTCTCAGCAACCTGGACAACCACAGCAACTGCCAATATTTATATAAATATGCTGATTGTTTCCCTTATGGCAGCCAAATGGCCACCAGTGAGGCTATACTCAGGCCAGCAATGGGTGTTGGTGTGCATTCTGCCTGCACAAAGCTGCATGAGGGCTCACGTCTTGATAAAACCAGGCTCTAAAACAGGATCATTGTGCACCATCTGTGACAGTGGGTTGCTAGATAGTTGCACAGCACAGCACAGCACAGCACAGCACAGCACAGCACAGCACAGCACAGCACAGCACAGCACAGCACAGCACAGCACAGCAACCCACCTTGAGAAGCAGCCCCTCATGAGACACAACAGAGGGCTTCCTGAAGGTTCGGAACCGTTCCGTGCCAGCACTCCCAAACCTAAACCAGTCAGCTGGCGCAAAGTTGACAGCCTCTGCACAGTTGAAGCCCATGTTGAAGCCCCCGTGGTACGCATTGGGGAAAGTGATCACAAACTCCCCCTCATGCTGAGTAGCGCTGTACACAGGGACATCGTATCGGTGCAAGATCCTGGGTGATAGGAGCGTAGTGAGATGGAACAGCAGATCTGGTTGCCTTTCAAAGTGGCCTGGCAGGGCCTTTCTGAAGGCCTCCTCAAAGAGGTGCCCTGCTGACCCAGGCACACCATACCACTTCTTGGCATCACCCCAGTGGTGGTAGTTGATGGAGTAGAACATGTGGTCCTCAATGTGCCAGCAGAAGCTGGAGAACATCATGCCAATGTACATCCAGGGCACCACCACGCCGGGGATGTTCTCCTCAATGTGGCGAAGCATGGAGCCATATGTGCCGTCCAGCTTTGGCAGATTGTTCAGGTTCCAGCCATGCTCAGCATAAGGGCTGTCACTTGAGCCCTGCAAAAGGACATTGGAGGGTTGTTGGTCTGACATGCAGGCCACAGTGCAGTGGCAGCTGTATTGTGGTGTTTACAACACAGCATGAATGCTAGTGTAGCTAGCATCAAAAGTGCAATGAAGTACAGATGCTCTGGAGCTGTGCAGCCTGATGACACTGTTGAGCTAAGCCTTATTTAGGTGAACAGCTGCACAGCTTCTGATTGCAGACAGCAACAAGAATGAGGGCTGCTCGGAGGGGATTTGACTGCTGTTATGAGCCTGGAGTGTGTTAGCTCATCATATCATGATACTCTGAAACGCAGTGTTGTCAAAGGTTATGTGAATCGCATTGCAAGCAAGGCAAGTAGGTTGACATGAGCTGTTGAGCGATTGAAGTCGAACGTAAACATAATACGTTGGCAAGAGACTTGCACATTTGCAACAGTCCAAGGGAGACACACAAACTCGGTTGACAAGCTGCTGCGTATAAGTATGGCCAAACTTGAGTCTCACATGGCATAGGCAATGCTGTCCTGCAACTTGCTAAACGGTCGTCTAGCAACTGCATCGGGCAGAATGCAACATAGGGCCATACTCAAGACCTTCGGTGGGAACGCCTACAAGACATGGGCATACCTTCTGTGGGAAACCGCTGCCTGTGATGGTTGTGTCAATGTCGGCACCATACAGCACCTCAACTGGGTCCTCAGCCTCCTCCACTACCTTCCAGAACTCGGTCTCAATGGCTTCCAGACTAGCCTGTAGCAAAGGTGCAGACATTGACTGAGTTTCAGCTTCAGCAAACAAAGCATATATCGTAAGACAACTGTCTCCTTCATCTTGCAAGGTCAGGCAAGGTCCTAAGTGTGTCTGCCTGGGCAGGCAAGCATGGCTGTCACCAGGCACATGTGGATGTTGTGTCAGCTCAAGTGCACGGCCAGCACACCATGCCAGGCTGTACGTGTTGGATCACTGCTGCTGTACTGCACAGCCACATGCAAGGGCAGCATTCTGTGTACAGCCAGTGCATACCTTCTTGGCAGCGGCTTGACCCCCAAAGAAGTTCTTCTTGAATGTGGCAGCCGTCTTCTCAAACTCATCCAGGCTGTACTGTTGTCCTTCAATGAAACCATGCGCGTCCTCTGCCTTGCACAATGGGCAGAGCCACTCACCCTCTGGAACCTGTTCCAGAGGTGGGGAAAGGCAGAAGAGGTGGCATCCTCTGTCACAGCGATCACACAAAATGATTTTCTCCTCATGGTGGCCTCCTTTGCACAGTTCGCAGTTAAGAGTGAAGATGTTGTCTGGAACCCGTATACGGTCGGAGGCTTGACTTGCTGTCTCAGAATCCTGCGACGCGGTGCAGAATAAGCGGAATATGTTTGGGTCGTCACGATGGCCTAAATACAACGGAGCGAAAGCCGCAGCCGGGCGTACCACTCCCAAAGATTTTGCTCGCTTCCTCGGCGGTGCTTGCTCCTGCGGGAAGCTAGACAGCCCCATGATGGCATTGAGGATATCTGCTGCCTCCTCTGCATCATCCCGAGGCTCGCTTAAGCGCTTGATCGCCGCAAGACCAGCGTGCCCCGGTGGGCCTTGGGAGGCATCTGCACTGTCCTCTCGTTCCCTATCATACTCTTCAAAGGCCAACAAATGCTTCTGATACACTTGGCGAAGCGTATATGCTGCGTTGTTACTCTTGTCTTCCAACTGCAGGACCAACGATGGGCACTTGAGGTACCAAAACCACCAGTAGTGTTGCAGCAGATTTCCAGCTGCCCACCTGCAATATGCGTCCCACGTCCCTCCAGCTCTTGTTTTGGGTCACGACCTCATATCCACCTCTTCGCAGAACAGCTTTATATAGTCTGCTGAGGTCAATCGGTGTCCCACCAAACACTGGGGCCTTCTTCACAGGCCTGCCTGTGGACTGCAGAAAAGCTTCAAACTCCTCCTGAAACAGGTCTGCTGCCTCTTGAGTGTCTGGTCTGTCTTGTAGCTCATGCACTGACTGTATGCGAGTCTTGAAGCGAAAAGTTGCTCTGTCAATAACGTATGGAGGCTTCCAACCAGCAGGGG
>JAABUK010002025.1_pt1 | contig 37152 bp, 40 predicted proteins | sample 5559141 | NCBI WGS metagenome assembly JAABUK01 (sample SAMN10711869, study PRJNA513367) | rock metagenome | isolation source: Antarctica rocks | place: Antarctica: Victoria Land, Pudding Butte nord | collected 2016-01-03
TCTCAGTTCATCCGCAAACCCAAATTCATCAAAGCCCCAACCCTTCGCTACGTCTATACAGAACGCCACCAGGGGAAGGCCGTGCCCCTCCCTCCTACAGGATAAGATCACGAAGCCCAGTTGCTCGAGATTTGTAGCGAGGTACTGCGCGGTGCTGGACAGCTGGAGCATGATGCGCCGGTAGCCGCTGCGACCGAGGCGGAGAAGTTGGTAGTATTGTGCTACGATAGGGGAGGCGCTGCGGGAGAAGCTGAGGGTGATGGAGGACTGCGGGGTGCCGAGGTAGGTGTGTGTGAAGATGAGATCTATCGATCATTAGCGTGCCTAAAGAAAAGACGGTACAAAAAACGAATCAGCAACTAGATAGCTAGGGGATGAAGGTAGAAATCAGGCCATGAACGCAGAAGAAAAAAAGAACTCACCATCCGGCAAAAACTCCTCACCTCTCCAAATTACCCACCCAATCCCCGCGTAAACAAGCCCATATTTGTGCCCGGAAACGTTGATACTAATGACCTTGTCCAGCCGAAAATCCCACCGCAACCCCGGGTCAAGGAAAGGCGCAACGAAACCCCCCGACGCCGCATCCACATGGATCGGGACATCCATGCCCCGTTGCCCAAGCAAATCGTTGATCGCCGCCACATCCTCATACTCCCCCGTATACGTCGTGCCCAAAATCGCACAGATCCCAATCGTATCCCTATCTACTAGTTTGATCGCGTGGTGGGGATCAATCACCCTTCTTTCGGGCGTACAATCCACAAGCCGCAACTCGATATCGAAATACCGCGCCGCTTTCTTCCAGCACACCTGCGCTGCGGAACTCAGCACCAGGTTTGGCTTGCTGCAATCGCGATCTAGCGCTTTTTGGCGGGCGATCCAGCGCTTTTTAAGAGCGAGCGCTGCGAGCAGGATCGCTTCGGAGGATCCGACCGTGCTTGTGCCGATGAAGTTGGAGACTGGGGCGTGGAAGAGGTGTGCGAGGATCGCGATGCAGCGGGTTTGAAGGGTGCTTGGGCCGGGGTAGGATTCATGGTTTATGTAGTTTTTGGGGAGGGTTGACGTTATGAGCGCTTGGGCGTTGGAGTCCATCGTTGTTGTCACAAAGGTACCTAGGCTGTTGAGGATATGGTGTTAAGAGGGTTTGGGGGGTTTGGGGGGTTTTGGGTGGTTGGGGGGGTGTGCATGTTAAAGGGTGAATGGAGGTGGATTGGGAGGGACGTACTTACTTTTGAGCGGGATCGATATCCCAGGCCAGGTCGTCTTGGATCATGCGATAGGCAGCTTCGGGCGGTATCTCTTGTTGGGGTAGTTCGTCTTTGGGAGTGTCCTTGGGTATATTGTTGATAGAATGTTGTGTCCTTCCGCTGGTGGTAGCAATGCATAGATTATTGCCATCTGGCGGGCTCGAGTTCGGTTCATCGAGACTATGCTTGAGATTGCAATGATCCATCATTACATGTCCGGTGAGAACCTGAGCTGGGGCCATCGTGTCAGAGCTTCAGGATTGTCTCCACCGACGCACAATGCCAATGGGGGCCACTTTTCTATTCGGTCGTTCTCCTTCCATTGACCGGTTTCGATGTTGATCTCAAAGATTTCATCTCTGGTCTTATCGAGTCGAGATCGATGACCGATAGCAGTGCCGAGATGCAGGATTTAGTTGGTACCCTGATGACTGGAGATATGAGCAAGGATATAGAAAGGATTCGCTAACTAGGAGGAAAGCGTACGGATAACCCCACCGTGCAAATGCAGCATGCTTGGAGTGCATCTACAGTACTAGAAAATCATAGAGTGAAGAGTTTGTGGCGACTTGTAACACGTTAGTGCCGCTCCTGACCGCATAAAGCCAATCGCTTGAGGTGGCACCACTTGAGGTCTGCTTATGCATCCCTAGCGTTGGGCCTCATACCAGGGATAGCCTCCATACAAACATGTATACACGTGACTTTGTGTTCCTTGTGGTAGAACATTCGATTCAGAACCTTCCCAAGCACCAAGAACAACATGGCGTCTCCCAAAAACAGCAAGTTCGACCATTTCCAGAGAAAAGATCGGGTCTACAGCACAGTCGCCAAGCACTCGATCTGGGCAAGCATCTTTACGCCCAAGAAAGTCGTCGAAAGGTCGAAACATGGTTCCCCTACAGCCCTTCCGGTCATAGTCTTCTGGCACGGCGGAGGCTTCATAGTCGGCGATCGTCTCTACGAACCCTGGTGGCCAGACTGGCTCCTCGAACTTGCCACAACCCAGAACGCGATGATCATAGCGCCAGACTACCGTCTCCTCCCCGAGGCCTCCGGCGCCGACGTGTTGGACGACATGGCCGCCTTCTGGACTTGGTTCCTGCACACTCTCCCCAGCCTCTCCGATTTTGAGGGCTGGAGCGCGCGGCCCAGCCTTCACCATGTAATCTGCGCAGGCCACAGCGCCGGAGGCCTCATTGCATTGCACTCCGCTCTTGACCACCCGGAGGCAGCGGTAAAAGCGCTTGTGACGCTCTATGCCCCGCTGTACCACGATGTCCCGGCTCTCAAGCTGTCGCGGCCGAGAATGATCCTGGGCTCATGGCCTCCGCCACCTAGGCAGGCGGAGGCGAAGATAAGAGCGTATGTCCAGCGCACGAAGGGCACGGTGAGGACTAGTGGGGAGGTCATGGAGATGTGGGATTTGGTCGCGTGTATTGTGCAGCAGGGGCGCTTGCCACGGATGGTGAACTCGAGGCCTGATCCTCGGCTTGATAGTATTGCGACGATTGAAAGAAGAGGTCTGCCGCCAATTTGGGCGATTCATGGAGAACAGGACTCGGTGGTAAGTCTGAAGAAGATCCGTAGCTGTGGGTCTTTGGGAAGGGTGTTTGCTGATGATGATCGATGGGTATGGTATAATAGGTTTCGAAGGATTGCTCCACAGAGTTCTTCAAGCGTATCTGGGAGATTGTACCTGATGTGCCCAAGATTTTATCAGTGCTGCCTGGAGAGCACAATTTCGACGCTTCGTTGACCATGCAAGAAAGCTGGATAGCAGACGGCTGTAATTTTCTCGTTAAGCATTGGTTGAGAGAATGAACGGCACAAAAGATGCGCACCAGAACCATATCGAAGTATCATCACAGCCAAGGAATCATACGAAGCCTCGTTGTTGCTTAAATGAACTCCGCAAACGTGATGTTTTGTGATCAGATGGCTGTGGTTGAATGATTGTTTCTGCAGAGCGGTTCGGTGGGAAACGAAAATCACTCGCAAGGTGCGCTAGGCTTGATTGGTCAAACCATCTCAAGATGGAGGTCAATATTTTGCTAGTCATTGAGACTGTTGGACATGACCCAGAAGTAACAGCGAGACAATGCGACGTCTAGCAACCCGTGGTAGTGATCGTATATTGACTTTATTTCTACAATTTCCATATAACGGAAACTCAAACCCGTTTTCTTACAATGATGCTCCACCGGACTGCTCTTGATCGGGCTCTATCCTCGGCTCCAAAACATGCCGGACTCGATTCTGGATATCATTCACACTGGACCTCAACAGACTCAGCTCCTTCGCTTCCCGGCTACAACATCTACTAAGCGTATTAATGGTATCAATAGTCCTCGAAAGCGTGGCCGTCTTGCGTTGCCGGCTTTCCCCTGAGATGTCCTTGCCGCTACAGTCTGTCTGTCCGGGAGCACCATCCTGGGTTTCTGTCCTGCATATCCGCTGGATAGGCTCGCTGGATAACGTTCGTTCCAAGGCGGCGTATTTTTCGTTGAGCGTGAGTCGGTAGCGCTTCTCCACCGCGTAATGCGACCGCTGACTGCCTTTCGTTTTGTTGCCCCGGACTCCCCGATTGCCCTGTCGTGTATGTTCTTAGTTTCGGACTTTTGAAGATCTGATCGCTGTGGATGAAGGGTTAGTGCCTACTTTCTGCATGTTACTCTGGCCTGCGCGATACTCTTCACTGGATATCTGTCGTCTTGCCCCTGCTCCTGGACCAGCTTCGGGGCGTTTATTAGGACCTGAGGTGCTATCTGACTAAAGCGTAAGTACCTGGGAGGTGAGGAGGAACGTAATATGGGTGACTACCTGTGAAACATGATAAAGACACCGGAGTTGGCATGGAAGGGTGCGGAATACAGGTTCCCAGGTCTGGCAAGCTGCAGTCGAACAGTGAATTGTTTGCCAGCGAAGCACCCAAACCCATCACATTGTCCAGAGAAGCATTGATGTCGCAGAAAGGATCAACTGCGTTGTCACTTAGCATTTGGAACCTCCTCTTGGTTTTTCTGCCTCGGAACGTACATTCAAACGGCGTCGTAGTTAAATCGTATGATGTTGGCGACAGTCTCGAATCGGTCGACAAATCGTTGTACATACTTTGCTGACGGCTGACCAATGTTGACGGATGCTGGGACTTGGGCTCGCTGTTGACTATGAAGATACGCCATGCAATCAAGACATTAACGAATTCTATCGCCTAATATCGCATGTTCCATGCAATAGCAATTTTTGAGTGACCCCGCACAGATCCTATCTTATACCCAGCCCCTTCCATGCTTATTCTTCAGAGCACCAACATGCTGCCTGGAGAATGGAATGAAACACTCGTGTGTTCCAGAAGTGAGTCCCATTCTTACTCAGGCCGGTTTTTAATATCCATCAGCCTATACCGGATATGACCTAAGTAGCGAGGGCTGATGGATATTAAGAACCGTCCGGAGTAGAGCGAGGACACCAACCAATGCCAGCTGTTGAAGCCCTGCTCCGTGAATCTATTGGTGGGGTTCCAGCAAGGGGGCAGCCCGCCGTGTTGGCACCTTGTACTATGGTACTGGGGCTCCTTCCGCCCTCTCTTCACTTAGCAAATCACGACGCGCCGCATTCTGTAGGGCAATCCCATAATCCCAACATGGCGGTCCAGTACGGCTCAATGTCATTGGCAGCATATACAGCTATAGACCCAACACCAACTCTAAAAATTTCGTCGGTCCTTCTGCGGCACAGGTAACTAAACCCAAAGAATCCGGACTGGTGTCACGTATAGGGGACATGAGGTTGAGCCAAGGGGGTTTTTGCCGGGTACGCCGCCCTAATGATAACTACCACAACTGTGAGAAAGCAATGATGACTAGTGCCGGTGATTGGCGGTCTGCGTTATCGTCGCTCCTGAGAAACCGTGGGGGGGCTGATGAAGCCGGATTGAAATTGGCATAATGAGAGCTGACGTTGGATCTAAGAGTTGGATTATTCAAGCTAAGCAGGGGAGGTATGGTTAGCTGAGAGGCTGAACAGTGCGCTATAAGCTTACAAGTTTCTACCCGCCGCTAAGATTCAAGTACTCCGCACGGGGGTGACGGGACACAAGTCGTCGCACACCCTAAGCTGCAAACGGCTAGGAGATGCGTCCCCAATGGGTACTAGAAGGGACGACTTGTGTCACCCCCGCAGTGCGGCACTGAGTACTGTGCGGATTACGGAGTACTTTACTAAGTAGTACCTGTACCAGTACGAAGTAGCTTTCCAACGGCCCCTTCAACTCCAGCGTTGGACGCACAGCCTCCCCGAAGGATCGGCAGGCGTGGCAGCCTTCGGTAATATCCCGCCGCCATTGGTACGGTTGAGACTTGAAATCCTGAGCAGCACCACAACCGACTCAAACACAAGCCTGCAGGGGCGGATGCGCGCATGGCTGAAGACCTTCCTCAGCCGCTAGTATTACTACTACGGGGAAAGTGTTCCACGTGAGAGCTGCAGACCCTTCCTTCACAGGCTTAGATGATAAGCGCGTCTAGCCCCTGAAGGTTAACTTCCGAATTTTAGTCAGGGTGTGACTTATCACCAACGCAGGGGATATCCTGCCACGCGGTGAGCAGAATAATTCGGACACTTGGCGGGTGCTCACCGCGTGCCTGCCTGACAAGGTCCCTGCTTAGTGGTTTGCGCTAACCACCTCATGCTGCAGAGGGTCTGTACTATCCGCAGCGAGCTACGTTCTTGCCAAGCAATCTCCGTGGAGCCTTCCCTATAGAAAAACAAATGTCGATGAATTTCAAATCACGATCGCCTAACCCTGACCAAGACAAACTTAGACAGCTTTTCACGGCTGGGAGAAAGATCCCGCATTGGATTGAACAATGGCACTGGTTTCTGTGAATTGTCGAAACTCAATCTTAAAATTGATGGAGTACAGTGTAAAGTAGAGGCTATGGTGGAATGAGCCGCAGCGCCGACACTTCCTTTCACAGATATAGCGTGATTTCAGGCGCCCAGCACTAAACGTCTAGGTCTGATTTCGTTCTGCCTGATGCGTTTCCGTTGGCGCGGTATTGTCCAGCCAAAATTGCAATCTCCGCCTCAGCTCGCTGCGCTCGGTCTCGTACAACTCGTAAGTAGCCACCAGATGGGTAATGTATTGCGTCGCCCGGTCCAATACAGCCGACTTGGTCGGCATCTCTTGCGTCGCTGCCTCTCCGGCTTGGCTTTCGGGCAGGGTGTGGGGATGGGTTGGACTGAAGGTGTGCGACGGCGGGATGGATGCCTTGAGCTGCTGAAATTTGCTGTTTACAACGGATCGATAACGCTTCTCCACGGCAGCATGAGGTCTTTGGGGTGGTTGCTGCTGCTGGTCTTGACGCTGACGTAGACGTCGACGCTTGGGTGCTGCTGCATTGCTGTCTTGTTGTTTGCTTGATTGTTTGCGTCCTGGGGATTGAGAGGATTTCATGTTGTTCGGTATGACAGGCTGGTTGGATGGCGCTGCAGCATTCGTACTTCCTTCTCTCGCAGACTCGCCTTCTTCATCGTCTTCGTCTTCATCGTCGTCGTCATCGTTGTCATCATAATCGTCGTCACCATAAGTCGTATCCATTCCAGCAGCGTGCTCAGTCCTACGTGGTGTATCGCCATTGCCATTTGTCCCGTTCCCTATCACCGTATTAGTGCACGCACATTGTCGGATTTTTCTTTGAAATACAAACACAGATCGTCCACGTCGCGGGTTTTTAGAAGTCGTGCTACCCGCAGTAAGCGCTGGAACAGCTCCAAATCTTCACGAGAGGCCGCGTTGTCAGGAGAGATGCCTGATGGCCGTCTCGAAGATGACATTGCACGACTCACGGCCAATGTGAAGACGGACAGAGTAGTTGACAGGGCGTGTGTTCGATGTGTAATGTTCTGTCCCGCATTGCTATGTATCGATGGGCACAATCCCGGCCTCTGCACATAAGTCACTAGCGCTCTTACTCTGGAATGCCTAGGCGGTGTACCAGGTTCGTAGGATCAAAGCCTCTTTCATCTGTGTTCCAGCGGCCCCGCTAGTCAAAATGCAACGTTGGTAGTTACATTAAGGTTATAGCTGAAGGAGTGGGCCTATCAGTGGTGCCACCTCCTTATTTCCGTCTCTTGTTGTTGTCCGAGACATCTGTGAATGCTCTCGCGGTGGAAATAAGAATCCGTAAATTCGGGGGATCTTTTAGCGGTAAATTCACCAGAATTATGTCTTGGCATTTACGGATTCTTGTATCCACTGCGAGATGCTGTATGCATAGCGCTCTTTGACTCCTAATATTATCTGAGACATCTTTGAATGCTGTCTGCATAGCGCTTTTCGTCTACTGTCTCTGATTCGATGCAATGCGCCTGACAGTCTTCTTAGTGGCGGCGACGCTCTATGTCGTACATATGCTCCGCGTATGGCGGAACCACTACTTGCGAGCGCAAGCCACAGGCCTTCCATGTGTAATCGTGCCGGCGTTGCCAATGTCGCCGATGGTGCGAATCTTGATGATGAACCCTGTCTCATTGTTAAAGCGCCTACCAATAACATGGACTCCAGCATGGCTCCGCCACCTCGATCTCATGTCGGGTTGGCACGACGGCTATGGCATCTATAAGCGGATGGGCGCTGACTCGTATGTGCTGGTGGCTCCAATCGGAATCATGCTCGTGACATGCGCACCGGACGCCATTGATGAGATATTGCACCGCAGAGACGTCTTCCCTCGGCCTGTGGAGCTCTTCCGCCCAATTGGGCGCAACGGCAACAATCTCGCCTGCATCGAAGGTGCCCAATGGCGGAGGACGCGGCGGATAGTTTCCAGCGCGTTTGGTGATCGAAATAATCGTGAGGTATGGCTTGAGGCATTATACCAAGCACCACGCATGGTCCAGTCCTGGACGCCGGGTCAGAGAATTCCGCTCAATGTCGATACGAGGCGAATAAGTCAAAATATCATGAGTAAGGCCGGCTTTGGCTATCGTATGGAATGGGGCAACAACCATGTGACTTGCGAGGAGACGAAGCACCGGGGCATGACATACATCGAGGCAGCACGCGGGCTGGTCCGGAACATCCTACCAGCCATTGTGATCCCCGAGCTTCTTCTTAGTAGGTGATTTCGTATCAGCCATTGTCTCCGCCGAGCTCCTCCTTTTCTCTTTCGCAGCTGTTTCCTCATTTTCGGATGCCTAATAATCAGAGTATGCACCGTCTAGATCGCTCAAGCAGGTATACCGATACACGGTGGCTTTCCGCGCGCACATACAGGATACTATACGGCACGAGCGCGAATCGGGTGGCAATGATATTCTGCATGCCCTGCTACGCAAAGCCGGGGACGACCGCGAAACACTCAGCGACATGGACATATTTGGCAACTCTTTCCTGTTGATATTAGGTGGTCACGAAACGGTTGCGACATCATTGCATATGGCGATCATTTTTCTCGCGTTGAATACGAAAGCTCAGCAGCATGTGCAGGACGAAATCGGCCGTATCGTTGGGCAGCGGCCTCCAGACGAATGGACGTATGATGGGGATCTCCCCCGGCTGCTTGAGGGTTGGGTTGGCGCGGTGATGCAGGAACAACTGCGATTGGTGTCGCCTATCACGTCTGTGCTCACACAGACGGTGGGCGATCAAATAGTCACGTTCGACGGAATGCCCACGTCGATTCCCGACAGCACCTTTGTATCCGTCTCGCAACTGGGCGCGCACCGTAATCCAAAGCACTGGCCACATGGGCCACCCACCAATTCTCAGGACTCATGGCATCCACGCTCCAATCAGGATAACGACCTCGAAGAGTTCAAACCCGAACGGTGGTTTGCCTCATCTAGTAATGAGAAGCCCCAGCTGTCGGGCAAGCGAGGATTCTTTCGGCCCCAGCCTGGTGTATATTTCCCCTTTTCCGAAGGCCCGCGGAACTGCGTCGGCCCCCGCTTTGCCCAGATCGAATATACCGCAGTCCTGGCAGTCATATTCCGCTCCTACAGCATTGAGCTGGATGTACGCGAGTGGGTGTCAGATGCTGGGTTCGACCGTATGACGCCAGCCGAGCGACATGCTGTCTGGCAGCAGGCGGCCAGGCGCACCCGGAATATGATTCATGACGACATGGATCTGATTATGACTATGCATCTGAATCAGAAGGCGTCCTTCCCAATTCGACTGGTCAAGCGTGGCCACGAGCGCTTTCGGTGAATGGTTATCCTACTCGGCAGGTAGTCTGATATCCTGATCATTGAGGAGAGGTGAAGCTGGCTTAGATAGGACATGAGGCTGTGCTAGATCGCAAGCAGATTCCCCTCGGGCTCAGAAAGTAAGATACATGATGTATGTACTTTGTAGAATCCTGGGAGAAAAAAAGAAAAAAAAGAAAGTGGGCTAAGGTAGCAGTTTCTGCGACTGGAAAGCTCTAGGGTTAGGTAAGCACGTAACGTAGCTCAGGGTTAGCTCAGCTCAGGGCTTAAGTGCTCCTGGGCCGTGATTCGCTTCTATGACATGGATGCATCTTTAATACTCCGTACAAGCAATGCCTCGAACTACCTCGTCATTGTCTGTGGCAGTTATACTCGATGGCGAACATTTGCAACGGCTCGTCAAGAGACCCCACCTGCTCCTGGGTGGCACAGCGCAGGACTCCAACACGAGCGCTAATTCACCTCACAGAAATCCACCTTACCTTTCAAAGAGTATTTGAGCAGCCAGCTTCCTTTCTGGCCTTCATGTGACGCACGTTACGTACCAAGACGCGGGGATGAGTGAGCATGCTGGTGTCCCAACTGAGGCAGACCATATTTGTGTTCTGGTGCATGGGTGAGCCTCAATTTACAAAGCTGGCACAAGACTGACCCTGTATAGCCTCTGGGGCAATCCTTCACATCTCAAAAACCTCGCTAAAATCATGAGGGATCGATATCCTACCGATCAGCTACACATCCTGGTCGCCCAACGCAACAGCGCCAACTACACATACGATGGCATTGAGGTCGGCGGCGAACGTCTAGCGCAGGAGATCGAGGACGAGCTGGTAGAGCTGGAAGAGCGTGGCAACCGTATTACCAAGATCAGCTTTGTTGGCTACTCACTTGGCGGCATAATCGCACGTTACTGCATCGGCCTGTTTTTCTCGCGCGGCTTGTTTGACAAGCTGCGACCTGTCAATTTCACCGCCTTCGCCTCTCCCTTTCTCGGCGTCCGCGTGCCCAATCGTGGATATCACAGCGGCATATACAATGCTCTGGCGAGCCATATGCTGTCCGCGTCCGGCCGTCAGCTGTTCCTGGTCGACACGTACCGCGACTCAGGCCAGGCGCTGCTGGAGGTAATGACGGACCCGAACAGTATCTTCATTACCGGCTTGGAGCGATTCGAAAAACGTGCGCTTTATGCCAACATCGTCAACGACTTTTTTGCACCTTGGTTCACCACAAACTTCACTCGCACCGACCCCTTTGTGGACCTTGATGCAGTCCAATTAAATTACATGAAGGGATACGACTCGGTGCTGCTCGATCCGGCGCGCCCTGTGCAGTGGAAAACACTAGAAGAGCCGGGAGTATGGGTCGCTATCTACAACTGGGGCCGGTCATTCGCCAGCAAATTGCCCTACTATGGCTTGCTGGGTATAACAATGCCCATTGCGCTCACGGCGCTCGCTATCAACTCCGGCATCCAGACTGTTCGCAGTCATCAACGTGTGCAGCTACATAACTCAAACAAGGCCGGCATATTCAAGTCTGACCGCAATCCGTACCTTTTGGACAGCGCTTTAAAGACCCTTGCAACCGCGGAGCCACACACCTACCTTTCTGAGTTCGAAACGTCCTCTGTCTCGGCCAGGCTCATGGAGCTCAAAGAGGACAGTTCAACCTCCACCGGCGCCACAGGTCCATCCGAGTCAAGGGCCGAAGATCAGCTAGGCGTCAAGCAGGCCTCAGAATTTCCGGCCCTGGCGCTGGACCCACGGCAGGAGCGTATGATCGACGTCCTCAGCACTCTCGGCATTCGGAAGTACCCAGTCTATATCTCCAAGGCACACCACTCGCATGCTGCGATCATCGTGCGCAAGAACGGGAAAAACATGCACGAAGGCTACGTGGTACTGCAACACTGGCTCGATCATGAATTCCAGATTTGACAGGATATTGCCACAATCTGCTAGTCCGAAAGCAGCTATGCCGTATAGGAGAATATACATGCAAATATATCATGTATTCAAGATTTGGGAGGAGATAGGCCGGCATTTCCAGAGTCCACGAGTCTGCAAAGCGGCTGTGCCGTTTGGGCGGAGCAACATGTGATATCTTTCTCTACTATATCCGGCTGTGTGGGCCTCAGAAAAGGCTTCCTGATCCCACAAATACCCATCGGAATAGCTCAAGTGAGGAGATTATTAGCTCTGGATAGCATAGCGCGCTTCCGTATAGAGCCAGCCCTCGCATAGAACATATTGACGCTCTTGCACCAGACCAACCATCTTCCCACTTACCAGACCGAGATCATGAGATTGGCGGTTCTTTTCAAGATCGGCCGCTGCAAGTCGGTGCTGTCCTTTGAATGTATTTGCGCATGGTAAGGATCGCCTTCATGGCCAGAGTACAAGCACGTACCCTGTTCGAAGATGGAGGCAATGCTCATCTCTCCTCTATGGCGGATATACACATATCTTGGTAGTGAGGCAGTCTAAGCTTATGAAAGCTTCAGTATAAGAGCAACAGATTGTCTTACCAATCCACTGCCTTCCAAGTGGAAAAATCCAAAGGCAATTCAATAAAGACAAGAACATCTTCTTGCCGGTACGACTCTATTCCTATCATCCGGGGACGCCCAGCATTTCACTTCACGGAGGAATGATCTTACACTATCGTTCGAGGTAAAGGCAAGAGGCTTTTACCACTTTATAACGCCGAGGCCGACTCGGTGCCACAAATATGCTCGCGTCGTTGAACCACCAGGCACATAAGGCATCAACCTTGACACATGCCACGCTCAGGTTGTACATCCTCGCTATGAGTCTGGTAGAAGGTGGAGCTCTGTTGTTCCAGATAACCTTGGTATAGAATCGACAACTATTCAACAACACTGGCTTCACTCACCCCGACGCCAGCGAAATCCTCATCTTTCCCTTCCCCATACCCAGACTCCAGCTTCCCCGTCCATCCTCCCTCTCGCTGACCGTAAGCCTAACATCATTCCTCGGTCTCGGCAACGTCGAGATCTCCATAGCCTTGACTTCCAGATTCTGCTTCCATCCCCCTCGAACGGGAGACAAATCCGTCCTCAAAATCAACAACGCCGCAAGAATCAGGATTTCCGTGGACGCAAATTGTCTCGCAGGGCACATATGCGGCGGCACGCCCCACGCCCGGAAACTACTTGATGAGAGCCTGGCCTTCCCGTCCGCTTTTGTGGGGTTGAAGCGATGGGGATCAAAATTCTCCGGCTGATCCCACAGATCCGGATTTTTGTGTATGGGTTTGGCGGGCATGTGGAGATATTTCCCCTTTTTGAGGAGATATTGCTCCAGAAAGGTATCCTCCGTGACGCCTCGGAAAGCTACTTGTGCATGTCGTGTGCGCTGCGTCTCCTGGTATGCGGAGAGAAGGGTGGGGCATTCGGTTTGCAGCGGCGCTACATCGAGCACGAAGCCGTCATCGGACTTCGTGACTGCGTTAGTCCAGAGCTCTTGGCGGATCATCCCTAGAAGCTCGGTGCGGGAATAAATCTCATAGACGGTCCAGAAGAGGGTTGGGACCGTGTTGGGATATGCCGCGTCGCTGAGGGTGGATTGCATTTTATAGGCATCATCCTCAGAAAATCCATTTTCGCGGAGAAGCCTCTGACGCTCGCGAATGATGAAGGAGGCGTCGTTGGGGATGCTTTGGCAGTAGGTGCGAAAAGCGTCGAAGACCTTATCGCGGGCTTTGTAGCCTGTACGCAGCGGATCCATCCCCATCATGTGTCTGGGTCTATACTCTATCCAGAGCCTTTTCTCTCTATCAGTATGTGGGCAGAAGCGCGGTAAGCGAAATGGAGGAAGAAGTGAAGAAAAGCAATTCGGGGTCTTTTGGGCTCGGTCCGTACGCAATCATTATTTATGACCGATTAGGACAATCATGACTTACCACATCGCATCCGCAACACTCGTATCCCGGAATGGATGCTGCACACCATACAAGCCCGCCGCCGTAGCCTGCACGATCGCATGCTTCGCCCACCGAAATAACTCCAGTTCATTCCCTCCCTGCTTCAAAATATCTTCAACTTCCGCCAGCGACTGATTCCCCATCCTCAAATTCTGCGCATCGAGATGCGGACCCGGCATAAGCGCCTCCTTAGTGCGGAGATTCAGTTGCTTGAGTAAGTCGCCCTCGAAATGGCTATACGCATTGTCACTGATATCGCCATGAATTCTGCTTGCGAGTTGGAGGAAAGGATCGAAGGATAGTGTTTTTGTTCTTTGTGTCAGATGTGTGAGGCGTGCGGCTTGGGTTACGTAGACTTTGAAGTTTAGGATGCCGATGGTGTAGATCTCTACATCGCTTTTATGGCTAATGGTACCATCGTGTGAGTTTTCTGTGCGCCATTGTGGAAATGCCGGGAGTTCTTACCTGACGATGCCGTAGTAATCCCATCCGTAGCGAATAAGACCAAGGAAATGGCCTATTACGGGAATTTTTGGGTGGATTCGACGAGGCTCTCGCGGGTCGTCTAGGTATCCGAAAAGGCGGTCGGTGATGTAGCCAACGATGAAAATCGCAGTAAATCCGACTAGGACGGCTTCATAGAGCATCTTGACAAAACCTCGGCCGTGATAGCCTGCGACTCATTGTTCCAACCTTTCAACTGAGCTATTGAGTATCCAAATCTTGGGCCGAGGATCCCCTGAAAGATTTCCGGTTGTGGCACCACTTTCCAGCCTAGAATCGTGTTGAGGATTGAAGGATCCCTGAACTTTGATCATGCCTGGTTAGAGACGTGTGTACAGCCAAGTAGGCGTATCGATAATCACCGTCTTGACTTGCGCATTTCTCAGTAGTCTCGTTCTTTGAGAGTAATACGATGATGTTCCAACCACCTTCATGGCTGCCACCCATCCCAAAAGACCTAACAACGGCAAGTACAGTAGGTGAATTCTCGCTGCGCGGTATACATGGCGCTGCTCAGGACGACCCCATAACTCTGGTCTCGGCAGCCACGCAGAAGACGAAGACGAATCGGCAGCTGGCCGAAGACGTGGAAGCATTAGCAGCCGGCCTTGCCGAAGACTTAGGATGGTCTCCCAATGACGCGACCCGGGGCGGCCGAGTGATTGCAATCTTGTGTGAGAACAGTCTGGACTATGTGACCTACTGCTGGGCGACGCATCGGCTTGGGGCCATCTGCCTCCTTCTGCACGCCAGCACTGTGCCGGCGGAGAATGCGCAACATATCAAGCACAGCAAATGCAATACCTTGATATTGTCTTCAACGCTGCTCGAGCCAGGCCGTGCTGTCGTGGCCGCGGTTGGCGAAGCCAATCTGCGCGTTTATCTGACCCAGTCTTCGCCCATTGGCATCAATCACACCAGCGCCGAGACCAATGGCCATCACAGTCCTAAGACTATCGATGACTTGCTGACCATGGGTAGAGCTAAAGGCCCTCTGCCAGTGCTCGATTGGTCCTATGAGGAGGCGCAATCCAGTATTGCCTATCTCTGCGCAACCAGTGGCACTTCTGGAGCCCAGGTAATCAGATCCCAGTCGCTTTCCCCGAGTGACGTGGCTAACCTTTGGGTGCTAATAGAAGCTGGCGCGACTGACCCATGGCGGCATCATCACTAACATCCTGCAATTGTACACCATAGAGAGAATGACGCGAACACATGGTCGTGAAATAGTCTTGGGCATCACGCCTTTGAGTCACGTCCAAGGCGTCGTAGCGATACATAGCTCGATCTTCTTGCGAGATCGAATGATCTTGCACTCAAAATTTGACATGCAGGCCGCCCTGATCTCCGTTAAGACCCATCGCATCAACAGGCTCTACGTAGTAGGTTTGCTCCCCAATAATAAGAGTCCTACCCTTATTCATACCATCTCGCCTGCTAGGTACCGGCGATTCTTGCTGCGCTCGTCAGCAACCCATTCCTCTTCAAACTCTTCGACCTGTCGTCGGTCGACAAGGTGTATGTGGGCTCCTCTATTCTCAGCGCTGAACTCTACGCCAAAGTGAAGGCGGCACAACCTCATTGGAGTGTGACCGTTGCCTACGGTAACCTAGGCTCTTTCATTCAATCACCACAGTAGCAAAGTGCTGACCGAGGAATTATTGCTAGGCATGACCGAAAGCTCAGTGGCCATCACTATGAGTACTCCGCACGAGTATGTGCCAGGGTCGGTCGGAGTATTGCTGCCGTTGTATCAGGCACGTCTCCTCGACCAAGATGGCAATGAGGTGGAGGGTTTCGATGAACCTGGCGAGTTACTTCTCTCGTCACCGAACCAAGCACAAGGCTATCTAGGGGACAACGAAGCGAGCGCGGCTACCTTTCGGAATGGCTGGTTGCACACGGGTGACGTTGCTGTCTTCCGTCAGAGCCCCAAGGGAGACTCCCATCTGTGCATTGTCGATCGACTGAGAGATATGATCAAAGTCAAGGTAAGTCGTTCCCTGGCGCCGTCAAAGATGATTGCAACTGACTTCCCCGCGACACCAGGGCATGCAAGTTTCTCCTTTCAATATCGAAAGCTGTCTGCGGCAGCATTCTGGTATTGCAGACGTGGCGGTAATTGGGGTGAAGGATGATCTGGCTGGGGAGCGACCTAAGGCGTTTGTTGTACCGGCGAAGCAACCTGTGCCGGGAGACTTCCCAGGAGAAGCCGAGGAAGAGGCGGCAGAGCTCTTCGATGCGTTGGATGAGCATATCGAAGCAATCCTGCCAGAATCGCACTGGCCGCGTGGAAATTATGAGCTGCTGAAAGTACTACCTCGAACGCCGACCGGCAAAGTGTCGAAAGGTCTGTTGCGGGCGACAAAGCCATCAAAGGTCTATCTATAGAGTAACGACGAGTACCTCTCACCTTTCCGTGTGGTTTCGCTGACGGGAACGTAAGACAGAAGGCTAATACGTGAGTGATGTATAGATTCGATGACTTTCACGGGTTTCATTCTGATGTTGGGGTTCATACATCCTGAGTAGCATCTATCTTCCTCTTGATATAAACGCTGTTCCTACGACATGCGAAGCCCGGTCTTGTGTCTGTCAACTTCTTTGCTCCGCAGGGGCAAACAATGTCGATCGTTTGACCATCGAAGCGACAATGCCAATGATCCTGGTTAGCACGCGTTTCTTTCAAGAGAGCGGCCTCTTGAATTTGCATGAGCTCATTCAGGATCGCTGCAAGCCCCAGAGACTCAAATAGGGGTATTCTAATTGATCTGTCATTTGCTTCCATGCAGCATACAAGGACCTTTGAGACATCTTCGACACTTGAGATCGGTTGGTCATAGAAAAGATTGGTCCGTTTCCTTTGAGCCATTCTTGTGTGTCTAAATCACAATCCGAGAAGGATGACCACTCCTTTGAGTTTGCTGCTTTCGTAGCTTCAATTGCCCGAGGGGGGGGGGCCTGCGTAAAGTGTCATTACTATGCGGTCTGGGATCGAAGGAATCCCATTCTCAAAGTCACGTCGTGAATTTCCACCAGGATTGTTTGCTTACGCCTGCAGATCAACAATCGGTTCTTGCAGCGATAGAACCTCAGGTGCTTTTTCTGCAAGCGCTAACCCTGCTGCTTGTAGATAGTGGGCTTTCATTAACTCGGATATGGCACGCCGCCGTTTCTGGGATCCATGGTAGTCCTCATCGAATTGGATTGTGTGATCTGCGATCTGAAAACCTACTTTCAGCGTCTTATCTTGTCGCTTAGCAACAGGATCATCTCGCAGCTAATAGAAAAGGCATTGTCGGTGGCTCGCGAACACCACAATACTCCGAAAGCGGTAGTGCTCCTCCTCATTTTCAAAACTGTTCTCATGAATGAGTACAAGGAGTACGTCAGAATACTCCAGAATACTCTCCCCAAAGTGGAACAACTGTTGTCTTAATCTTCTGGCTTCGAAGAGTTCGCCCTTGAACATGGCTGCCGTATACAACGACAACCACAGAATGCGTTGATGCTAAAATATCGTACGCAAAGTCTTCATGCGCTTGTAAGACTTGAGGAGGATAGTCCTTTAGACCCTCCGACCTCTCATCTTGGCGAAGGATATGGTCAAACACAAGAGTTTCACATCGTCGAAAGCCGTGCCCTATCACAATAGCGGTGCAAGGGTTGCTCAGATCTACCGTGTCGCCATCAGGACCCGATTTTGTTTTTCAATGAAGGCTGGTGAAGATAATGGGCAACTTTCGACTCTAGGGAACCTGAGGGACGGATTAGGCGGCTTCTTGAGTCTGGCGAGAGTCCCGGGGCTTTCCAGGCGGCTGTTTCTTTCGATCTAAGCCTCTGAAATCCGACTTCCAAGCTCGGCCATTGAGGACGAAGCGCTATATTACGTTTTAGTGGTGTTTCCGCTGATGAGCTTATTATATCAACTTACAGTTACGACTTCACTAGACAGTCTTTTGAAGATCATCTAAAACATCGAGGAGAAGTTTGAGGTGATCTGGTGCAAGGTCATATCTGGATGGGCTTGCAAGTTCCAGTGCTCCAATGACTATGAATTCTTCGGATACTGATGGACTAGCGGCCACGTCATTTGGAGGTGGCATCAGCTTCGGTATGCTCGTACTGGGACTTGACTCATGCTGTTATTCCTCCGACTTTAGCCTCTTGGTTCTCCTCATCTCCGTGGTCCATGTTCTCGCCTCTTCTCGCCGATCTAGCCGAATATCATTAGAATCTTAGATTCATGGTCTGCTTGACTATTACTTACCATTTTTTGCAAGACTACAGCGATCATGCGAGGGATAGCAATTTGTGCACCCGCCATAAAGCTGGCCATCTAGTAAAAGGCACTTAGTGAACGGCTCTTTGTTCAAGGAGCAGTCTTTGCAAGGCTCTGGAGCAAGGGTGCCTCGACGATGACATGGAGCAGCGATTTCGGGACAGAGTAGCTTCAAATGAAATTCTTTTCCCTCAGGACTATCACGTAATGTGACGTCTCTAATGATTGGCATGCGCTGAATAAACTTGACTTATTGTGACTGTGATTCTGTAGCGGCAGCCTCAATTGCCCTTTGTCCATCACCATGGTCCTTGGGAAGGGGGTTTTTGGCGGTACACTTTCAAGGCATTAGGAGCTAAGCCGATATCGTGGTTGTGGTGTAGGGCTTGTGCACCGAAAATTGAGGGTCCGTTGCTGATCATTGGAGGAAGCCCGCCCAATGCTACCAGGGGAGCCGGAGGTCACGTCTCTGGGACGCGGTGCACAAGTGGCAACACAAAAAGTGGATTGGTTCTGTACACAGAATGTGCAGCATGTAGTCGAAATTTCAAACGGGAAACTCTCCAAAACCCTATTCTATCTGTATAATTATACTTTCGCGCATATCAATGATACGGTCGCGGCAAGGCTCATCGCTCCTACCTTGCACCATCATGACCGTACAGCCAAACGCAACAATCCTACGACCTTTAGTTCGACGAGCATATGCTTCGTTGCTATGTTAAGGGTGCGGATTCCGAGGAACATGATATCCCCCCGCACAAGAACTAGTTGACTAGGAATGGCACTGCCTGCGGCAGTGGATCGATCTTATTACGCTTATTTAACCCGTACAGAGATTAAACGCTAAAAAAAGGAAACCTTTTTCTATCCTACTTTTCTTTGACTGTTCCTAAGACTCAAGCGGTAAACGGTATCTATTTCTATTTCTATTACTTCTACCTTGCTAGCACTTGGAACAAAGACGATGGCAAAAACAGCTCCAAAACAAATAAGATCAAAAATTTGGATATAGTGGGGATCTATAAAAGAAGTTAATTTGAAGACTCTTTAAATTACGTGAAATTCTTACCGAACCCACGGCCTTTCACATTCTACTTGCGAAGCGAAAATCATACCACTAGACCATATACCCAGAAGAAGTAGTTGGAGGATAATGACTATTATGACATTCAAATTTCCTACATAACCCTTTCGCCGTCACATATATCTCAGCCTTAAGCGCCTCTGCTGGTGCGATTTTCACAAGGGGGCATGCACCCTATACTCTATTGGGGGTGATTTCTCCCCGTCTTGGCGATGACGATCTTTTTAGTCGCTTAAGCTCTGGAGCTTCAAACTTCGTTCATTACAGGCTACGGATTGATGATCCATTGGACTTTTCTACACATTCTAAAAGGTCGAGTCCACATCTATTCCTCCAACCATCCACTCACCGAAGTTTTCCGGCCGCCATACAAACACTATGGTGTTCCAAAGAGCTTCCGCTCGTTGGTCCTCGCGATTGTTCAGCCAGTCTGCTCGAGCAGCCAGAAGTACCAATCGAACACGGTCATGGCACCAGGCTCAAAGGCGTTCATATGCAAGTGAAGGCGACCACGGTAGCCATCAGAAGTCTGCCCTTTCTGGCGATCTACCATGGTAAATCACCACCATTTGCCAATCTTTCTACTGCTTCCTCACACAGTCGAGGGTATCTACTTCATCGACTGGTTTTGCACATCGAGAGTTATGGTATAGATGCAACGGACTAATTTGCGTAGGGCTATTGGGTCTTTGGTTGTGACAGTACCCTCTGTGTGGTACCTTGCCCAACCACAAATCGAGAGATTATCCGGCAAGAAAGGCAGCCATGGAGGACATGGGCATGAGGATAAAGAGCACAAGGAGCACGGTGAGGAGTCAGAAGGTGTTGAAGAGAATGCTGAAGAAAGTGGTGAGAAGGGTGGTGAGGAAGGTGGTGAGGAAGGTGGCGAGAAGGGTGGTGAGGGTGAGAACGAAGACGGAGACGTAGGAGAAGATATCAAGAAGAAGGAAAATCCGAGTGAACCGGATGAGGAAGCCGATACAAACAGCTCTGACAGCGAAGGAGGCCAGCAAGATACTCCAGACACGTCTGATGATGAGGGCTCTGAGAATGTTCCACATGAATTAGAAGATGGAAATAACGTTGAAGGCGTTCGATTCAAGGGAGCTACTTCCGGTGGCACCAAAGGAGGCGAGCAAGGAGATACACGAAAACATATCCCAGACGCAAAGGGAGGCAACAAAAAGAGAATTGAGAGCCATTATGGTAACAAGCAAGGAGAGGCCACCACGTCGGAGCAGAGTCCTGACAACGAGGATCTGGTACGATAAATTGTTCAATCTCAAATGTCAACATGCTTTTCCTTTGCGAAGCGCTAATCTCTGCTTGCAGGCTGCTCCATCAAAGCAATCCGGAAGTCTCGGACAGCAGTCGGGAAAACAAGCAGGACTATCGAATACCGATACAAAGCACTCAACGGACATTGCAAACGACCCTGAAAAGAGTACGAAGTCCACTGGTGGGCCAGAAACCGCGAAATCACAAGGCACAGTGAACCCTGGAAGCCCCGCGGTCTGTACCTCCTTCGTTCATGGTTGCCTCTTGGCGAGCTTGAGTAAGAACATTGCTGACAGCGTTCTCCAGTCCTAAACGACGAAAATCAAGAGCAATTTCCTCCCTAGCAGTTGTTCGAATGAAGTGGCAGTGCATCCTTGTTGTATCTTTTTCAAAGCAACACCGTGTACATTACTCTATTGGAAAGCAGGCCATTATATTATCTCATGATATGGGCAGGCAATATACTGCGTATATCTCCACTACCCAATCGTATCCCCCTGGCTGAATCATGTGGAAGTTCCATTGAAACTTACGTTGTTCCGCTTCGGGAGTCTGCTTCCGCACGGAAAGGACTTCGTGGACTAGCCAGAGTACAATGTGTATCCAGTCCTAATGTTGAGAACAACGAAGCATTGCTGAAAGGCGTCGACATCAACTCCATGGAATATGAAAGCACAGAATCGAAATTGCCTGTAAAGATGAAGGTCTTTGGTCCGGCTAATGATTACAGCAAAGAACCTTGGATGAATCATTATCACCGTAAGAACTGGTTTCGAAAGATGTTCGAGAAAAGGGTGGGTGTGCAGGAAGCAAGCCTCAAGGCCATTCAGAGTCGTATGGTCCGGTAAGCGGAGGCTTGGCCTCTGATAGTCACCATTCCATTTACTGTTGCCTTCGTGGCATTTCCCAAGGGCAACCTTTATCCGAAATAAAATACCGTTTTCCTTGGAATTCCTGCCGTGCACCACTCTGATTGCCTAGCTTTGTTGAGGCTTGGGCTGAAAATTCGTTCCACGGTGAGTCCTGGATCATGAGCATTATGACTGGATGAACGATGAGAGACGGTTATTTGAAATAGACTAGTCACGGACTACGCTATCAGTCCTTGTCAACTTTGGATCATTGAATTTGGTATTGAGAAGCGTCAACATTTGGATCCAGTCTGAGGAGATACAAGCGAGGAATGAACAGACAGGGGAAGGCTGGCGTCCCACGACGCGAAAGGAGGAGGGGGAAATCGAGCAGTAGTCATGGTGGCCCGAGAGGGTCAGGCACTTCTTATGAACACTAAGTAGATGGTGAAGGCCACGACGAAGAATTTGTTTGCACATTCTCCTCAATACGGTCTGGGCAACGCTAGGACTCCGAGATAGTCGATCACATACATCACGTCCCAATTCTGGCAAGCTCATATCTATCACATTAGGAAAAGGGGCCATCCGGCGAGGCCGTCCACGCCTTTTAGCGCACACTAGAGCTCGCTTCCTAGCCTAGGCGCTTACAGATCAGCGTCATTGTGCCTGAAACACTACATTAACCAATGATTGTCCATGTACCTTCAGTATGTGTGCTGGGCCAAGCGTGGTCAGCGCCAGCGCGTATTCGATCGGCCCATATCCTGCATTCGCCCCAGATTAGAAGTCATGGCCGCGCAGTCCTTCTCTTCTCATCTCTCTTCGTTGCGACCCTATACAATGTCAAAGAAGGACTTGACCCGCTGCTGATATAAGGTCCTAGGACAGCATACTTCTCAGGTTGGAAGCTTAGCGTCGAGCGGCACGGTTCAGCTGAACAGGCCAAGGTCTCGTCTGACAATTCCTCTTTGTCAATGTAATCGCGCTGGTCAGCATTTGACAACTACTACTACCGAAGCAAAGATACCACAATGGCTTCAAAAGCGCAGACGCCCATGGCAGCGGCGGCCCGAAGGAACGCAGCTAGGGCGACACCTCCCATACAGACAACTAGCCATCCCAACCAGAGATACTCGTACTTGGAGACACCGGTCGAGATGCAGAGATCGACCTTCGAACCCTATCATCAATTCTCAAGTCCCACCAACTCTACCATCGACGAATCCCCCGTCACGCCATCGACCCCCAATAGAGGTCTTCCGGCTTACCCTCACGGACCTCAATCGACTACGAGTCCTCCACTACCGGTGGAGAAGGCACAGCCTCAGTCCCCGCAGCAAATGCATCCAGCATTCTATGCGCCATATAATCAGGATATCCAATCGCAACAGCCCCCAGTCGCCAATGGAGCGCAGTCGCCTGAACCGATGCCCATGAAGACAGAGGATGAACCAAATGTACCGGCAGAGGCACTTGTCAACGACACTTTCGAGCCACCTCCAAAAATGGCCGTCGAACGGCGGGAGATCTACAATCCAGACTCACTTGCAGGTAAGACGATTTTCCGAACTACCTTCTCAAAACATAACTGTTTATTCAGTCACGCAACTTGTCATGAGAGCCAAGTCTTCTTCGTGAAGAATTTTGCTCTTCTGTTCTCGCAGAGGCAATGCTAATTCCAAAATCGTTAATAGGCCCCAATGGAGCACCGGTAGAAAACCATCGCCCAGGGCAGGTCTCACATCCAAACGCCATGGTAAATCCACACTGGAAGCATGGACTTTGCGAGCCTGATACATTATGCTGCATGGGGATCGTTTGTCCGTGTATGGTCTACGGCAAGACTATGTACCGCTTGTCAAGGAAGGCGCAGAAGCAAGATCCAACGGATCTACTGGGCTACGAGTCGTGCAATGGCTCATGTGGGCTATTCGCTGTTGCTTGTGGATTCCAATGTTGGTTTCTTCTATACACGAAAATGGGATTTGAGAAGCTAATTCTGGCACAGGGATACTTGCAGCGATCCACAGGACTAGGATAAGGAAGCTGTACCGGTTAGAAGGGGACTTCTCCACCGACTGCGTCAAGTCACTTTGCTGCTGCTGTTGTGTGGTCATGCAGAATGAAAGGGAGGTTCGGGACCGCGAGGAGCTCCTCAGCAGACACGCTGGCCCTGCTACCGGCGCATACATTCCACCCGGGGAGATGACCTACGCACCGCCGCCTCGATGAAAGGACGGTGTGATGGCTAGTACCACGGTTTCCATAGTCAGATCTGCACAGAGAGCAAGATGCGCCCAAATGCCCGACGAGGAATCGCCAGCCTACCCAGCCGGCACGGTCATCGCATAGGCTGAATACCCGGACCCGGGTCATTATCAGCCGCAAGGCTCACCAGCCTTTCACAGCCTTCCGCAAGAAGATTGTCAATCTCAAGATCCTCGAGCTGAGTCTTGATGATCTGCGCACGCAAGAAAGTTCAATGTCTCAACTCGTGGCACGTCATATCTGTGAGACATTGAATCTCGGAGCGGCCAATCTGACGAGCAGCTACGGCATGAAGTGGAGAATTGAAACCATCCAAGCGTGATTGGCGTTTTCCCAGCCGAGAGAACGTTGGAATGACCCTGTGGAAAGGGTATTGATGTAACCAATTGCTGGCCGATGGATGAACTACGAGTACACTTGATACTGCGACACGCTTTCGAACTTTGTGGGTACTGTACTGTATAGCGAGATCGAAAGAGATATATATGGGAGCGGATGAATATAGCAATAGTCCTCCAGTGTGCTTAGCTCCGTGTATATCTTGTACTCTAGTCACTTAGTCATCTTGGAGCTGGGTCAGTCCTATTCAGACACCCTGGCTTTTACGCAGTGTGGTGAAGTACATCCGAGGCAATTCCAGAGAAGTACTCCAGGTACGAAAGCCCCATTGATAGGAAATGTGACATGCAATATTGTTAAGAACTCTTGACATCGTTACGGCCATAACCCACACCATCGCTACCATCGTAGCTCAATTTCTACAGCAACCGTGAACCCACCCTAAAACTCTTCCCCTCCCCATCCCCACCCCCTGCTCATCCCGCCAAGAAGACTTCAAGGGGTAACATCCGGCAACTCCAGCCTAGGAAACGAGTCCTTGCTCCAAGTATACTCCACCCGCTCCTCCTTCTCCTCAGCCTTCTTCCCCAATTTCTCAGCCTCTCGTCCAGCATCCCGCGCCGTCAGGCCTAGGAACCAACGACCGAAGTCCCATGCATATGCATAGATGGTGTAGATCGCATTGATGAGCTGCTCGCCTGGAGAGTCTATGATCTCGTATGCGAGTCCTCTCGAGTCCACGCTCTGGGTTGAGGGTGCCGGTGATGGAGGAGGGCGGGGTGGTGGTTGTATTGTATGAGCTTTGCGTGCTTGTTCTGCCTTCTCCTCGTCGACGAGAACGAGTGCGGCACTACTCCATCCCGCGGCCGCGATTTTCAGAACAAAATATGCTCCCATCTCGCCCTCCTTGGTGACAGTCTCCTCCCATTTTGCCCCTTCCTTCTCGAAGTGATCGGCGCAAGCTTTCCTCAGGCCCTCATTCCCAGCTTGCAATATGGTGTTGTGCTCCGCTCCCGCATCACGGCGGCTATCGTGCCACATGTATTCTAGCCATTTCCTCATCAACGGCTCGAACCACACCGTCCGTCCCTCTCCCTCAGGAAGCCGACAGTTCCCCCAGTGGCCTGGGTCGCCTCGGACCCCTCGCAGTCTTGATTCGAAGCCATCGCCTAGTCCGAGAGCGCCACAACTTGAAGGCTCTTCGCCGTATGATGTGATAGAGCCGTTGCTATGAAGAGCGAGGAAGTGGTGGTCTCCGAAAGCGAGGGAAATTATAGTCTGAGCCTGGAGGGAAGGTACGAGAGCTGGGGAAGGCAAGGTTTGGGGCTCCTCCTGTGAGGAAGCTCTAGTAGCATCCCGGAAAGCGTGCAGAAGATCAAGAGAGGCGGTGAAGACACGTCCACTATGGGTAAATATAGCGAAACGAGAAAAGGACCCTTGAAGGTCTCGGACTTTGAAAGTTTCTGATGGGAAGGCGGTATAAAAGGTTGTCAGCTCGATGGGTTCCGGAACATTTAAGGCATGCATTGGGAAGATCGTAGGATAGCAAAACACTTTGTTGAGATCCGTAGTGAAGACGATATAGTCTGCAAGGACGACGTGATTTGTCACCTCGCCAATCCGTGACTCGAGGCTGTCATCGACAAAGCGCTCATTCTTCTTCCGACGATAGCCCGTCCCTGGAACAGTAACCGAATCGATGAGCATCATGTCCGCTACTGCAAGTGCTTCCTGGCGGCCGCCTCGAACAACATCGCTGTCTTGGACAGAGGTCCAGTAGACAATGCCGACATTCTTGACGTACATAGAGTTGCGGTCCCAGCCTATTTTCACTTAGTATATCTAGATGCAGAGTACATGTAGATTTCGACCTACCTGCTACTACCCTTGTCACTTTGTTCTCAACCAGGTCAACGTGCATAGGCTTGACCTGGAAGCCCATGAGAGATTCCCACATCCAGATTTTCCCATCATCTGCAAGTCCGAGGACGCTAGCACGACCAGTCGAGTATTGTCGAATTGCTGTACTCGGCTCATATCTGTTGTTCGTAGTTTGCGGATACGCAGGTGGGAAGTCGAGTCTATTCGGCCCAGGAGGTCCCAAAGGACCGTACCTCAGTCCGTCGAAAATGCCAAACATGTATATACCTCCAATGGAATTGAGTATAGTAGTCGACCAGCCTCTACTACCACATCAGCTGTCATTCACAATGACTAGTACAACGCGTTTCTTTCCTACCCACACTGGACATCGGCCACAATGCCCACCCGCTCATCAATCGCGGCTTGCCTTGGCCAACCCGAATTCCTGGTGGATCTTGGTCGTCCCCGGACTGTACGTCGCCTCATGATGTTGGCAGGTGCATGTGGATGAGGATGCAGTCCCTCTGCCGGCTCGGTACGCTCCGGTACTGTACCTTCGTGACCGAGGTTCCCACTGCCATTGCTTCCCCATGTATAGAGCCGTGTTTGCGTAAGCAGCTTCTTATAGAGCCATTGCCACCTCTCCCCTTGTAGCAGGGGTTGATCAGGAATGCGGAAGGTCGTGCGGGTCAGAGCACGCCAGAACGTTGGGTCTTCACGGTAGGTAACAAAGGCTTTCTGTGTAACCTTCGCATCAACTTGACAGACTGGGAAGTGGAATCTAGCCTTTCTGAAAACAATGGGAGTCAAAGCTCACAGTGCAACTGGTAAGTCCAAGGTATTCGGCAGCATTGAGATATGGGAAAATGAGATAAAGGACGTCCGAAGCTGGCTCACCAGTCAGCTTTCTGGCCGAAGTTTAAACTTGACTGACGTTCGTACGCAGATCGGTGAGCATGAATGTCTGTAACATTTGGGCATTCACGAGCTGGTGCTCTAGAGACTTTGTATCAACATAAAGCCCCGTACGAAGCCCGGTCACTCTTCGGCCCGACCAACGCCGGGCTGAAGGGAGCTAAACCCGAGATGTCCAGGTAGGGCTGATGAAGCTCCTCGAAAAAGCTGTGCACTTGATATATCTTTTGCTTTTCTTATTCTTCCTAATCGCCCATTGATGTCTATCAAACAAGCCATGAAGCCGTTAGCTTGTACCAGAACAATATCGAACTTTGCGGTACCAGCAGTCCGACGCACCATTACCACATCCCAACGCCCCCTGCATCACGCAGGCGCCCAAATCAAACCATCCTTCTCGCGACCAGTACTTCGAAAAGATCTTAGTCGATCATATGCCGATATAGCAACGCCGAAGACCAAAATGAGGGGCAGAAAGCTGTTGAAATGGACGTGGAGATTCACATATCTGGGTGCAATCGGCGGTTTATTGTATATGGGTTATGGAATCTATCAGCTACGGACACCACAAGAGCAGCTGGAGAGTGGCAATGATCCAACAAAGAAAACCTTGGTAATTCTGGGTACGAAATCCCGATTACAGCTTAGATGACTGCCATTGACCGTTCCTAGGTACGGGTTGGGGAGCTGTCTCCCTCCTCAAAAAACTTGACACCGAAAACTACAATGTTATCGTCGTTTCCCCTCGGAATTATTTCCTCTTCACCCCTTTACTCCCATCGTGTACGACCGGGACCATCGAACATCGGTCTATCATGGAGCCTATTCGGAATATCCTGCGACACAAGAAAGCTACAGTGCAATACTACGAGGCGGAAGCTACGAAGATTGATTATGAAAGGAGGGTCGTTTCTATCGATGACTTTTCAGACGTCAAAGGTGACACTACCTCGACCGAAGTGCCGTTCGACATGTTGGTGGTTGGAGTCGGAGCTGAGAATGCTACTTTTGGCATACCTGGCGTCAAGGAGCATTCTTGTTTTCTGAAAGAAGTCGGAGATGCCCAACAGATCCGGAAAAAGATCATGGACTGTGTTGAAACGGCCACGTTCAAAGACCAATCCCCCGAGGAGCGCAAACGGCTCCTCCACATGGTGGTCGTAGGCGGCGGTCCCACAGGCGTCGAATTCGCCGGCGAACTTCAAGACTTCTTTGAACAAGACCTCAAGAAGTGGGTGCCAGAAATCGTCGACAACTTCCACGTTACCCTCGTCGAAGCCCTTCCCAACGTCCTGCCCATGTTCTCGAAGCAGCTGATTGACTACACCGAAAAATCCTTCAAGGAAGAAAGTATCACCATCCGCACAAAGACCATGGTCAAAAACGTCACAGACAAGCATATCGAAGCCGAATTCACGAAGCCAGACGGTACCAAGGAGAAAGAAATCATGCCGTACGGCCTGCTAGTCTGGGCCACAGGCAACGCCCTTCGCCCCGTGGTGAAAGACCTCATGGCTCAGATCCCCGCGCAAAAGGACTCCCGCCGCGGCCTTGCGGTCAACGAATACCTCGTCGTCAACGGCACCGAAAACATCTGGGCCGTCGGCGACTGCGCCATAGCCAACTACGCTCCCACCGCCCAAGTGGCCTCCCAAGAAGGCGCCTTCCTCGCCCGTCTCTTCAACTCTCTTGCCAAGACCGAGATGATCAATAAGGAGCTTATGAACCTTTCTGAAGCACAGGCGAAAGCTAGCGGCGAGGCGAGGACGGAGATCTTTGCGTCTATTAAGGAGTTGCAACGACAGCTGAGGAGGGTCAAGCAGATCGGGCCGTTTGAGTACAGTCATCAGGGTAGTCTGGCGTATATTGGCCATGACAAGGCCGTGGCGGATATCAGCTGGTTGAGTGGCAGCTTTGCGAGTGGAGGCACCCTCACCTATTGGTAAGTCATTGCTTTAATCGGTACCCCATGATATAATGGGCTCCAGGTAGAGAAAAACTGTCAGCTGACGATGGAACCAGGTTCTGGAAAAGCGCGTACGTGAACATGTGCTTCAGCACCCGCAACCGACTGTTAGTCATGGTGGACTGGCTGAAGTCGTACGTCTTCGGACGCGATGTCAGCAGAGAGTGATCTCTTACTCTCCGAGAAGCATTGAGGAATTCAATAGGGCGGTAGGTTAGCATGTACGATCTAGCGAGCGAGCTATGGTTAGGGAGAATGGCGGATAATAGATTGGATGGGAGGCAGACTCTTCTCCAATCAGTCAGGCGCTTCATGGTATAGAACTTCTAACACCAAACTCCCTCCATAGTCGCCGAACTGTGCAAGTATTACTGCATTTTACTCCATGGATATAGATGCACATTCTTCTCCCAAATATCCAACCCACCTCTACCTCACCTCTTCCGCTACATGCAAGCGCCACTTCTAAACCCATGAATATAGACAAAACACTCTTCTCCCAACCAAGCTATGCCACATTTAAGCCTCCGCCACGATAAGGAGTGTATACCGCAAGGTGCGAGACGTGAAGGTAGACCTCAAGGGGGCTTTGATCAAGCTACTGCAAAGTTCTGGGAAGGGTTTTATGGATACTGTACCGAGTGCGAGGTAGTCGGGATGATCGCTAGTAGTGGGCCATATATACACTATCATTCTCTTTTTCCTCCCTCTCTCACTCGTTCTCTCTCGCTGAAAAGGACTTTCTGGCAATCCCTAATGTTTGGAAACACCCGACGCGAAACGCCCCTTTTGCCCATATCCTGTTCCATGCAATAATGCTTTGACAGCCGCTCCGTATTTTCTAGCCCCATCCCACATTTCTTCGTTAGATTAATTCGAAATAGCTTCCATTCTAGTTATTGAGCAACAGGCTGACCCAACGGCAGCCACGTCCTCCTCTCATCCATACTCCTATTCATCCTCCCACCGGGAGTAAGCGGCAGCTCCATCCTCGAGTTCCGCGACAGGGACCCGGATCGGTCTTCGTCTTCGCCGACTTCGTCTGCTAACCTGGCGAAGTAATCTGCCAATCCGGTCCGCGGATCGCCGCTTACCAAGGTGTCGTAGTTGGGTGGAGGTGTCATAAGCGGGGGTGGCGGGTCATCGTCTTCGAATGGCGGCGGGTTGAATGATGGGTTGCGAAGGAGATGCATTGGCCGACTTTGACCTGAATTGGGGTCGTGAATATGTGCCGCTTGAGGTCGGGTTAAAGTCGCCGGAGGGAGGATAACGTTATCGATGCTGGACGATGAGGCGTTTGTTGGCGGCAGATTGTTCAAGGATGGTAATAGTGATGATGGCGAGTTACGACGGCGTGGAGCGCCTGGGCATCCGCATGAAGAGTGTTCTGTGAGTAAAGTAGTTGACTCGGGGGAAGTGTAGGCAGGAAGGGCGGTGTTGGCTTGAGTGGCGCGGCAGGAGAGGATGTGGAACGGCGAGTCAATGGAAATTTCGAAGTGCCTTCGCTTTGTATGATCTGCGACGTCTGGTTTTGATAGTCTCATGACAATCTGTTGGTGATTGGAGTCAGGAGATTAGACTTGACTTAAGTTGGCGCAGTGACGTTACCTTTATCCAATGGTGAACCTGAATACCTTGGTAAGTGGTGTCAAAATGCAGTCTCGAGAGCTTGTCGCTTTCCTTCATATTGTGGCAACTTGGTAGCTGGACATTGAATTCCATTTCGGTAGGACCAACGTTATGCTCGCCTTCTAGATTACCCAACAGGTTGGTGGTATCCCGAGGGACATTCTCGTCCCCACGTGCTGCAGCTGATCGTCCATCGTAGGCCACGCCACCACCAGCGGTGATCCGTACGGAGCTACCTGGATAGGCACTGGTGCTGGGAGTATCTGCTCTTTTCTCAAATAATTGAATCCTTCGAGTTGGCTCCAGTCTGTGGACACGCTTGTTGCTCGTGTAATATTGGATATTCTCAGTTACGAAGACCTTGATCCGATGGCACTGTACCTTTGCCAACGGCGTAAGCTTGAATGCTATTGGCACCTGGGCACCAAGAGGAAATGATTTTCCGGAAATGACGATATCGTAATGAAGCTGGTCCTCCCAATTCCGTGAAATGGCAATGGGCTCAACTTGCTCCAAAGAACCTTCGGAGGGAGCGCGTATCAGCGTCACTTCTTTCGATCCTACTAGGTTCGATCTAAATGCTCCGGCCCTTTCAATTGTGGCTTCAAGCTCGTATTTGACGGAGCCGAGATCGACAGATATCGATTCTGGTAGTCTTGAGTCTATAGGAAGCTCGAAGTTGTAAACATAATCTCCGGGAGTGAAGGTCCGATATCCTTTCTGGGCAACACTTGACCCTCCGTTGGCGGGTCTGTCGTCTTTTCCAAAGCTCCTCGATTGATTGACCGATAATGAAAGCTTCTTCGCCTCTTTAGCGCTCAGATAATTATTGGCAGATCTTCGCTGCATGGGTTCCGAGGAAGAGTCCGTGACACCAATCTCTGTCGTTGTCGCGCAAGGACCTTTGAGCGGCTTCACCAGGTCTGCACCAGAGCCAAATTCTGCTGTTTGGAATTGAGCGTTGAAAAAGGGCCACGTATGGTTCATTATGCTTTCCTTATCTTTGAACTCGGTCTTCTTAGGTGGAATACCTGTAAATGTACAGCCATAGTCAGCTTCGAGTTTGCAAACGTTTGGAGATCCAATAGTCAAGACTGACCTTCTGGCCATTCGGTCTCAGCTCGGCCACGAAAGGCCAGAGATATAGTCTTTATCTTGGCGCTTTTGGAAACCCTGAGGCAGAAGTTTCCTCGTAACATCGTAGTATTCTGATTCCCAATCTCTGACTGGTCGAATCCTTGCAGAAACAGCATTGGCTCTGCTAATGCAATAGTCAAGGACACACCATTCCCCGACGCTATAGGTTTCTCCTCTCCTAGACCAGGGATTCCGTTAGGTACGTTGGGGCTAGTATTGTGGGTCGGCAACGCATCTCTAGAAGCGGTTCGGACATTTTCGACCAGAGATGGTCGGTGTAGCATTCCACTGACAGGTCCACCCACTATTGAGCTGGGTCTTTCGAGTCTAGCATTCCCTCTTCTTGCATCTACAGAAGCCATTTCCTCGCTAGATTGTGGTACTTCAGGGGATCTGAAAGACCCACTGTGCCATCTAACAGGTGGTCCTATCGTAAAAAATGTGCACGAGTGCAGTAGTCGCTTCGCTTGGTCTCCTGACTTCACCGCTGTACTAATCGCCAAATCCCGGCAAGATCTGTTTTTTCGTGTATCAAACGATACGCTTGATTTTGTCGAGCCCCTGTCCAATATTCGACAAAACTCTTGGGGAAGGGATCTAAGGTAGCTTCGAGGGATAATAATTCTTGTAGGACTACCTGAGGGATGATGGAGGTAATGGCGGCCCCGTCGTTACTTGAGCTCGAAGTAGCCTGCCATGATTACAGTGGTCAGCGATGATGTATTACGTGACCAAAATCCCAACGACTGTGGTACCAAAAATGGGCAGAGCCTCCGAAAACGCAGTTCCACCGGTTCTTCCGCAAGAATGCATTTTTCCGTTGCAGGGTACGCACAGGAATGTCTTGATTGAAGTCTCCCACTCTGTTGCACTATCAAGCAATATGGCTTATTGGTGAAGGATGCCCACCTGGCTTTGGGTAAAGGGCGCGGCCCAGGGTGAGGTTGAGGTGGAAGGAAGCACTTAGATGCAGCTTTGGTAAGTCAGCCAAGTACATTTAGCATTAGTCGCGACGTATGTCTTCATGTTTACAATAAGAGAGGTTCATGAGCTGCATACCTTGGTCTAATGCGGCAGAGTATCCGCCGAAGCCGGTTATGAAGAGCTGAGGAATCTTGGAATTGGAGAATCAGCAGACGGTCATTATAGCACTGGAGAGTGTGATTGGCGAATGAATTGCGCAGCTCACAGGGGTTGTATGGTGCCAACCTCTGGGATAGTGCCAGCATCACGAAGTTTGTATATTATATGCAGCGCATCGTCTAGAATACTTCCCCCAATGGCGTGTGAGGTCAGGGCCAGTGGACGGACAAGCTTCAATCATCAAGTGTCGAATTCCATGCCTCAAGTACTCTACAACATACCGGTGACTTTCCTGAAGAACGATCTACGAACAAGTCGACAAATGCCGCGCATCCGTCATCAACGTGTGACAGTGACAACGATGGCGGTAGCCTAAAGTAGTTCTGTCCAGTATCCTAGTGCCTCGCGGCTGCGGGGTTGACCTCTCATCATCGTGAGCCTGCAATTGAGATCTGGGAAGCGATACCTTTCCGGGCAAGATATAATACTACTTTAGTAATCCTGCTAGTATATGGTCATCAGACTGCGGAATCAGAAATGGACACTCACTCGGCCGACTCATTGCACATCCGACCAAGGACTCTTCGAACCTTCACCTTTCTGGCATTGAACCTACTGCATGGTGCATCTCGATATACTACTATGTTGTATGTCAGGTTTTCTTCGCCTCTAGGAACATTCATGCTGTCCCTGCTACACAGAGAAGGCTTTGGGCACAGACTTGGCTTGGTTCATGCAAGAGCGACGGTATGGAATGATGAGGTGATACGCAGTTATCGTTCCTTGATGAGAGGGGTACTGTCTCGGGGTTCCTTATGATAGAGAAGGATTGTCGAAGACCTGATCATGGCCCTCCTCTAGATTGTAATATATCAGATGTTTGCATGCTAGTCCTATGTTGTACTGCGTACAGAGGCTAGGACTATTCGCGCGGAGATAAGGTCACGTGCCATCGTTCGCGTGCACTTGTAGATCAGATCTTGAAGATGAAAACGCGCTCCAAGACTTCGTTGCTTCTGCTGGTCCCCGCCGACCACAGATGATGTTGCGGAAGGGCGTCACCAGGCTCGATCAATGCGCGAATATGGCCCCATAGTTCTGAACATCGTGCAGCTATGGGAGACACCCAGCTACCCCTTTTGGGGGTCATTCTGTGCTGCACCTCCATCCCACCAGAGAAGCGCGTGAGTATCGTCTATCCTGCACGATACAGCTCCAAATCGGCTCCGCTGGCACGTGGGACCATCTGCTAATCTCTCTGACTGACGACTAGTCCGATCTGGCCTCCATCGCTTCACAAATGGGCGCTGTCCATAAGTTGGACCTCACCTCCGACGTGACCCACCTAATCGTTGGAGATACGGATACCCCAAAGTACAAGTTCGTTGCCAAAGAGCGTCCCGATGTCAAATGTGTCCTTCCCAGCTGGATCGAGGCGATGCGTGCGTCCTGGTTGGCAGGAGGCGACACCGACGTAGAGGGGCTCGAAAGAGAACATAGACTGCCTACTTTCACTGGTCTCAAGCTATGTGTTACGGGCTTTGATGATCGTTCGTCTCTACATTGAAAGATCGACGAACAAATCACTGATCCGGAATGTAGCCATCTACCGCAAAGAGCTCGAGGATTTGATCACTAATAATGGCGGCGAATATCGAGGCAACCTTACAAAAGACATCACCCATCTGGTCGCCAAGGTACCGTCAGGGGCTAAATACAATTACGCAGGACAGTGGGGTATCAGGACCGTGGCGGTCGAATGGCTCGAGCAGAGCATCGAGAGAGGAATGGTCCTGGATGAAACCTTGTATTATTTGTCAATACCTCGGGAAGACCGGGGCAGGAATGCCTGGATACGTCGGTCTGCATCTACCACATCTTTAGGAAAACGGACACGAGGAGACGAGACCGGGCCACAGAATGCAAGGAAGCTTAGGAGGACGGCAAGTGCACGGCTGAGCAGCCAGAATGTTGGTCTTTGGACGGAAATTTTGGGAGCACCAATCAAAATTGAAGAAAGTAGAGCGAATGAATGGGATGAGGTGCCAAAAGAGGCGCCGAATGATGGGTCTAGTGCATCCGAAGCAAAATCGGAAACTTTGAAGCTTGCCCCAACTGCCGAAAATACGCAGCAGGTACTCAAGAGGAGCTTCTCTGAAGCCAACTTGGGATCTTTTCTGTCCAAGACACTGCACAAGGAGGGCATATTCCACGGGAAGAAGTTTTTGCTGGATGGGTTCAATGAGAAGATAGTATGTTTTTCAAATTGATGCTCCACTTCCTCAAAACTGATGGCCGTGGTGTCAGACTGCCGTACTCCAGGAGCACTTGCGTTCTCATGGCGCCAACATCGTCGACGATATCGCGGAGCTACTACTTCCGTCCGGGCATGATGTTGTTGAGAGTTGTTATCTCTTAATCCCTCACACAACTAGCGTATCGGACACCCTACGAATTCCTGAGGGAGGCGTTCAGCCCACCGTGGTCACGGAACTGTGGGTTGAAAGATGCTTGTACCAGAAAATGTTCGAAGATCCACGAGCTCACGTTACCAGTACCCCTTTCCCCAGCTTTCCCATTGCAGGTAATGAATATGCTCGCATTGTTTACTTGAACGTTCTAAGATTATTGTTAGGTTTTGAGGCTTTGTCTATCTGCTCTACTGGCTTTCAAGGCATAGCGCTAACACATGCTTCGAAGGCTGTCAAACTGATAGGTAAGCCTTACCAGTAGCGGAGCAAAAGCTTGTATTGACATCCTGGTAGGAGGCACTTATTCCCAATACTTTACGCCCACTTCGTCCGTCCTTGTGTGCAATGCTGTCACTCCAGGACATGAAAAGCTACATCATGCCCAAAAATGGTCCGTCCCCGCCGTGAAAACAAGCTGGCTATGGGACAGCATCCGTAGAGGGGAACTCATGCCTTTTGGGCTGTACCTTGTCCAGGCTCTCACGAACCCAAATATGTTTTCCAAAGATAAAGATACGAGAGAGCCGAAGAGGATGGGCACATCTACCAAAGCCAAGCAGTTGGATTGCAAGCAGGTATCAACAAACGCAACAAGGCGGCCTGTGAAGAAAGCATTCTCGCCAGAAGGACCTCGCCAACATGCAATACAAGACACACCCGGTTCAGCAAAGGAAGAGGAGACGAACACCACCTCTACCCCGAAACCGTCAACGAGTTCTTCTCAGCAGAATCTATCTCACAAAGACGAGACCCAAGTATCCGCTATATATCTAGACAACGAAGTACCACCTCCTCTCGAACATATCCTGGTCAAGGACAGTTCAAATACCAATGATACGACATCAATGTCAGCACCTTTACGGGAAATAACTCCCAACTCTTCGATACCAAACCCTGCTCCCTCCCCAACGAAAAGTCCGTCGCCGTTGAAGCCCACAGACCCACCGTCACCCAAGCCCATCTCTCAAGACTCCTCCCTCGGCCCAGCAATCTCTTCCCTTCTCGCCCATCACCAACGCTCGAACACCAATCCCCCACCCTCAAACATCTCAGACCAACCACACCCCTATCGTCGGCGCCGCCAACTCTTCGGCCGCGCACCCTCAAACCTTTCCTCGCATTCTTACGGCAACGGGATCAATCTCTCCCGCGCTAGCAGCGTAGACACCATGAATACAGATGGCTTGGGCACACCGCTCGAGCCTTCCAACACCACGAAAAACATTAATAGACCAGAAACAAACAGCGGGCCCCACTGGGGTTTAGATCCTATGCTTTACAGCGCGAGCCATGAAGAAGATCCCGATCGGGTGGAAGAGCCGTTGCAGATGACGCAGCTGGGGTATGAGGACCCCAATGTGGCAGCGTGGAGGGAGCGAGTGGCTGTCAAGATGAGCGGGGGAAAGGTGAAGGAGGGCAAGACGACAACGACGCCTGGTAGGAAGGGTGGTGGTGCGAAGGAGGAGAGTGGAAAGGGTAGTTTGGGTATTTCGAAAAGAACGCGGTTGGCTAGTGGACGGTGAGATGGCTGTTGGGGAGGAGCTGGATGTTGTTGATTGGATAGTGATGAGGTTGCATTGGATATGCTTTGGTGTCTCGATGATGGGAATACCTTGGAAACGATATTCTCGATGGAATGGTACGATCTCTTGCTTCGACAGAAGCATTCAATGAGCCAATGTTACCCTCCACCCTCCACACGCCACCCCATACCCCGTCCCAGTACAAACCCAACATCATCCATCTCCTCTAAAAGTTACATCCACATTCCTAACAGAATAATCAATTAAACCCGAAAACCTTTATCCTCTCAATATCCCACCTACGACCATACTCGCACATACTATAACACCTCTATCCTCATCCCCATCCACCTCCCACCTCCCACCTCCCACACTTCCTCCCTCCTCCCTCCTCTCTCCTCTCTCCTCCCTCTACATATATATATTCACTCACTTACTCACTCACTCAACCACCATAAAACAATACCAACCCCACCTCTAACCATAACCATAACCATAATCCTAGTCCCGCATAGTAACCCCTACTAATACCAACCTA
>JAABUK010002026.1_pt1 | contig 37146 bp, 33 predicted proteins | sample 5559141 | NCBI WGS metagenome assembly JAABUK01 (sample SAMN10711869, study PRJNA513367) | rock metagenome | isolation source: Antarctica rocks | place: Antarctica: Victoria Land, Pudding Butte nord | collected 2016-01-03
GGTAACTGACTTACTGTGCATGTGTTGTGGCAAAGGGATTCGGGTAAGCCGGATGCGGGAAATCCGCCAGTCCGGTTTGAAGAGGGCGGAGGAGGCAGTGTCCCTGCCCCTCCGCTACTCGACCGCCCGGCGGATGGGTCCGTTCTCGACGGATCACGGAGGGCGACTGGCCGGGGGAAGCTTGCAGTCCGGTCATGGGTGGGCCCTCGCGTGGTCCGAGGCCGATCCGACGGGACCGGGCTTCGTTCCCCTATATATTCGCTCGTGATGGCTTACTTTCAGCATACTTCTGGCCACAAATAGCCGAACCGGCCGATTGCGACGATCCCGGAAAAAATCCGGCAGGTTTCGGAAACGTTCGGCGATTCGCCGAGGTACACGATCATTAGCCGGACGGAGAGGGGCATTGATCGCCCCCAACCGGAAGCCCGGCCGGCCCATCGAAGGGGATCCGGGCCCACCGGCGACGTTGATAAGTCGAAGATTTTCGCTGTGCGGACAGGGCCGGCCCCGGCCTGGCCCTCGCGATGCCTGTGCAGGCGCCGGACATCGGCCCGCTTGCGATGATCCGACGCGGTTCGTACCCTCTCCTGTGCGGACGGGTCGGGGAGCCCTCGGGGCACCCGGCCGTTGTGAGGCTCGATTGTGCGGCCGGCGACCCTCCACGGCGGCGGGTCGCCGGATCGGTCCGGTCGCGTCCGGCCCTGGCGGGTGGCGGAGCCGATCCTTTCCCCCCCGGCTCCGCCCTCCGCGACCACGAAACGGTCGCCCGTCGTCGTCGACGGCCGGGCCCGGGATCCTGCCCGCAACCGGGGGCCCGGCCCGACCGATCCGATCGGGGTGCCCCTCGTATTGGCGCGGGTGTTGCAGTCCCCTGGGTTGCGTCCTTCGCCCGGGCCGCATCCGAGGTTCGCGCCATGCCGCATAAGAATGAAGACCTGCACGGCAACGTCCCCGACACGGCGACCGTCGCCCTGCTCCTGATCGACGTGATCAACGACCTGGAGTTCCCCGAGGGCGCGCAGCTCCTGGAACACGCCCTGCCGATGGCCGACCGGATCGCCGAGCTGGCGGATCGGGCCCGGGGCGCGGGGGTCCCGGTCCTCTACGTCAACGACAACTTCGGCCGATGGCAATCCAACTTCCACTCGCAGATCGAGCATTGCCTGGAGGATGACACCCTGGGTCGTCCCCTGGCCGAGAAGCTCCGCCCGGCGGAGGTGGATTATTTCGTCCTCAAGCCCAAGCACTCGGGCTTCTTCTCGACCACGCTCGACACCCTGCTCGACTACCTCAAGGTGGAGACCCTGATCCTGACCGGGCTGGCCGGCAACATCTGCGTCCTGTTCACGGCCAATGATGCCTACATGCGCGACTTCAACCTGGTCGTCCCGGCCGACTGCATCGCCTCGAACACGTCCAGGGAGAACGACCACGCCCTGGAACAGATGAAGGTCATCCTCAAGGCCGACATCCGCCCCTCGGCCGAGATCGACCTCGAAGCCCTCAAGCGCGGCCACGCCCGCCCGCCCAAGCCTATGGCCTCTTCGCCCGAGTTCGCGGGGAAATGACGGCGGACAGGGGCACCAAACGGGCGCGGAGGTCCTTCGAGAACGAGGGCTTCGTCAGTCCGGGGACGTTCCGTCCGATCCATGCCATCAAGGCGCATTTGGCGTCATGCTCGGCCTCGTCCCAATCAGCTTGCCGGAAGGCGGCAATGGCCCGCCCCGCATAGGCCACGGTCGCTTCGGGATTGTATTCCCAATTCAACATGAGGTTGAAGACAAAGTCGGGTTCGACGCCCGGCCGGCCGTCGGGCCTGCGGACCAGGTAGAAGGCGAAATCGGGATTATTCAGCAACGCACTCCGTGCCTCTTGCCCCCGCAGAAAGAACCACCAACCAAGCCGGTCGGGGTGAAGGCGGCAATGCTCGGCAAACTCGGCGATCGCCCGATCGTTACAGGGATCCGAGGCGACATCAATCCCGAATTGGACGAATCCCCAGAGCCGGCCGATCGGCTGGAGCCCGATCGCCTCATCGAAATCGGCAATCGCGTGTTCGAGGTCGTGCTTCGCCAGGTACGCCCAACCCCGTCCCGTGAAGGCCCGGGCGAACTGAGGATCAATCTCGATGGCCTGATTGAAGTCGACGATCGCCTCATCGACGAACCCCTGTACAAGCCGGGAAAGGCCGCGACCCGAGTAGGACCGGGCAAATTCCGGGTTAATGACCAGGGCCCGCTCGTGGTCGGCCTCGGCTGCGGCGGGGTCGCCCTGCGCGAATCGGGAATCACCGCGGAGGGCGAAGGCATCCGGGCTCGGCTGGATCGCGATCACTCGATCGAGGTCCGCAATCGCCCGTCCATGCTCCCCCAGGGCGGCGAGAGCCTGGCCGCGCGGGCCGTATACTTCGGGGCCACCGAGGCCCTGGTCGATCGCCCGATCGAAATCGGCAACGGCACTCGCGTGGTCGCCGCGGAGTTGATGCGCAGATCCTCTCCAAACGAGGGCGAGTGCCCTGTCCTTGTCGCCGACCGACAGGAAGAAGGCCATATCGATGTCGGAGAAGCCTCGCTCGAAATCCCGATCCTGGCAATAAGCATAACCCCGGGCGAGGTAATATCTGGCATTCTGGCCGAGTCGAAGTGCCTCGGAGAAATCGGCGATTGCGCGACGATGGAGGCCCATCCTGGTGTAGATTTCGCCCCGGCACCGGTAGACGTCGGCGACCTCGGGGACCAGCCGGACGGCCGCCGTCGCTTCATCCAAAGCCCTCTGCAAATCGCCATCTTCCAGTGCCCCAGAAGCCCGTTCCAAATGCCTCCCCGACTCCGCGAACCCGGGAGGTTCCACGGGAATGGGCAAGATCGTCGGATTCGTTCCCGGTTCGACGACGATGATGGGCGGGAAAGGATCGTTCGCCTTCGCCGGTCGACGGGTCAGAAAGGCATCATCGACCGAGAATGCTTTGTGCCCCAGCAAATCGCCCGACGCAACGGGCGGATTCGGGGTCGGCAAGGTCGCCGGGGAAGCCGGAGCGTTGGCCACGGCTTTGGGACCTTCGATGATCTCGATGATGACGCGGGAGTCGCCCGGATGGTTCCCCTCGACGAGTTTCACCTCGGCCGTCGGATAGCCCTTCTCCCGGTACAATTTGACGATCTCCTGGACCCCCTGCTCGACGAGGAACACGTCGACCACGGCGCCTTTCTTGAGGCCGGACGCCGCTTCGATCGCCGCGAGCCCGACGTTCGATCGGCCCCGGAACTGGACGTCGCCCAGCACGGACCTGGCCAGGATCCCGGGCGCCGGGGCGTCTTGACCTCGCGCCGGTCCCCCGGCGACGATCAGGAGGGCCGCGATCGGGGCGACAAGCTCCAGGAATCGACGCCTCTCGATGCCCGGATGGGCTGCTCCATCGGTCGCGATACGCATCGGCCCGCCTCCGTGGGGTTTGTCCTGTTTGCGGGATGATTGATATCGCAGATCGGCCGATGCGTCAATGCGGGTCTCTCCGGCGGACGCGAAGGAGTTTCTTTATGCTTGAATCCGTCTTACGGTCGCTCGGCCTGGGAGAAGTGAATAGCGGGGTCTGCGGGGCGCGATGGTTCGAGACTCCGGGCGGGGCGGAGGTCGAGTCGATCAACCCGGCGACGGGCCGGCCCATCGCGCGGGTCAAGATGGGTTCGATGGCGGATTACTCGCGGGTCGTCGACGAATCCCGGGCGGCGTTCGAGGGGTGGCGGCGGGTCCCGGCCCCGGGGCGGGGGGAGGTGGTCCGGCAGCTCGGGCAGGCGTTGCGGGATCGGAAGCGGGAACTGGGGCTCCTGGTCACGCTGGAGTCGGGCAAGGTCCGGTCGGAGGGGGAGGGCGAGGTCCAGGAGATGATCGACATGTGCGACTTCGCCGTCGGACTGTCGCGTCAGCTCCACGGCCTGACGATCGCCAGCGAGCGGCCGGGGCATCGGATGATGGAGCAGTGGCACCCGATCGGGCCGGTCGGGATCATCACGGCGTTCAACTTCCCGGTCGCCGTCTGGGCGTGGAATGCCGCGGTCGCGGCCGTCTGCGGCGACTCGACCGTCTGGAAGCCGTCGCCCCAGACGCCCTTGACGGCCATCGCCGTGCATCGGATCGCGCACGAGGTTGCCGAGGCCAACGGCTTCCCGGGGGTCTACTCGCTGTGCGCGGGGGGGGCCGAGATCGGCGCGGCGATGGCCGATGACGGCCGATTTCCCCTGGTCTCGGCGACGGGGAGCTGTCGGATGGGCCGGGAGGTCGCGCGGGCGGTGGCGGGCCGACTGGGGCGGTCGCTCCTGGAGCTGGGCGGGAACAACGCGGTGATCGTCACCCCGAAGGCCGACCTCGGCCTTGCCCTCCGCGCCGTCGCCTTCGCCGCCGTGGGGACCGCCGGCCAGCGGTGCACGACGTTGCGCCGATTGATCCTCCACGATTCGATCGCCGACGCCTTCCTCGGCCGGCTGGCCCGGGCTTACGCGAGCATCCGGATCGGCGACCCGTGGGAAGACGGCGTCCTGATGGGGCCGATGATCGACGAGGCGGCCGTCGGGGCGATGATGCGGGCCCTCGAAGCGGCGAGGGCCCAGGGCGGGACGGTCGTTTGCGGGGGGAATCGGCTCGACCGGCCGGGATTCTTCGTCGAGCCGACGATCGTCCGGGCGGATCCGTCGATGCCGATCGTGGCCGAGGAGACGTTCGCGCCCATCCTGTATGCGATGACGTACCGCGACCTCGACGAGGCCCTGGCGATCCAGAACGGGGTCGAGCAGGGCTTGGCGTCGGCGATCTTCACCGACAGCGTGACCGAGGCCGAGCGGTTCCTGTCGGCCGAGGGGTCGGACTGCGGGATCGCCAACGTCAACATCGGGACCTCGGGCGCCGAGATCGGCGGGGCCTTCGGCGGCGAGAAGGCGACCGGGGGCGGGCGGGAGGCCGGCTCCGACGCCTGGAAGGCGTACATGCGCCGGCAGACCTGCACGATCAACGGCGGGAGGGGCCTGCCGCTGGCGCAGGGGGTCCGGTTCGAGGTCGACGCGACCTGATCGGGTGGCACCGGCGGCCGGGCCGCCGGCGCCACCCGGCGGTCATCGGCCGGCGGCCGATGCGGCCGTCGGTGCGGTTGCCGGGGCGGGTGCCGGGGTCCCGGGCGAGGCGGGGGCGGGCTTGGGGGCGGGCTTGCGGGGGATCTTCTCGTCGCGGTTGGCGGCGTTGAGGACGAACGCGGCCATGATCGCGGCGGCCTGCTTCATGTCGTCGGCCTGGATCCGGTCGTAGACGTCCTGATTCGAGTGGTGCGTCCGCGAGTCGTAGTCGACGACGTCCTGGATGAACTGGAAGCCGGGCAGGCCGATGGCGTCGAATGCCTGATGGTCGGTCCCGCCGGTGTTGGCCACGGTGATGGTCGAGGCGCCCATCTCCTTGAACGGGACGAGCCAGGGGCGGAAGACGGCCCGGGCGGCCTCGTTACCCTGGAGGTAGATCCCCCGGATCTTGCCGGTCCCGTTGTCCAGGTTGAAGTAGGCCGAGAATTTGTCGAAGCCCGGCTTGGGGGTCACCCGGGAGGCCCGGACCACGCCGATCATGGCGGCCAGCCCGGCCGCCGGCGAGCCATCGCCGACCTGGCCGAGGTGCTCCTTGACGTACGCCAGGGAGCCGAGGAGGCCCTGCTCCTCGCCGCTCCAGAGCGCGATCCGGACCGTCCGCCGCGGCTTGAGGTCGAGCGCCTTGAGGATCCGGACGGCCTCCATCGCGACCGCGACCCCCGCCGCGTTGTCGGTGGCGCCGGTCCCGCTGTGCCAGGAATCCATGTGCCCGCCGAGCATCACGACTTCTTCCTTCAGGTCGGTCCCGGGGATCTCGGCGATGGTGTTGAAGGTCTCGACGTCGTCGCGGAACTCGACGGACAGGTCGAGCGCGATCTTGAGCGCCTCGCCCTGGCGGATCATCCGGACCATCCGGTTGTAGTGCTCCTTGGAGACGGTGACCTGGGGGAGGATCGCGGGGGCGTCCTTGTCGTAGGCCGCGATCCGACGGGCTCCCGGGACGCCCGGGGAGCCGGGGAGCGGCCCGGCGGGGACGCTCGCCTGGGCCACGAACAGCGTCCCGCCGTCGCCGAGGTTGCTGCCGTCCAGCATGGCCCAGGCGCCCTCCTCCATCGCGAAGATCATCTTCTTCCGCTGGAGCTGGGCCGCGGCGCGCTGCTCGGGTGTCATCGGGCCCCGGCCGCGCGGCCCGGGCTGGGCGGCGGGCGGGGTGGCGGGGGCCGGCGGGGCCGGGGCACCGGCGACGGCCGGGGGCGGGGCCGGGGTGGCGGGGCGGGCCCTCGGTCGGCGGGACTCGGGACCGGCGGCGTTGGCCATCTCCAGCAGCTCGGAGTCGGTCAGGCGGGTGGCCATCGGTTCGAAGTGGGCGTTGACCTCGCGGAGGGGGCTGATCAGGACGAACGCACCCCGGAGCTTGCCCTTGAGCTTCTCCAGGTCGGCCTCGGTCTTCACGGAGTCGAGGTCGAACACCGGGCCGACGACCGGCTGCTGGAAGCCGGGGGACCAGGCCTTGGGGAAGGCGATCAGCGGGATGCACTGCGGCTCGACGACCTGGATGGCGAACTTCTTGAGCGACCAGCCCTTGCCGAACGTCCCCCACTTCTCCAGGTGGGCATCGGCCAGGCCCCAGCCGGCGAGCCGGTCGCGGGTCCACTCGTTGGCGCGCTTCATGCCGGGCGAGGCGGTCAGGCGCGGGCCGATCACGTCGGTCAGGTAGCTCAACGTCGCCATCACCTGCGATCGATTCAGGGCCTCGTCCTTGATCCGCTCGATGGGGTCGGTCGGCGGCTTCGCCGGCCCCGGCCGGGCCGCCTCCTTGACGGCCTCCCTGGCCGAAGGCTCGGCCGCCGTCGGCGGGGTCGGCGGCTGTTGCGCCTCGGATGGCGGGCCGGACCCGGAGGACGCGAGGAAGGCGAGGGCGAATGCGATCGGGACGCGACGCGGCATGGGTCTGATTCTCCGCTCGGGGGGCCTGGCGTGGATGAGGGCGGGGACGGACGGGAGAGGGCCGCCGGGGGCGATCGGAGGCCCGATTGTACCCCGGCCCGCCGCGGAGGACACGGGCCCGGGGCCCGCCCGGGGAAGATTGGCGATCGCGCGGCCGGTTCGAAATGCCGAGGGCCGGGCGGTCGAAACCGCCCGGCCCGATCGAAATGGCGTCCCGGGATCCGGATCAGACCTTATCGCTGATGGAGCCGCCGCCGGTGCCGATCCGGTCCCAGGCGTCCCGGGAGGCGTGACGGGCATGGCCCCATTCGAGCTTGGACTGGCCCCGGCGGCCCGCCCAGCCCTTCTCCAGCTCGGACTCGATCTCGTCCCACGACTTGTCGGCGTGGAGCGACCGGGCCTCGACGCCGTACTGATAAGCGGGCTGATAATGGGAGTAGTCGTGCGCCTTGTCGACGTAAGGGCGGGAGGAGTAATTCTGGCTCCAGTGGGCATCCTCGGCGGTCGGGTCGATCGACTCGGCGATCCCCTTGCCGGCCAGGCCGCCCGCGACGGCGCCGACGACCACGCCCACGGCCGCGCCGACCGCCGCGCCGACCGGCCCGCCGGCCGCCCCGCCCAGCGCGCCCGCCGCGGCATATCCCGCCACACCCCCGGCCGCCCCGACTCCCGCGGCGCCGAGGCCCGTGCCGACCGGGTGCGCGCCCGGCTCGCCGGTGATCGGGTCGAGGTTCTCATCCTTCGAGTTGGCCGGCCTGTTCGAGCTGGACATCGGTGCGTCTCCCTGGCGGATGGGGGTCGAATGGACTACGCGGGGAGATTGAGGTGCAAACCCGATGCCGACATCTCCCACTCCGGGACCGCGAGATTCAGGCGACGCCCCCCCGGGTGGCGTCGCCGTCGTGGTGCATGATCCCGTACTTGTAGAGCTTCTTGTAGAGGGTCATCCGGCTGATCCCCAGCTCGGTCGCGGCGCGGAGGCGGTTGTTCCCGTGCTTCTCCAGGGCCTCGGTGATCCGGGCCAGCTCCGCCTCCTTCTTGATCTGGGCGAGCGTCGCCCGGCTGGCCGACACCGGCGAGGCCTCGGTCGGGCGGGGCTCGGCCGTCCGGCCCGGGAACCCCGCCCCTTGGACGACCGCCCGGGGGAGGTCCTCGATCCGGACCTCGGTCGAGGCGCAGAGCGCGACGGCCCGCTCGATGGTGTTCCGGAGCTCCCGGATGTTGCCCGGCCAGTCGTAGGCCTCCAGGACCCGGACGGCGTCCTCGGCGATCGAGCCGACCTCGCGGCCGTTCCGGGCGGCGAATTCGGCGACGAACCGGGCGGCCAGCCCCCGGATCGTCCCCCGACGCTCGTGGAGCGGGGGCAGGTGGAAGCCGACCACGTTCAGGCGATAATAGAGGTCCGAGCGGAACCGCTCGGCCGCGACCTCGCGGTCGAGCGCCCGGTTGCTCGCCGCGATCAGCCGGGCCCGGACCGGCTGCGACTTGTTCGAGCCGACCGCCTCGAACACCCGCTCCTCGACCACCCGGAGCAGCTTGGACTGGACCGACAGGGGTAAGGTGTCGATCTCGTCGAGGAACAGGGTCCCCCGGCCGACCACGGCGAACTTCCCCACCCGGTCGCGGTCGGCGCCCGTGAACGAGCCCCGGACGTGGCCGAACATCTCGCTCTCGATCAGGTTGGCCGAGAGCGCCCCGCAGTTGACCACCAGGAACGGCTCGGCCCGCCGGTCCGAGATCTCGTGGATCAGGTGGGCCAGCCGGGTCTTGCCCGTCCCGGTCTCGCCGCCGAGCAGGATCGTCGTGTCCTGGGGCGCCACGCGCCGGACCTGCTCCATCAGCAGCGAGGTCTCCGGCGTGTCGTCGTCGGGCACCGGCCCGGCCGACCCGATCGACTTCCGCGCCGGGCCCGGGGTGGGCAGCCAGGGGATCGTCGCCTTCGGCGCCGGCACGGTCATCCCGGCGTGGCGGGCCCGGACGGTCAGGATCTCCACCAGGTAGATGAGCCGGTCCACGTCGGGCGGCCAGGCCAGGAAGTCGGCCACGCCCAGGCGGAGCCATTCCGAGGCCCGGTCGGCGTCGTGGCCCTCGCCCACGACCAGCGTCGCGATCGGCCGCCGGGCCTCGGCGATCTCCCGCAGGAGCGCCCGGAACTCCGCCGGCGAACCCCGCCCCGGCAGGTGGATCAGGACCAGGGCGATCCGGTCCCACGACCGGAGCGACGAGGCCTCGCCGCACCCCGGCACGACCTCCAGCCCCAGATGATCGACCGAACGGACGATCAGGCGCATCGTCTCGACGAGCCCGAGGTCGTCGCTGATCAGCAACATCGTCGAGTCGACCATCGAACGCCCCCGGTGCCTTGTCCGAGCCCCGTCCCGCCCCGGCACCCCGCCCGCCGCGACCCCACCGCGATTCGAGGGGGACTGGATCGGGGGCGGTTGGATTGTGCCAATTAAAGCGGAATGAGTGCGGTGATGCAAACAATAATACGGCGAATGATTTGAGCCGGATCGAGCGGGGCGGGGGGAATTGCCCGGGGACTCGTACGCCCGTCGCCGCCGATCGTGACGGATCGTCCGCGATCCGGTCGGGTGACCGTTTCAGAAGATCCCGGGGATCAGCCTCGCGGGGACCTGGTCGCGGAAGTCGCGATAGCGGGGGTCGGCGTCCAGGAGCCGTTCCTCGGCCAGGATCCGCCGGACCTGGCAGGCATAGCAGCCGAGATAGACGCCGAGATTCCACGCCGACGGGTTCGCCAGGAAGTAGCCGACGTGGCCCGCCAGGTAGCCGGAATACATGGGGTGACGGACGACCCGGTAGGGCCCGTCGAAGACCAGCCCGCGATGGGCCGGGACGCATCCGAAGCTCCGGCGCAGGGTCAGCTTGGCGAGGACCTGGATCATCAGCCCCAGGATCAGGAGCCCGAGCCCCAGCCGGGTGGCCACGCCCGACGTCGCCGACCGGTCGACGACCGGTCGGGCCAGCATCGGCAGGCAGATCGACGCGCCCGCTATCAGCCAATCGGCCGGCAGTCGGGAGATCGCCAATGCGGGCCGTCCCAGCAGGACGAAGACGATCACCAGGCCCTCGGAGGCCAGGAGGATCAGGTCGACCCTCCGCCCCTCGGCGACGAGCCGGGCGACGAGGATCCCGTAGAACGACAGGACGAGGGACCGTTCCCCCCAATCGAGGGCCCGATCGCTGATCGCAAGGCACCATCCGTCGCCATCGAGCCGCCCGCGAGACCGGGTCACGGGGGAGGTGTCCATATCGGTCGCGTGCATGGTGCCGGCTCCTCGATCGGGTGGGGGAGGATCAGGTGTTTCGACGGGGATGGGAGGAATGGCGGAAGTCGGCGAGCCGGGAGATCATCTTGGGATCCGGGGGCCGGTCGATCGAGGCGGCGGGGGCGACCGGCCAGGCGGGGGCCGGGGAGTTCGAGGGAAACGCCCGGCCCGGGTCGGCCTCGGTCCGGATCCAGGCGAGGGTCGCGGAGACGCCCAGGGCCACCATCACCGCGATGGAGATCATCCGATGGCCCGGGATCCGGGCATGCAGAGAGGCCCCGGCCCGGTCGGCGGGCCCGACCGCCGGGCTGACGATCCGGGGCCGATCGTCGGCCGGGCCGTCGAGGGCCTCGCCCGCCATCCCGTTGATCGCCATCAGGCCCAGGGCGAACCCCCCCGAGGCCAGGGCGCCCGCGGCGAAGGCGTAATAGCCGAAAGGCAGGCCGACCCACGCCCCGACCGCGGCCATCAGCTTGACCTCCGGGGCATTGACCTCCCCGAGGATGTAGAAGGCGATCAGGACGCCCGAGCCGGCCAGGAGGCCCAGGAGGCTCTCCGCCAGCCCGGCCGGCCCCTCCGTCGCGGCGTGGTAGGCCAGGCCCGCCGCCAGGAGGGGGAGGGTCAGGACGTCGTAAAGCCGGGCCCTCCAGCGATCCAGCGCCGCGGCCAGCAAGGTGGTCGATGTCGCGACGGCGAAAGGGAGGTGGGAGGAGATGTCCAAGGGGTGAATTCCTACGGATGGGGGGTGGCTCGGAGGGCGTCGCGGGCCCGGGCATTGGCGCCCGGTTGATCCGCCGTCCGGTCGAGATCGATCCTCGATCTGCGGGGGAAGTGCCGCCGGCCCGCCCATTCGCGATCCCCGGGGCCATCGCCGACGGGCGGGAGGTGAGCCCCCGCCTCGCTCGCCCCGGGACGTCGTCGCCGGTGGCCCGCGATCCGCGACCCCAGGATCAGGATTCTCGCCGCCATCGACGCCCCTCCACCGCATCATGGAGAAAGAGCACGATATGTGCCGAAATGGTCGAAGCCGTTAAAAAGGCTGATTCTTAATAATGCTTTGTCGATCGGCCCGGACCGAAAGCGAAGACGTACCGGCCCTTTGCAACAAATAATGACGAAGATGGGCACCGATCGGAACGTCCGTGGTCGATCCATGCCGCCATCAAGGCTACCCCCCGCAACCTCGTCGGGACCCCGGGTCGGGATGTCTCCGGGAGCAGACAGGGCCCTGTCAACTTTGGGATGAAGCTGTCAACGATTCGTGACGGGAGCCCGGGGGCGGCGATCCAATCGGGCGTCGCAAGGTGTTGAGATCGGTAACTTTTGAGGATTGCGTCGAGTGAGATCGGTCCGGGAGATGGGGACGGTATGGCGTGCCTCACTGTCAGGTAATGTTGACATCCGGGATCATGCAATAGACACCCCGAGAGGCGCCATGATTCCCCACCGTGCCCCGATGTCCCGAAAAGTCATCGGAACCGGACGAATGGCGAAACCTGCCACTCCAGATCGGCGAAATCGGGTCCTTTCGTTTATTTAAAAAGGTCTTGGACATCCGGGCCCGGATCCCCTCGATGGCCCTCATGCCATGGACCCGCGGAGGCACGATCCCGGAGATGGATTTACCGGGGCCGGGGGATAGAATGCCCCTCCATCCGCTTTCCCCCGATCTCGAAGCCCTGGGAGAATCGATACACCGATGTCCTGGATCGAAACGTTATTATCCGGCGTCGGCGTGATCGGCTCGATGGCGTGGCTCGGGCACCTGGCGCACCTGGTCCGGCATCGGGACAAGGCGGTGTTCGTCTCGGCGATGGGCGACGATGAGCCCCAGGGGGGATGGCCGGGGCTGGCGGTGATCTTCGCGGCGAGGGACGAGGCGGGGATGGTCGGCGCGGCGACGCGGTCGATGCTCGGGCAGGACTATCCCGGTCTGGAGGTGATCGCCGTGGACGACCGATCGGCGGACGACACCGGGTCGATCCTGGATGCGATCGCTCGGGAGGATGGCCGGCTCCGGGTCGTCCACGTCCGCGACCTCCCGCCCGGATGGCTGGGCAAGACGCATGCCCTGGAGTCGGGCGCGGGGATGACCCGGGCCGCGTGGCTCCTGTTCACCGACGCCGACGTCGTCTTCCGGCCCGGGGCGTTGCGGCGGGCGGTCGCCTTCGCGGCGGCCGGGCGGCTGGACCACATCACGATCGGGCCGGAGGTCCCGACCGAGTCGACCGGCGAGCGGATGTTCCTGGCCCTGTTCGGGCTCCTGTTCGCGATGCACGCCCCGCTCGGCCGGCTCGACGACCGGAGGAGCCGCGCCCACGCCGGGATCGGCGCCTTCAACCTGGTCCGGGCCGAGGCCTTCCGGGCCATCGGCGGGTTTCGGCGGCTGGCCCTGTCGGTCGACGATGACATGAGGCTGGGCCAGGCCCTGAAGTACGCCGGATACCGGATGCGATTCCTGCTCGGGATGGGCGCCGTGTCGGTCCGGTGGCAGGTCGGCCTGTGGGGGATGGTCCGGGGCCTGGAGAAGAACTTCTTCGCGGGGCTGGGATTCTCGCTGCCGAGGGCTGCGGCGGTCGCGTTGGGCGTGGCGGTCGTGGGGGTCGGGCCCCACGTCGGGCTGTTCGTCGGGCCCTGGTGGGCCCGGCTGATCTGCGGCCTCGGGGTCGCGGCGATCGCGGGGATGCTCCTGGCGGCGTCGAGGCAGAGCCGGATCGGCTGGTATTATGCGGCCCTGATCCCGGTCGCCTCGGCGATCCTGATCCTGACCCTGGCCCGATCGGTTGCGTTGACGATCCTTCGGGGGGGCGTCCGATGGCGAGGGCACCTCTACCCGCTCCGCGAGCTGAAAGAGCACGTCCGCCGCCGGGACGAATGGGCCCGCGAGGTCTGGAAATCGACGCGATGATCGCCGCGATCGAGCCTTCCCGGACATACTCAGTCCGCGATCTCGATCGTCGAGCGGAGCCCGGACAGGGCGGGGAGGGCTTCGAGCGCCTTGCGGACGCCGCGCTTCTGGTAAAACTTGACGCCCCTGGCCTGGATCGCCACGTTCCGACCGACCAACCGGACCTCGATCGACCGGGCGTGGTCGCCGACGGCCTGGCGGGCCTGCCGCTCGATCCGATCCTTCAGCGCCGGACCCGACGAGGGATCGTCCCGGACATCCTCGTCGGTCGATCGGGCCCGGGGGTTCGTCCTCGGGGCCGGCGGCGCGGGTGCCGGGAATAGGCCGAGGAACCGATTCCTCCGCGGGGCCGGGGCGATCGAGGGCGCCCCGGGATGTTCCTCCGCCCGAAGTCCGCCGGACGTCGACCGACTCCGCGGCTCGCCGGGGCGGCGGAGGGGCTCGCCGATGGGGAGCGAATCCTCCGGGGAGGACGACTCCAGGACGATCGGCGGTGCGGGGCGGTCGGACGGGAAGCCCGCCCTGGGCCGGGCGATCGAGGGTGCCCCCCGCATCTCCAGCGGGGCGTCGAGCGGGACGTCGGCGGAGAGGCTCGGGGCGGCGAGTCCGGCCGGCGCGGCCGAGGTCGAGACCAGGGGCCGGGCCCCGGGAATCGTCAGACCCGGGACCGCCAGGACGGGGCCGCCGGGCGCCGACGCGGCCGGCGTCGGGACATCGGGCCGGGCGGCCTTTGGCGGGTCCGTCGGCGGTGCCAGATCCGGATTGTCCGGGTCACCGGCCGAGGCCCATCCGGACGCGAACAGGAGCAGCGCCGCCGATCGGGCCGCCCGGCCCGATCGCCGCCGGATCCCCAGGAGATCCCCCCCGCATTCTCCGACGATCCGCCCCATGGGCTTGTCCTCGATGTGGTCGGGTCGCCATGATGTCCGCGTCGCGATCCGGTTCGGATCGTTATCGGCCCGGCCGGAGCCCGGAGGCCAGCCGATCCTCGATCCGGCCCGACGCAACGGGGCGGGACGAGCGGTTATGCGAATCGAGGGCGAGGTTGCGGCCGTCACGGGGGCTTCCAGCGGCCTGGGCGCGGAGATGGCCCGCCAGCTTGCGGGGGCGGGGCTGCGGGTCGGTCTGACCGCCCGCCGGGTCGGGGACCTGGAGCGGGTCGCCGGGGAGATCCGGGCCGGGGGCGGCACGGCCGTCGTCGTCCCCGCCGACGCCGCCGACCCCGAGGACACCCGATCGGCCATGGCCGAGATCGCCCGCCGGCTCGGGCCGATCGACCTGCTGGTCGCCAATGCCGGCGTGGCGATCTCGACGCCGGGCCGGACGTTCTCGGGCGACGACCTCGACCGGATGATCCGGGTCAACCTCTCGGGGGCCGGCCACGCGATCGGTGCGGTCCTGCCGTCGATGGTCGACCGGCGGCGGGGCCACCTGGTCGGCGTCAGCAGCCTGGCCGCCTTCCGGGGGCTCCCGGGCGCGGCGGGCTATTGCGCCACCAAGGCGGGCCTCTCGGCGCTCCTGGAGGCCCTCCGCCCCGAAATGAAACGGCTCGGGATCGCGGTCACGACCGTCCACCCCGGCTACGTCCGGACGGAGATGACCGCCGGCCAGTCCAGCCCCCAGCCGTTCCTGATGGATCCCGGCCCCGCCGTCCGGTTGATCCTCCGGGGGATCGCCGCGAGGCGGTCACGCGTCGACTTCCCCCGGCCGATGGTCGGCTTCCTCCGACTCGTCCGACTCTTGCCCGACGCCATCTATGACCCGTTGGCGGCCCGGATCCTGCTCGGGCGGGGTCCTGGACCGGCGGCCGATCCGCGATGAACCGCGTCGGATCGCCGACCACCGCCGAAGGCCCACCCCGCGATCAGGACGTGGGCGTCGGGTTCCCGACGACGATCTGTTTCAACTCCCCGAGGATTCCGGCGGGGATCCCGATCACCGTGGCGGCGGCGGTCTTGGTGGCCTTGTTCTTGCCGCCGGTGTTCTCGTAATAGTCGCGGGGCCGGGAAAGCAGCGGATGGCGGTCGACGAACGAGGACGAGCGCGGGACGGGCCTGGCCCGCTCGACGATCGCGACTTCCGGGTCTCCGGGGAGGGTGGACAGGCCGGGCTCGGTCGAGGCCAGCGTCCGCTTCGACGGGCCGTTGCTGCATCCCGACGCCGCCAGGACGGCCAGCAGTGCGGCCGTCGTCCATCGAACTCCGCGCATGGGTCGGTCGGTCCTTTCCGGCGCGGCGGCAACCCGCCCGGGTCGCTCCGCCGGGCCATTCCCGCAATGATAACCCACGACCCGGGGCCGGGGCGGAATTCATCGCCCGGCCGGCGTTCCGAATGTGACGCACCAATAGGAGGCGCCATCCCGGGCGGTCGCGCGGCCGACGCCGATCTCGGAATAGTCGCCCAGGATGTTCCGCCGGTGGCCCGGGCTGTGCATCCAGCCGGACATCACGGCATCGACGTCATCGAAGCCGAAGGCGACGTTCTCACCCGCCAATCGGAACGCATATCCCTGCCGCTTGATCCGGTCGAATGGTGATGAGCCGTCGCCCCCCTTGTGGGCCATCCGCCGCCGACCGGCCATGTCGGCCGCGTGACCGGCCGCGGCGGCTTCCAGCTCGGGGCTGGCGACCAGGGGGGCGAGCTTCCGGCGGGACCGCTCGGCGTTGTGGGCCTCGACGATCCGGCCGACCACGTCGGAGGGCTCGATCGGCCCGCCGCGGGGCGGCGGTGCCGGGGCGGACTTCGGCCGGGGCTCCGCGCATGACAAGGTCCCGGCGGCCGAGGCCAGCGCGGCGGCCATCGCCAGGCGTCGGAAGGTCGATCGGTCCATGTCGGGTGAGTTCGGCCGACGCGCGGCCTGTCCGCGAAACATTCGGGGGGGACGGTCGGACGACCCGCCCGGTCGGTCGGGCTATCCGAGATCGCCGGCCCGTCCCATAATCAAGGAGTCGGAATGGCGGATCGATCCCCGACCGGACAGGTGACGCCCGGAGATGCCCGAAGGGCCGGCCCCCGAATATGTGGCGTTCGACCTGGAGACGACCGGCCTGTCGGCCGAGTCCGACCGGATCGTCGAGGTCGGCGCCGTGCGGTTCGACGCCTCGGGGCGGGAGCTGGCGACGTTCGAGCGGCTGGTCAACCCGCTCCGGCCCTCGGGGGCCGCGGCCCGGGCCGTCCACGGGATCTCCGACGTCGAGCTGGCCGGTGCCGAGACGGCCGAGGCCGTCCTGTCCGAGTTCGTCGGGTTCCTGGGCGACCCGGCCGGGACGACCCTCCTGGCGCACAACGCGTCGTTCGACGCCGGGTTCCTGGGCCGCGAGCTGGCCCGGCTCGGCCGACCGATGCCGGGGCACGATGTTGTCGACACCCTGGCCCTGGCCCGTCGACGATGGCCCGAGCAGAGGAGCCACAAGCTCGACACCCTCGCCCGTCAGCTCGGCCTCGACCCGCACGGGCCCCACCGGGCCCTCGCCGACAGCCGGCGCGTCCGGGGGCTCTGGCTGGCCATGCAGGGCGACTCCGGGCCGGATCCGCCGTTGCCGCTGGCCTACCCGATCTTCGACGCCCTGAGCCCGCTGCCCGCCCCCCGGGGTTGGAACCGGATCGAGGAGGCCATCGGCCTCGACCAGCCCGTCCGGATCGAATACACGGGCGGGACGAGGGGGACGGCCCCCCGCGAGATCACTCCCCGACGGTTCGCCAACCGGGGCGGGGTCGCGTACCTCGTCGCCCTCTGCCACATCGATGCCAAGGTCAAGGAATTCCGCCTCGATCGCGTCCGGAAATTCGAGGTGATCGAGCGCCCCGGATGACCTCCGGGTTGCGGATCGGAGGGACGATGGCGGGCCTGCTGGTGAGCGTCCGGTCGGCCGACGAGGCGAGGGCCGCCGTCGAGGGCGGCGCGTCGGTGGTCGACGTCAAGGAGCCCGACCGGGGCCCGCTCGGCCGGGCGGACGTCGAGGTCTGGCGGGCCGTCCGGGCGGCCGTCCCCGCGCCGATCCCGGTGAGCGTCGCCCTGGGCGAGCTGCGCGACCGGGCCAACGACGATCCGGCGGACGATCGGTCATTCGCGGGGATCGCCTTCCGCAAGCTTGGCCTCGCCGGGTCGGGGCCCGGCTGGGCCGATCGGTGGGCCGAGGCCCGCCGGGCCGGGCCGTCGGGACCGCGATGGGTGGCCGTGGCCTATGCCGACTGGTCGACCGCCGGGGCGCCCCACCCCGACGCCGTCCTGGCCGCCGCCCTGGACGCGGACGACTGCCGCGGGGTCCTGGTCGACACCTGGGACAAGTCCCGATCGAGCCCGGTCGAGGTCTCGCCGTACTGGTCGGGATGGGTGGCCCGCGCCCGCCGATCGGGCCGGCTGGTCGCCCTGGCCGGCGGCCTCGACCTCCGGGCCATCGCCCGGCTGGCCCCGCTCCGGCCCGACCTGTTCGCCGTCCGGGGCGCCGCGTGCGTCGGAGCCAATCGGAGAGGGACGGTCGACGCGGGGCTCGTCGCCGCGCTCGTCCGGGCGGCGCGGTCTGGGCTACCGGGGGGAGGGTGCCTAGTCCACCAAATACCCCCCACCTGCGAGATGTAGGCATCGAGTTGTGGGAAGCACAGTAGGTCGCCAGCGAGCCGGACCGCACGATTTCTAACAACTGTCCCCTCTTCTCCTCGTCCGAACACCTTTGGGCGGCGTCTTTCTTAATAGTGCCGCTGCCCTCAGTTCGCGAGAGAAGCCGATGCAGGAACGGTCTCCCGACACGACACGATTTCCGCTTGGGGACGAGTCCCCCGGATGGGATAGGGACGCCTCAACGGACGCGGAGCTGATCCGGCGACACCAAGCTGGAGACGGCGCAGCCCTAGCCGCCCTTGTCGTCAGATGGGAGGGCCCAATCTTTCGGATCGCGCGTCGAATCACGGGTTCGGCCGAGGACGCGGAAGATGTCCGTCAGGAGGTCTTCCTGCGGCTGCTGACGACACCAGGCGCCGTCGACTGCCCTGAGACATTCGCGGCGTGGGTCTACCGGGCAGCTACCAACGGGGCATTGAGCCGAGCACGCAGCCAGGCACGCCGCTCGCGATGGCTGGAGCGTTTCCTGTGCTTCGTCCATGACCCGTCCCGCCATGCGGCGGCGGCCGATGTCGGGGCGGAAGCCCGAGACGAGTCCGAGAGCTTGGAACGGGCGCTGCGACGACTTGACCCGGCGGACCGGGCCTTACTCGCCCTGCGTTTTGACGAAGATCGGACCTTCGCCGAGATCGCTACGATCCTCAGACTGCCGCCCAGCACCGTCAAGTCGCGTCACTCCCGCGTCGTGGAGCGACTGCGGGCCCAACTCGATCCTGACCTGAATGGCACTTCCTGAAGGCCCAAGTCCTGCGATTGCATGAACTTAACGAGCCTGTGCGGCCGCCTTCGACCCTCCCGCTACGATACGTTGATCGATCAAGCCCCGATGAAACAAGGCCATGTCATCCGCCCCGGATTTGAGGGGCCGCCGGGGGTGATCACCAGGGACGCCACAACCTCTTCCCCGCAAAGAAGTTGTTCCTTCAGGAAGTGCCATTCGATCCTGACCTACATTCGGCCACACTTCGGCCGGTTGACCCCGGGAGGGTTCCGACATGAGTCTCGGTTCTGAAGCCTCTGAAGGGCAGGACGGGCTGCCGCCAATCCCCCGCCTCAGTTCCTCCGCCGACGAGTGCGAACTATCGCTCCGTGAGCGATTCGTTCGCACTCGGCCCGTGCCCCCGCCGACCGATGTCGAGGCCCTCAAGGTCCGAATTGCGGCCGTCCCGAGGTTTCGATCCTCGCAACGTTCTCCTCATCCTCCCACGAAAGGAACAACCATGATGCGTACTGCCGCAGCCCTGGCCGCGGTGGCCGGCCTGGGCCTCCTGGTCTCTTCCTTCCGGCCGACGCCTACAGCCGCGATGACGGTCCTCCAGGAGGCCCAGGAGGCCTTGGAGAAGACCAGGTCGGTCAGCTTCGAGATGTCCGCATTCGAGGACGGCGAGAGGCGGAACCGTGCCCCAACCCGCATCCGGGTCCTCGCGCCGGGACACATGCGGATCGACGAGCCGGACGGCAATTATTCGGTAACCGACCTGAATACGGGTAAGTCGCTTCGCGTCGTGCCGGGTGCGAGGAGGGCCCAACTTACCGAGCGCACGGCTGTCCCGGGCAAGGCCGGCCTGTTGGACCTCTACGAGTTCTTCCGGCACATTGACCGGAAGAAGACCGGCGACCTCCCGCCGCGGTCGATCGGCAAGGTCGAGGCCATCGGGTTCGAAGCCGTTGTCGGGGACCCACTCGGGAAAGGGACCGCCGCGGTGCAGTTCATCCGTGTGTGGGTCCACCCCAGGACGAAGCTCCCATTGCGCCTGGAGCATGAACCAAAGTCCGTCCACTCGTACGGCATGGGTTCGGTGCCGACGGCCGTCTGCGAGAACTTCGTGTTCGACGAGCCGTCGGAGCCGGACCTGTTCTCCCTGGAGCCGCCGAAGGGCTACGAGATCGCCCCATAACGGCTGCGATGAGAGGGCGAAGAGCATATGGGCCGGCTTTCGGCCGCCGCTGGCTGATGTAGCTTGGCTGGGCGGCGAACCCCGCGAGTAAGGTGACTCCGAGGCGGATCATTCTTCCTCCCTCGTGGTCAGCCAGCCCGTAGCTTTTGAGTCGAAAGGGACAGGAAACCGGCGCGAGGCTCTGCCAACCTCCCGCCTGACCGATCGCTTCCTCACCCGAGCCTGCCCTGCCAGCCGTTTGTCCTGAGGCCACGTGTGATCATGGCCCTGACGGCTCGGCCAGGTATCGGAAGGCGGTTCGCCGGCTGATGCCCAGCGCCGTAGCGATCTCCTGAACCGTCAGCCCACGACCGCGGAGTTCCTGAGCACGGCGAGGGGCGGCCTTCGTGGTGCCCCGCCGCCGACCCTGGTAGGCCCCTCGCTCCTTGGGCGCCGCGTGCGTTGGAGCCGACCGGAGAGGGACGGTCGACCCGGGGCTCGTCGCCGCGCTCGTCCGGGCGGCGCGGTCTGGGCTACCGGGGGGAGGGTGCCTCGTCCAGTAAAGACGCGACGGCCTTCTCCAGGTCCTCGCCCCTCGGGTCCTTGAAGCGGATCACCCCCGCCTTGTCCAGGACGAAGATCGACGGGAAGGACGAGATGCCCCACCGCGTCGTGATGGGTCCGGTCGTCCCGCCGTCCCACCAGCACCGCCAGGTGATCTCACCCGACGCGATCGACTTCTTGAGGGTCTCCACGTCCTCGTCCGTATTCACGCCGACCATCGCGAACGGCTTGCCCTTCAGCCTCGCGACGAGCTCGCGCTCCTGGGGGTACATCCCGACGCATGGGCCGCACCAGTTGCCGGAGAAGGCCAGCACCACGACCTTGCCCCGATAATCGCCCATCGCGAAGGGCTTGCCTTCGTGGTCGTTCCCGGTGACCTCCGGCGAGAACTTCCCCACCGCCAGATGACGCGCCGCGAACAGCTCGCCGCCGGCGATCTCGCCGATCGGCCGATCGTCGTACCAATTCTTGACGTCGGCGAACTCCGCGACCACCCGTTCGAGCAGCATCTCGGACTCTTCTTCCAGGGCCTCCGGGTCCGCCCCCTTCACGAAAAGCTCCGTCGCCTTCTTGTGTCGCTCATGGACGTACTCATCGATCCTCGCCGGCACCTCGCGGATCCGACGGACCATCCGGGCCTGCAACCCCAGGTAGGTCGCCAGCGAGTGGCAAGCCAGGCCCCGTTCGATGCGGTCCGGGTGCTGTTGCAGGACCGACCGGAGCAACGACCCGGCGGCCGGTGCGTGGACGAAATAGAAGATCCTCCCGCAGAGGTCCCCCATGCCCGGGTCGCGCACGTGGTCGCGGAGTATCTCCATCGCCCGATACGACTCGTCCCCCGGGCCCGCCCGGGCCGACATGATCACGAACTTGAGGGCTTCAACCACCGCCGCGTCATCCGGGTTCGCCCGGACAAGGTCCAGGACCTCCCGCGTATTCTGATCCGTCTCCGCCTGGAAGCGGGCTTCGATGGGCTTCCGAGCCTCCTCCGTCGTCCCCCCGCCCAGATCCTTGGAGAGCCGCTGACGGGCCTCCTGCTGACGCTTCACGATCGGATCAAGCCGTCCCCTCAGTCCATCCGGCACCGGACCGGATACCAGAGGTCCCGCCGCAAGGGCCGTCGCCGTGATGACCGAAATCAAGAGCTGTCCCATGAAGACGCCCCTTTTCGCCGGGATACCGCTTGTTTCATCACATTGTGCGGGGGACGTCTTACAATTGTCAAGAGGCGAGCTGGCCGACGGGAGCTTTGAACGGGACCACGAAGGAGAGCAGAGGCCTCCGATGGCCACGCCGATTGGCGTAGGCGGACCTCCGCTCGTAAGATGGATCGAGGAGATCCGACTCCGGGAGGGCCGACGTATGCCGCTTCTCGATCACTTCCACCCGCCTTTGTTCGGAGCCCGTCGCTGGGAGTCGTTCCATGCGCAATGGGCGGTCAACCTGGCCGCCCGATTGAACCAGGATTGGCTCCCCGACGATTACTTCGCCGAGACTCAGACCCATGTCGGAGGCCGGATCGAGGTCGATATCGCGGCTTTCGACTCTGTTTCGGAGTCGAGGCGGGACCGCGACCGGAACGGCCCAACGTCGTCGACGGCGACCGCCGAGGCCCAGGTCTGGACCCCGCCCGCGCCCGCATTGCGCTGGCCGGCAACCTTCCCCGACGTCGTGGAAGTGCTCGTCTACGATCGATCGGAAGGCCCGATCCTGGTCGGAGCCGTCGAGCTTGTGAGCCCGGGGAACAAGGACCGGCCCGAGGCCAAACGAGCCTTCGCCTCCAAGTGCGCCAGCTACCTCCAGGAGGGGATCGGCCTGGTGGTCGTGGACATCGTGACCAGCCGCCGGGCGAACCTGCACGACGAGCTGGTCGATCTCCTCCGCCTGGGCGGCGAATATCGGATGCCGACCGCGACGTCGCTCTACGCGACGGCCTATCACCCGTTCCGCCACCCGGCGCTGGAGGCCACCGACGTCTGGCTGTCGCGGCTCGCGGTGGGCGAGGACCTGCCAACGCTCCCGCTGATCCTCCGGGGCGGCCCCTGCCTGCCGATCGAGCTGGAATCGACGTACGCCGAATCCTGCCGGCGGAGTCGGCTCGCCTGATCGCCCGGCGAACCTCGCCCGACGCCCCGTGTCCGCGACCTGCGCGGAGTCCGACGGACGATGGCGGGCACGGGACGGGGATCGGTCCTCATGGGCTCGCGGACTTATCTGATCCTCGGCGACCTCCACGGCCGGATCCTGCCGGCCTTCCGGCTGGCCTCGGCGTGGTCGACGGAGCATGGGGTGGGCGTGGCCGGGATCTTGCAGGTCGGCGACCTCGGCTACTTCCCCGACCCGTCGCGGCTCGACAAGGCGACGCTCCGCCACGCCGCTTCCGACCCGCTCGAACTCGGCGCACAACTCGTGGCCGAGCCGAACCGCCTGGCGGATGGGGTCTTCGAGGGCGAGGGGATCCCCCCGAGGGGCTCCTGTTCACGGCGGGAAACCACGAATATTTCCGGGCGCTCGCCGATCGGGGCCGCGACGACCGGGGCTCGCCCAGCTTCGCCGTCGATGCCTACGGCCGGGTCCGGTGCATCCGCGACGGCTCGTCCGCCGAGGTCGGGAGCGTCGGCGTCCTGGAGTGGGACGGCGCCCGGGGCTCGTTCGCCTCCATCGAACCGGCCTGGCTCCGAACCTTCACCCGCCATAACTGGCCGGCCCGCGGGAGGCGGACGGGCCCCGGCGGGGGCTTCGGGGCTTCTCGGGCATCAGCCGACGACCGAAACGGTCACCTTCCGGCGGTGCGGGTCGGCGCGGTGCTCCCAGAGGAAGACGCCCTGCCAGGTGCCGAGGTCGGGCCGGGAGTCGTCCACCGGGATCGTCAGGGAGGTCTGGGTCAGGATCGCCCGGACGTGGGCGGGCATGTCGTCGGGGCCCTCGGCGGTGTGGCGGAAGATCGGGTCGCCGTCGGGGACCAGTCGGGCGAAGAACCGTTCCAGGTCGGATCGGACCGACGGGTCGGCGTTCTCGGAGACGATCAGCGAGGCGCTGGTGTGATGCACGAAGACCGTGCAGAGCCCCCGGCCGATCCCCGATCCGCGGACGATCCGCCCGACCTGATCGGTGATCTCGTATGTCCCCCGGCCCTTCGTGCCGACCGTGAAGCTCTCCGAATGGAACACGGGCACCCCTCCCGGATGGTCGATGCGGGGCGGCGTCCGGGGCGCCGTCGCCCCGCCGGTGGCCCGGGGCCGTTCGGCCGTCAGCTCTCGTCGGCCCGGGCGGTCCGGAGGGTCTGTTCGATGGCGCGGAGCAGGCGGCGGGCCTTCTTGCCGGCCCCGGCCGGGGCGTCGCCCTCGGCGAGGAGGCGGGCGATGATCTTCCGCGACTGGCCCAGCAGGATCTCGAACTCGATGCTGTTACGCCGTTCGAGGAACCAGGCGTCCATGAGTTGCTCGAATTCGGCCTGAGTCCTTGAGGCCACCGGCCCGAGCGGGGCCGAGGCCCCGTCGTCGGCGGATTTCCAGAGGTCTTCGAGGCGGTTCTTCATCACCTTGGGCTCCTTCGCCCCGGGCCGTCCCTGGCCGACCTAATTCCTTCGCGGGCCCGGGCGACGACGTCGGGCGCCCGTCCGAAGGTCTTCCTGACGGGGGAACGCCGGGGCCCTCCGGGCGCCCGGCCGGGGATTTGCTTTTGGGCGATCCGCCCGGGATTGGGCCCGGAGGCCCCGCGGGCCGCCCATGCCTCTCCTTATACGGTCGGACGCCGCCGAAGGGACGGCCCGCCACGCGATCCCGGCGGAATGCACGGACCGCGAAGGCCAGGGGCCCCCGGACCGTCGGGATGTTCGCAACAGGTCCGACTCGTCCTCATGGCCCGGTCTCCGCCCCGGCCGCCGACGCCGAGGGCCCGGGTCGGGCGAGACAGGGCCCAGTATCCCCGGCGCACCCGCCCTGGGGAAGTCAATTTCCGGGAAAAATCGCGGCGATTCTCCGAGAGCCCTGGAGTCGATCATCTCGCGGATCGCCCGCGATCGGAGACCATCACTCCGCTTAAGAAAACCAAACCGGACAGTTACGACCCGGCCCGGGCGGGGGGACGCCGGGAAGATCCGGGATCGTCGGGCCCGGCTTCGGCAGGCTCGGCGGCCCTTTTCCGGGGATTGGCGCTCTGTTAAGGTGGAGTGACCCGAACCAAGGAGGTTTGCATGCGGCGAGCGATCGTGGTGGCGATGGCCTGGGCTTCAATCGGACAGGTCGCGATGTCCGCGGGGCCGGCCGACGTCGGGCGGGCCCGGGACCTCTGGAAGGTCGGCAAATATGCCGAGGCGCTCGAGGCCTTCGACGCCCTCCTGGCCCGGGGCGACGCCCCGCCCGAGGTCCGCGACGCCGCGGCGCTGGGCCGGGCCGACTGCCTGGACAGCACCGGCGAGCCCGACAAGGCCATCGCCGGGCTCCGCGAGGCCGCCGGGGCCAAGGATCGAAAGGCCGGCAACGCCGACCTCTGGGCCCGCTTGGCCGACATCCAGTTCTCCCGGGGCGACTGGGACGGCGCGGGGGCCTCGGCCCGCGAGGCGATCAAGCTCAAGGCCGACCACCTCCTCGGCCGGTGGGTCGAGGCCCGGCTCCTCGACGCCCGGGGCGACCGGGACAAGGCCCTCCAGGCCTGCCGGTGGTTCGTCGACCACCAGGCCGACCACAAGGACGAGCTCGAGAAGGACGCCGCCGGACTCCTGATCGTCGGCCAGGCCGCCGAGCGGTACATCCGCGCCACGTTCCGCGAGGAGGAGCTGAGCGAGGAGCTGAACAAGGTCATCAACCACCTCTACGAGGTGGCCCTGAAGCTCGACCCGAACTGCTGGCAGGCGCACTGGCTGGAAGGCCGGCTGTTCCTGTCGGGATACCAGGAGGGCGACGCCCGCCGCGACCTGACCAAGGCGCTCCGGATCAACCCCCACGCCGCCGAGGTGATCGTCACGCTCGGCCAGGCCGACCTGCAGGGGTACAAGCTCGCCGCCGGGCGGAAGAAGGCCGAGCGGGCCCTGGAGATCAACCCCCGGCTCGCCCCGGCGCAGATCCTCCTGGCCGACCTGAACATCTCCGACGAGCGGTTCCTCGACGCCCGCGACGCCGCCAAGAAGGCGGTCGCCGAGAACCCCCGCGACGAGGACGCGCTGGCCCGGCTGGCGGCCTCGGCCCGGCTGCTGGTCGACCCCCTGGGCGCGCAGGCCGTCGAGTCGGTCGCGCTGGCGAACAACCCCAGGCCCGCCACCTTCTACGCCGCCCTGGCCGAACGCCTGGCCGACCGCCGGAAGTACCACTCGGCCGAGCGCGCCTTCCTCCGGGGGATCGCCGCCGACCCCGACCGCGCCGATACCCGGATCGGCCTGGGGATGCTCTACATGCAGATCGGCCGAGAGGCCGAGGCCCGCGACCTGTTCGACGCCGCCTTCGCCGCCGACCCGTTCAACGTCCGCGCCAATAACATGAAGCTGATCCTCAAGCACCTGGCCGGCTACGACGAGATCGTCTCCGAGCATTACGACGTCCTGTTCGACCCCGCCCAGGACCGGATGCTCGGCAAGTACATGGCCCGATACCTGGAGTCGATCCACGGCGAGCTCTCCACGCGGTTCGGCTACTCGGTCCCGGGGATGACCCAGATCGAGATCATGAAGGACCACCAGAAGTTCAGCGGCCGGACCGTGGCCCTCCCCTTCATCCCCACCGTGGGCGCCTGCACCGGGACGGTGGTGGCGCTCGCCAGCCCCAAGACCAGCCCCAAGCCGTTCAACTGGGCCCGGGTGATGAAGCACGAGCTGACCCACGTCATCACCCTCCAGCAGACCGACTTCAACATCCCCCACTGGTACACCGAGGCCCTGGCCGTCGAGTCCGAGGGCGGCCCCCGGCCCCAACCCTGGAACAAGATGCTGGTCGAGCGCGTCCCCGCCCGGAAGCGGATCCTCAACCTCGACAACATCAACCTCGGCTTCATCCGCCCGGATGAGCCCGAGGACCGCCAGATGGCCTACTGCCAGGCCCAGCTCTACGCCCAGTACATGGAGAAGCGGTTCGGCGCCGGCTCGCAGATCAAGATGCTGGCCGCCTACCGACGGGGCCTGACCACCGACCGCGCCATCGTCGCCTGCTTCCAGGTCGAGAAGGCCGACTTCGAGGCCAAATATCTCGACTTCCTCGATGAGGTCGTCAAGACGATCCAGACCCGGGCCGGCGAGGAGAAGCCGGTCAAGTTCTCCGAGCTGGAGCGGCAACTCAAGGCCAAGCCCGACGACCCCGACCTCAACGCCCGGATCGCCTACGAATACTTCGCCCGGCGCGACCTCAAGGCCGCCCGGCCCTTCGCCGACAAGGCGCTGAAACTCAAGCCCCATCACCCGATGGCCAGCTACGTCAAGGCCCGGCTCTACGTCTCGATCGGCTTCGACGACGACGCCCTCGCCGTCCTGGAGCCGGCGCTCGACCCGGCGAAGCCCGACGTCCGGGTGCTCGCCCTCCTGGCCGACCTCAAGGTCAAGGCCGGCAAGCTCGACGACGCCGGCCGGCTCTACGAGATCGGCCACAAGGACGACCCCCAGAACTCGAAGTGGATCGCCGGCCTGGCCCAGGTCCACCTCCGGAACAAGGACCCCAAGCTCGTCGCCGAGCTGATCGAGCTGGCCAACAACGACTCCGACAACCTCGAACTCCGCAAGGAGCTGGCCAGGCGGTTCGTCGAGGCCAAAGACGTAGAAGGCGCCGAGCGATGGGGGACCGAGTGCCTCCACATCGACGTCTACGACCCCGAATGCCACACCCTCCTGGCCGACGCCCTCGTCCTCGCCAGGAAGCACGCCGCCGCCGTCGAGGAGTTCGACGCCGCGCTCACCCTCAAGCCCAAGAAGCCCGACGATCTCCAGGTCAAGAGGGCCCGGTCCCTCCACCTCGCCGGCCGGATCGCCGAGGCCCGGGCCGCCCTCGATGACATCCTCAAACGCGACCCCGACCACCCCGAGGCCAAGGCCGCCCGCGCCGAGATCAAGTGATCGGGCCACGCCCCGGAGGATCCGCTGACCATGACCACCCTGCAAGTGAAGACCCGCGTCTTGCCCGGAGGCCGGATCGAGGTCCAGGTCCCGGACCTGCTCGAAGGGACCGAGGCCACCGTCCAGATCACCGTGGACGAGACGCCGCCCCCCAAGAAGAAAAGTTTCCTCGAAAATTTGGGGGGATATAAGGGAGGGCAGAGCTTCAAGACGGTCGAGGAGGTCGACGACTATATCCACGAAGAACGGAATTCATGGGACAGATAATCCCGCCGACGTCGGGAGGGGTGTATGTCGACTCCAACTCCGTGATCTATCGGGTGGAAGGCACCGAGCCCCTTGCAACGGCATCCGCGCCGCTCTGGGAGGCCCTTCAGGTCGGGCTCTGCCGGCTGATCACGAGCGAACTGACCCTCCTCGAGGTGCTCGTCAAACCGTTGCGAGACGGCAACCTCGCCCTCGCTTCCGTATATCGCAAAGTTGTGGCGGAAACCGAAGGCTTGGCGTGCCTTGCGATCGATCGGCAGACCCTCGAACTGGCGTCGCGAATCCGCGCCGATCACCGGCTGCGGACTCCCGACTCGATCCACGCGGCGACGGCCATCCGATCGGGAGCATCCCTGTTCGTGACGAATGATGGCGACTTCCGGAGGGTCGTCGGCCTGAACGTCGCCATGCTCGGCGAGATCGCTGCATCGTAGGTCGATCGATGCTCGGTCGCCCGACCGCGAAATCTCCCGAGATCGACGGATAATGGCCGCCTACCCGTCGCGATAATATTGGGGATGGGAATTCGATCCCGGTCGGGGGTCCTCACCTGGTTGGGTTCGTTTTTCTCGAAGCTCACGCCCGACGTCGCGAGACCGGTCCTGGGTTCGTTTTCGCTCCCGAGGGGACTTCCCGGAGATGGTCACGAATGGGTTCGTATTTCCGGGGCCATGGCGAGATCGAGGAGAGTTGGGTTCGTTTTCCGACGGCCAATCGGCCCTTCCCGGGGTGGTGGGAGACTCATTGGGTTCGTTCTTCCACGCCGGCCCGGGCGATGACACTGAATTCATTGGGAGGTCCTTTGATGGCGACGGCCGCGCCGGTAAGATCGCGGGGACGGCCCGGGGCTTGACAGCGGGAGGCCATCGGGCGATCCTGGATACCTCCCCGGCGGTCGGATGCAACTCGTTAATCGTTCTGCTTGTTACGCGATCTCCGGATGCCCGCAAGAATTCGGTGTCATGAGCGAACAACCCGGGGGCGGATTCACGATTGGCGACCTTCAGCGCCGGATTGGCGAGCTTTACGGGGCCAAGGACGAGGCGCGGGGCGACTCGGCGACGTTCCTCTGGCTGGTCGAGGAGGTCGGCGAGCTGGCCACGGCCCTCCGGTCGGGATCGGCCGAGGAGCTGGCCCTGGAGATGGCCGACGTCCTGGCCTGGCTGGCGACCCTGGCCAACATCCGGGGCGTCGACCTGGAAGCGGCCGTCCGGCGGAAGTACGGCGCGACCTGCCCCGGCTGCGGCTCGATCCCCTGCCGGTGCGACCCGTCCGAGAAACCCTGACATGACCCCCAACGGATCCCCCAGCGTGACCACCCCAGCCGCATCGAGCCGCGTCCCTGCATCGGGAAAGGGACCCCAGGCCCGGGCCCGGACGGCCTCCGCCGTCCTGACAGGATTGGCGATCCTGGCGGGATCCGCCGCCCCGGCCGGTGCGGCGCCGCCCCGGTCGGTCGACGTCGAGAACATCCGGGTCGGGTTCCAGGAGCGGTACAAGGTCGGCACCTGGACGCCGGTCTGGATCCAACTCCGGGGCGGGCTCGATGGATTTAACGGGGACCTGGAACTCGTCACCCCGGACGAGGACGGCACGCCGACGACGATCCGACAGGTGGTTCAGGTCGCCCCGGGGGCCGGGCAGCGGGTGACGGCCTACGTCCGGCCCGGCTCGCTCGACTCCGACTTCGCGACCCTCCGGTTCGTCGACGGCAAGTCCGGCCGACGGGCGGCGCCCGACGTGGTCATCGGGTCCTTCCTCAGCTCCAAACCGCCCGAGCCGCTGGGGCAGGAAGATTACCAGCTGCTCACGCTGGGCAACCCGTCGGGGATCAGCCTGATCCCGTCGCTCCCGGGATTTAACGTGAACCGGGCCAACAACCCGGCGGGCAATGTCGGTCGCGCCCGGGAGGTCTCGGTGGCCCAGCTCCGGGCGATCGACGACCTGCTCCCCGGCCGGTGGTATGGGTACGACTCGGTCGACGTCGTGACGATCGACACCAACGACAAGGAGATGCTCGCGACCCTCGGCTCGGGCCGGGGCGAGTCGCTCCGGCAGTGGGTCGAGCGGGGCGGGCACCTGGTCGTCGCGGTCTCGGCCAACTGGCAGGTGGTCAATGACAGCCTGCTGGGCCCGATGCTCCCGGCGAAGATCGTCGGCCGGACCCAGGTCAGCCCGTTCGACTCGCTGGAGGCGTTCACCGGCGGGAGCCACCAGATCGCCTTCGAGAACGCCCCGGTGCAGGCCGCCAGGTTCGAGGAGATCGAGGCCCGGGGCGGCAGGGTGATCGCCTCGACGCTGTCGACCCCGCTGGTGATCCGGGGCGCCTACGGGTTCGGGGTGGTGACCGTGGTCGGCCTCGACGTCGACGGCAAGCCGTTCTCCGCCTGGCCCGACCGGTCGCTGTTCTGGGTCCGGGCGCTCGACCTGAAGGGGTCCAACGCCGGCGTCGACGCCCAGAAGGCGCAGGGGCGGATCATCCGCCAGGACATCCACGACATGGCCACGCTGGTCCGCCGGGCCCTGGACCAGTTCCAGGGGGTCACGCTGATCCCGTTCGGCTGGGTCGCCGGGTTCATCGTGCTCTACATCCTCCTGATCGGGCCGGGCGACTACTTCTTCCTCAAGAAGGTCCTCAAGCGGATGGAGCTGACCTGGATCACGTTCCCGACGATCGTGGTGACCGTCAGCCTGCTGGCCTATTACGCGGCCTACGTGGTCAAGGGGACCGACCTCCGGGTCAACAAGATCGACGTGGTCGACATCGACCTGGAGTCGGGCCGGGCCCGGGGGACGAGCTGGGTGAACCTGTTCAGCCCCCAGAACCGCGATTACTCGGTGACCGTCGTCCCGGTCCCGGTCGACCGCGAGTCGCCGGCCGACCCCGGGGCGGTCGCCCCGGCCCCCCCGGGGACTGAAGTCCTGATGAGCTGGTTCGGCGCCCCCGAGTACGGCCCCCGGGGGATGAACTCGCGGAACCGGGGGATGGGCTTCGGGGCCTCGGGGTACAGCTACGGCCCGGCGGGCAAGGCCGAGGAACTGGAAGGCGTCCGGATCGGGATCTGGAGCACCAAGGGGTTCGTCGCCCGGTGGACCGGGCCGGCCCCCGCCGGCGACTCGATCCTCCGGGTCGACCTCCAGCCCGTCGGCACCGACCGGCTCGCCGGGACGATCACCAACGGGCTCCCCGTCGCCCTGAAGGACACGATCGTCGCCTTCGGCAAGCAGGTCTATTACAACATCGGGACCATCGAGCCGGGCGCGACCATCCAGGTCGACGCGACCCTGGACCGGGCCCTGGCCAACTACCTCCAGGAGAAGCGGCCGGCCTTCGTCCCGGCCAACTACTACACGAACCAGGAGGCTATCAACCGCGCCGACCTGGTCCGCGAGATGATGTTCCACGACAGCGACACGTCGAGCCAGGAGGTCGTCCCCAGCCGGACCCACCACGAGCTGGACCTGACCGGCCAACTCGCGATCGGCCGGCCGATGCTGGTCGCGGAGGTCGACCGCCCCGGGACGCAACTCGCCCTGGGGAATGCCCCGGGCCGGGCCAAGACCCAGCAGACGACCATCCTCCGCGTCATCCTCCCGCTCAAGAAGGCCGAGGGCGCGGCCCGGTGATCCCGAGGGCCCGGGGGGCCGTCGAGTCCCGGATGACGAAATTCCTTCCCAAGGGGCCGGTTGCCGATGTTCCGACTCTTGCAGGCCTTGATCGCGGCCTTCTTCAAATTCCTGGACCGACTCGGGGCCGGAGACCCGGTGGCTTATGGGCTCCTCGGCTTCCTGATCCTCCTGCTCGGGGTGGCCGGGGCGATCTGGCACCTCGACCGGAAGAATCAGCGGAAGGAGAAGGCGAAGGGCATCGGGCGGGGGCGATGACATGAGACCGACCATCCCGACGCGAAGGCCCGGCCCCACCAGCTGGGCCGGCCTCGCCGAAGGGCTCCAGCTCGGCAACCCGTCCGCTTATCTGGTCGTCTTCGGGCTCTTGACCATCGCCATCGTCGCCCTCTTGGCCGGGGCCAACATGCAGAAGAAGGGAACGCGCCGATGATCGAGACGCACGACCTGACCAAGATGTACGGCGAGCTGTACGCCCTGAACCGGCTGAACCTGACCCTCGACAAGGGCGACGTCTACGGATTCATCGGCCCCAACGGCGCCGGCAAGACGACGACGATGCGGATCCTGGCCACACTGCTCAACCCGACCTGGGGCGAGGCGACCGTCTGCGGCTACTCGATCTACACCGGCGCCAAGGACATCCGCCGGGCGATCGGCTACATGCCCGACTTCTTCGGGGTCTATGATGACATGAAAGTCATCGAATATCTCGAATTTTTCGCCGCCGCCTACCGGATCAAGGGGCCGGCGCGGAAGAAGATCTGCGAGGAGGTCCTGGAGTTGGTCGACCTGACCTACAAGCGGGACGCGCTGGTGACCAGCCTGTCGCGGGGGATGACGCAGCGGCTCGGCCTGGCCCGGGTCCTGCTGCACGACCCGCAGGTCCTCCTGCTCGACGAGCCGGCCTCGGGCCTCGACCCCCGGGCCCGGATCGAGATCCGGGCCCTGCTCAAGGAGCTGCGGTCGATGGGCAAGACGATCCTCGTCTCCAGCCACATCCTGCCCGAGCTGGCCGACATCTGCAACAAGATCGGGATTATCGAGCAGGGCGTCTTGCTGGTCAACGGCGCGGTGACCGACGTGATGAAGCAGGTCCGGACCGACATCGTGCTCAACATCGGCGTCGCGACCCGGACGACCGACGCCGCCAACATGCTCGAAAACCAGCCCGAGGTGGAGACGGTCCAGGACAAGAACGGCGTCCTGATCGTGAAGATGAACGAAGGCGTGACCCATTACAGCTTCCTCGTCCCCCGGATGATCGAGCAGGGGTTCGAGCTGACTCTGTTCAAGGAGGACGAGATCAACCTGGAGACCGCCTTCATGCACCTGACCAAGGGGATCACGAGCTGACCGGCCCCGGGCGGTCGACCGGGAAGCCCGGCGGACCGCCCGGGGCGGCGGCGATCAGGGCCTCGCGGCCCCCCGGACGCCGAAATTGTTGGAGACCTCCTGGATGTAGGTGACCAGCGGCAGGGTGTCGATCGTGATCCGGGAGAAGCCGTTCAGGTCGCCGTTGACGAGGACGCCGAAGGAGTTGAACCGGCCGATCGAGAACGCGTCGTTGGGGCCGACGGTGAGGCTCCCCCCCACGAAGAGGCCCTGGCCGGCGTTGCCGCTCCCCTTGGCCGGCTGGAAGACGGAGCCGAGGTTGCGGATGACGTTGAAGTTGGCCCCGTTCTGGAACGACAGGTCGCCGCCCGTCTCGAACCAATGCAGGTCCCGGCCGACGAAGAGGCCGGTCGAGCCGCTGAAACGGGCATCCGACAGGACGTCGAGCGTGTTGAGGTCGCCCCCGACGCCGATCGAAGCGCCCGGCTCGATCGCATTGAAGGCGATCCGGTTGACGGGGTTCGCGCCGGCGACGACGATCGGACCGTAGAGGTTGGCGTCGTGGTATCCCTCGATCGCGCCGATGGACCCGCTGGTCACCGCGATCGAGGCGATCTTGAGGATCCCCGTCTGCTGGGAGAGCTGGCCACGGAACGAGTGCGCGCCCGACTTGCTGGAGTGCTGCGGCTGGATCTGGTTGATTTCCAGCATGCTCTGCGAGTTCGAGCCGTCGACCACCAGGCTCACCCGCCCGCCGGGCGCCGGGGAGGCCCGGACCGTCCCGCCGTTGACCACCGAGACGTAGAACTGCTCGCCCTGGGGGTCGGTGACGACCGAGGCCAGGCCGCCGAAGGCGGTCTGGGTCGACACCCCGTTCCCCGCGAGTCGAGTCATCAGGGCCCGGGATTCGAGCCGATCGCCTTCGAGCGAAGGCCGGAACGCCCGACGATCCGATCGGCGACCATCCGTGCGAAGGTGCGGCATCCTCATCATCCTCCCGAGATCCCCTGGGCTGGAGTCACGGCCGACCGGACCCGGCCCGGGCCCCTCGCCGACATCCGCTCCCGTTGTCTTCCGATGCCAGATCGACCTTCTTATCGGCGGATCGTCGACGTCCCCGCGCCCGAAACGCGCCCGGAGGTGGCCGGCCGTTCCGGCCGCGACCCTCGCGACGATTGCTCCGGCCCGGGCGGTCGCCGCCGATGGCGTTGCGTCGGGCCTCGAGCCCGGGCGAGAATGGACCGGCCCGGCGGAGCCGGCCGGGCCGCCGCAGGCCGACCCCGATCGATCCGCCCCGAGACCTCGCCCCGATGCAACTCCCCCTCCTGTCGCACAAGTCGTCGCGGTTCGCCGAGAGCGTGATCCGCGGGATGTCGATCGAGGCCGCCCGTCACGGGGCCGTCAACCTGGCCCAGGGGATGCCGGACTTCCCGGCCCCGGCCGAGATCAAGGCGGCCGCCTGCCGGGCGATCGAGGCCGACGTCAACCAGTACGCCATCACCTGGGGCGCCGCCGATCTCCGCCAGGCCATCGCCGAGCACGCCCTGTGGCACCTGGGCCTGGCCGTCGACCCCGAGACCGAGATCACCGTCACCTGCGGGAGCACCGAGGCCATGCTGGTCGCGCTGCTGGCCCTGATCAATCCCGGCGACGAGGTGATCCTGTCGCAGCCCTTCTACGAGAATTACTGGCCCGACTGCGTCCTCGCCGGCGCCACGCCCCGGTTCGTCCCGTTCCGCCCGCCGGGGTGGACCTTCGACCCGGCCGAGCTGACCGCCGCCTTCAACGACAGGACCAAGGCCATCGTCCTCTGCAACCCCAACAACCCGACCGGCACCGTCTTCACCCGGGCCGAGCTGGAGCAGGTCGCGGCCCTCTGCCGCGAGTGGGACGTGGTGGCCATCACCGACGAGATCTACGAGCACATTCTCTTCGACGGCCGAGAGCACGTCGCCCTGGCCGCGATCGACGGGATGCGCGACCGGTCGGTGACGATCGGCGGGATGTCGAAGACCTACTCCGTGACCGGCTGGCGGGTCGGGACCATGATCGCCCCGCCCTCGATGACCCGCGCCTTCCGGCAGGTCCACGACTTCGTCAGCATCGGTGCCGCCGCCCCACTCCAGGCCGCCGGGGCGGTCGCCTACCGGCTCCCACGGCCCTACTATCGGCGCCTGGCCGAGGACTACCAGGGCCGGCGCGACCGCCTCTGCAACGCCCTCCTCGAAGTCGGGTTCGACCTGGAGATGCCCCAGGGGGCGTATTACGTGATGGCAGGGATCGACGCCTTCGGGGCCGCGGATGACGTGGAATTCGCCCGCCACCTGGTCCGGGAGATCGGGGTCGCCTCCGTCCCCGGCTCCAGCTTCTTCCGAGACAAGGACCTGGGCCGGGGCTACGTCCGGTTCTGCTTCTGCAAGAGGGATGAGACCTTGCAATTGGCTATTGAGAGGCTGAAGTCCTTGCGGGTCATCGTGTAACGGTCTTCCAAGAATTCTATGGTTTCGGACGGTTAGGCTTTGAAACGAAGCATTTCACTGAGATTTTGCTGAGTTGGGGGTTGTTTATAATTTCACGCGTGGTCGCCACTCCCTGCCCTTCACCGCACCGATCATCCCGCTTACAATCCCCCCATGGACACACTATCCGAAGCCGCCCGTGCCCTGTTCCGCCTCCATGTCGAGCGGATGGGGAAGATCGCCGTTGACGCCTCCAACCGGGATGCCTACCGCGAGCTGGATGCGGCGGGAATCCATCACAATCACACGCCCGGGGAAGGTATCACGAGCTGCTATCTCGCCAATTCGCTGCATCATGATCTGACGGCCGAAATCGATCAGTTCAAGGCCCTATGCCTCGCGCTAATCGCGGCGGGCAGGAAGGCAGCGACCTTCACCAAGGGCAGGACGCGCGGGATCGTGCCGGAAGCGGAAGCGCTTGGTTGCCTGGCGGTGCCTGAAGCGACGATCTGTAACCACCAAAGGTGCGCCGCCCCGGTTTGAAGCCGGGGTTTCCTCTGCCGACCGACGCGGAACGGAGCCGCCATGCCGCTCGGCACGCAAAATCTTCTCCTCACCTTCCTGATCGCCGCCGCCGGATGCGTCGGCTACCAATTCCGCGGGTTGGCGGGGGCTGCTCGTCGCGCGAGGACGATGGAACCGCCAGCGGGCCGCTCGGCGGTCGCCTTCGAGGCGTGGTGCTGGATCCCTGCCTGCTGGACGGCCCGGTTCGCGGTCTGGGCGAGCCGCCATGACTCCGGGCAGTAGACGAAGTCGGCGATCTCGCTGGCGGTGACTGTCTCTTTGTTCATTTCGCCGATTCTCGGCGATCTGCTGCGCTCGATCAAGCCCCGATTTGATGCGTACACATATCGGGCGCTGCCCCCTTGCATGCAACCAGTCCGCTCATTTAGCCTATCCTGTCCGATCTCTGTCCTCGCCCCGATACGCCGGAGTATCGCCATGCTTTATGTGGTTGTTGGCCTGATCGTCGTCACGTCGATAGGCCTGGCGGTCTATGCCCTGATAAGCAGGAGCGAGGCGGCCGCACAAGTTGTGGCCCTTCAGGAGGAGCTTCAGGATCAGGACGGTAAATACTCGGGCGAGGTCCACGCCCTGAAGGGCAAATTGGCCGCCAGGGAATCGGCCTTGCAAAAAGATCTGCAGGACCAGTGCGATCGGCATGCTACGGAAATGGGCGGCCTGAAGAAGGAATCCGCCGCGACGATCGACGATCTGTTAGCTGAGTTGGCGAAGCTCGAAAAGTTCAAGCACATCCCCAACGTCATCGAGAAGTCGAGGAAGCTTGACGCCGAGATCTCGGCAAAGCTCACCCAGGCCCAGGAGCACGCCGACGAGACGGTCCTCATCGCCCACAGGGACGTCGAGCGGATGAAGGCCCGGATGGCCGCCAAGGTGGACGAGGCCGAGCAGCGGGCCGCCGAGATGGTCCAGAAGGCGAATCGGGAAGCCGAGGCAATCACGCGGAAGATCCTTGCCGAGATGGATTCCGACGCGAAGAAGGCCAAGGAGGCGCTCCGGGTCGCGCAGTGGCAGGCCAACAATCTCATCGAAGAGGCCCAGCAGCAGGCCAAGCAGATCGCCTCCCAGGCCAGGAAGGAAGCGAAGGAGAAGACCCAGAAAGTGGACGAAGTCCTGATGCGGGCAACGGCCTATGCCCTCGATATCCGGCTGAAGGCCGAGGCACGCGCCGGGGAGATCGGTGGCCAGGCATACGAGGCGCTAAAACGCTACGATTTTTATGAGCAGGCCGCCAAGGCCAAGCAGAACGTCATCGAGGGTTATGCGGACACTTACATGGTGCCGGCCTCGCACGTGATCGATGAGTTGGCCGAGGAATTCGGATTCCACAAGGCCGGGGAGCGGCTGAAGGTTGCCCGCGATCGCACGAGGATCATGGAGAAGAACGGCTTTGCCGCCACCTGCAGCTACCCGGAGGGCTGGAAGCGGGATTACGCCATCTCCTTCGTGCTAAGGGGGCGTCCAAGAACAAATCCGTATTCTCCTCCATTCTGTTACACTCTTCTCCCTGGACTGATCTTGGGGGGAGGGAGCCGAAGGAATGTCGAAGCCGACTGTCTATCTGTGCCAATGCGAC
>JAABUK010002027.1_pt1 | contig 37143 bp, 39 predicted proteins | sample 5559141 | NCBI WGS metagenome assembly JAABUK01 (sample SAMN10711869, study PRJNA513367) | rock metagenome | isolation source: Antarctica rocks | place: Antarctica: Victoria Land, Pudding Butte nord | collected 2016-01-03
GCACTGGTAGGGCCTGCACTTGGACCAGCAGGAGCAGCAGGACCTGTGTCCATAGCTGTGGCTGGTTCACTCCTAGCCACAAAGGCGTATGAGGGGCCAAGAGGGCTGTCATTTGGGCTGGCAGGGCGAGGAGGCGCCTGGCAGCTGGCTGGAACAGGCGCTACCACCCTGTTAGCTCGAGGGGTGCTTGCTGTACGCGTCAGGCTCTGCGACTGAGGACGAAAGAAAACCCCTGGTCACACATGACCCCCCTTCAAACTTTTATTTTCAAACGAACATGTTGCCATGGACCACAGGCTCAAGAAATCAGCCTCATGATCAGCATTGCAGCCTGCCTGTGGCTATGATGGCGTGCTTCTAAACCTTCACTAACCTTAGTGGGATGCAAGTGGCGTCACCCAACTCTGTCCTGCTAGCATCCATCCCTGCTGATGTGTGGCTGACTATTTTGACCCCATCGCCCGAGATCTCAGCCTTTGAAGACCTTTACGTCGGCTCCAAATTCTATGAGCAACATCACAAGCTCAGACTGGTTTGCAAGCACTTCAACAGCTTGTTCCAGCAGTTTCCTCAGCTATCAGAGGACGTTTGGTTGCACCGAGGGTACCCAGCCACTTGCTTACGCAGCCTGCTTGATCGGATGCGGCGCAACAGTGGTTCCGTAGTAAGTCTGACGAGCTGGCGAACACATGCCGATGTGCTTTCATGCGCAGTGCGGCATGGCGTGCAGCTCAGGAAAGTCGTGCTACACGAGGCCACAGCTGCGAACGTTGCCTTGCTGTCAGCCCTATCAACATTGCAGTGTTGTGACTTATACCAGCCTGGACAAGGAGCGCTTGACCTTCAGCCAATAGGAGCTCTCAAAAGACTGCAAAGACTCAGACTGGTCCGGGGAGTGTTCAGCAACCTTCAGTTTGCTGTGCACCTGACCAATGCCGACCAATCTTTGCAACATGGTGCAAGCACTGACGCCCACACGATGCACTCCAGTCAGGTGTCCCCTTGACAGTACCAGCTCCCGCAAAGAGGTGACAAGGTGGCATTCTGACTCACTGCTGGCTCGTGCGCAGACAATTTCCAGGCAGCTTTGTATCAGCAGGGTCAAACAGTAATGAACTGGACCTTCGCATGTGGAATACGCACATTCCTGCTGCATTCTGCAAGCTGGTCAACCTCACAGAGCTTTCCCTTGGTCTTTGCCCAGACAATCATGTTGATCTGGATATGCAGTGGCTGTATCAGCTGACTGCTTTACAAAGCTTGCACCTGTACTTTACAGATGTGGCTATGACCATAGGCCAGGGTTTTACTCAGTTGAGCAGCCTGTCCACATTGTCATTGAATAGCGACCACTGCAGCATAGACGTCCAGTGGCAGTTTATGCATGCTTTGCAGTGCGTGACTTCAGTGGGAAGATTGACTTTGGGGCCAATATCTTTGACCTTCTCAGAGTCAAGAACTTACAGTCATTGACATTAGACAAGTGGGAGCCTGCTGCTGATGACTCTTTCAGAAACCTTGACTTTGATGCTTTTGTGAATAAGATGGGTCAAGAGCGGCCAAACGCGAAATTTTGTGTGAAGGCAGGACCAGGCCTGCAGACAGAGTAACTGACTAGGTGAGCATTGTTTGCAACCGACTTAGACAGGGGCTAGCAAAGGCATGCATGAATCAACTTGAAGCCCAACTTGTACTTTAGTTTGAATCTGATTTACATCTCGTGCTTAACACCGTCACTGCCCTTGTAGTTGTCAATATTTTTATGACTGCGTTCCAGATTGCTTTTTGGTTATTTGCACCATGGCTTGGGTATTGCTTTGAGTTGTCGCTGGCCTTTAGTTTGTCATGCTTGCATGCATCATTTGAAAAAAAGCTTTCCAGCCTTGAATCAAGCAATATGCTGCGTTCACAGCTGTGTTCAATGTCTAAGTCGTTGTAAATGCAAAGGTCTGGAGATAGCAATGATAGTTATTGTGAAGATGGCATGACAAAGATGTACGACCCTCAAGCTTGCTGTTGACAGGCACATACCGGTAGATGCATGACAGTAAGCAAGACTGAGCTTGCCAATATCCTTCATGCTACTGCCCCATCACACTTGTGGCTGCAGGTCAACCAAGTTTCTGATGCTTTGCTGAACACATTGTGGCTTCTAGATCTACAGCAGGCTTAGCGAGTGAGATGTCACCGACACGGCTTATGTCAATGTCTGTATCAATGCAGCTGTCCAGATATTGTACCACATAGTACGTATTTACCTGGTGGTACCCTTCGCAGTAGGTATTACCCTGTGATGATCACCTCATATGAGTCAACAAAATGCTGCAAGCACAGCTGGAGAAGACCACCCTGGCAAAAATTTAACATACCAGACTTGCAAGACAGGAGACGTCATTGACAGTAGCTAGTTGGCTATATAGCCCTATATGATCTCTGCTTTTGCATGTCTCAAAGGCACCATGACGCCATTTGAGCAACAGTATTAGTGCTCATGCTGCAATACGGTTTCCAAGATGATAGTGTCGGCACCAGCGCTAACAGATTGCATCACTCATGCCAGATCCACTGCTGGCACATCAGGCTCATCAAAGTCATCCTCCATGGCATCTATTGGGTCATCGATGTCATCATCAGGATCTGCAATGTCCTCCTGCCGTTCTTCCTTGTGCCCAAACTCCTCTTGCAGTATCAGCTCATCAGGCGTCGGCATGATCTGTGCATGATCCACCAGCAAACTGCCGTCCCGCCTGCAGAGCAATCTAAATTACGATGGCAGATCCAAGTGCTATGATTAGTGCATGTTGAATGCATACATCACATTTGTATGATGGAGCAATGAGGCATGTCCTGCCTGCGACCAGCTGAGGAGAGTGTTGCAGTCCAAAGCTTCTGGGAATACACAAAAAAGTACATGTCCAGACTACTGCCCATTTCTGATGGAAGTGTGAACTCAGACAGGCGTGGAGACTAGTCTTAGACAGCGGACAAAGAGGTGCGGTGTAAAAATTTGAGCAGGCTCTGAAAACACAAATGCTCAACATAGACATGACCACTAAGACAGCCCTAGCAAAATGTACCTCCTGCATCACCCTCAAGCTTGAGACATCAACTCTTGCTGAAGTGGTCAACAGGCAACAAGGGATGCAATACACGCCATGTGTCACATTACAGCGCAGTGCAGCTACAAAGTGCAAGCTCTTGATGGAAGAAGCAGCATGCCAGACTGTCACGGAATTTTTGCTCTTGCACAGCAGGTCAACATGGACAGCACAGGTAACTGATGAGAAAGTGTCATCATGCAGTCTTTCTGTTATGGCACAAACAGTATCTGCTGACTCAGGCATGGCTGACACACTCAGGCGCTACAGCTGTGGCCTTGCACGGAGCTTTACAAGGCCCTATACATACTGCTTTTTGAAGCAGACACATCTTTAGCAGGAAACACAGCTGCTGTGATACAGATTTTTGTGCCTCATTACAGAGCATCGCATTTGCAAAGCCAGGAAGGATAGAACATGCAAACAGCAGTACACAAAGCAAGGTGTTACTTCAGAGGGTGGTGAGAAGTAACGTAGTGCGCAGTCCAAAGGCTCGAGACAGTGTTGGGGAAGGACATCACACTCCCACCTGATGCGCAAGACCATCTCTGCGGGATCCTGAGTCTCTGTTCTCATGTCCACAGCTGCCTTGTAGATACTGCGGCTGGCAGCATGCAGTACCCACACATTGGTCAAGTCTAGCCGCCTGGGTTCATGCTGAGTCACGTGTATCAAATACACCAGCTTGACCTGCATGTGTTTGTCAGCAGGTCATTCATTCATTCACTCTTTGATGAACTAATTCACAGTCTAACTCACAGACCAATTCACTCGTGCCCCTCCTCCCTCATCTACCTCATGCATTCACGCATTCCTTTTATCAACTGATGTCTATTCCTAGATTCTGGTAGCTACAGTCTTGAGAAGATGCATACATGAAGTTGTCACAGCTGTGAACGGTATCATGCAGGTTGTTGTGCTGATCAGCTCAGGGAGTTTGGCTTCAGAATGCTTTGTTCATTTTGCATGCAGAGAAGCTAGTCCAAATGTAGAGAAACATGCCAGGCTAACGCTTACACCAGGAATCTACACTGGCACCAAAGGGCAACAGGATATCAGCTGCTGGTATAGCATGTTGGTGTATGGTGGTTTGCCACTGCATCAGACAGAATATGCAACCAACCAAAGTAGATCCCCAAGAACTGGCAAATAAGCTCTGCAGCATAAGCTGTGTGGGAAGGGCAGCATGTTGACCCACCAGGATCATGGGTGGCTTGTCATACACCACATCTCCAAGAAATTCTTCCCGCCACTCAATCTCTGAGTAAAGCTGAGGAGACTCGGGGATGGTGCCGCCCGAAACATCAGGCTGCGCATATATTCCGGATTCATCATCCTGCGAAATTGCACCGGTCTCATACGCTGTAAGTTGCATTACCCAGACAGCCTATTCTGCTTGTGCAGGCGATTAGTCATCTCTGCTTTGCAGCTGTGAGGGATGTGTCAGCTTAGTAGCTGAAAGAGCCGAGGAAATTGACAGCGCAGATACAAAGCAAGTACGAAACATCCTTTGACGATTGCTCTCTATTGCAATCATGCAGCCATGCTTGTACATTGATCTGAGAGACTATCACAAATGAGAGAAGGCCATTGCATCCCCAGTTGCTGTCTACATGATGCAGGCTAGCAGTATTCATGGGAGGCTACTGACCTGAACATAAACATCTGAGAGATCTAGTTTGCCATCTGCTGTGGTAGCGAGAAGGAACTCACAGCCTTCTAGCTTGATTGCATGATACCCCTCCTTGCTTGGGACCAAGCCCACTTCTGCACACAATACAGCTGACCTTGAGCAAGCTACACACTTGCATGCATCATCTGCTGCAGGAATGGATGCTCACTGCACACACTGCTGACTGATGGTGTGCAGAACTGGGGTACTAAATTCTGCAGCATGGCAAGGGCAGCACAACAACAGTGCTTGAATGCAACATGAGGGACATATGTGTAAATGGTTTGAGTGCACAGCATTTGAAGCAGTTCAAACTTGATGCATTATGCCTGTAGCAAGGGGTGTCGAATGCCTACTTGCCTTGCTCTGGAGGGGCTGGTGTGGGCACAGCCGCTATGTCTGTCACATCTTCATCTGTTGAGTCATAGTCTGGCAAGTCTTTAACCTCTGCTAGTGTGTCAGGTGGCAGCTGTGTTGTTTGAGAGCGTGCAGCATGGACTTGAACTGTCTGATGTTGTCGCTGACCCGCTAGCCGTGGGCAAATGGGAGCAAAATGCCTATGACACTGCCAGTGTTGCAATGCAAGGGCTATGCGAGGTCTGCTCGTGGTCAGAACACAGCGTGCCGCATGCGTGGTCGAGGCCTTCAACATCCAGCTGCAAGACTGCGCCGTTTACAACAATATAAGCACTGACAAGCTGCCGCGCGAAGCTCGGAAACGCGAAGTCTGTCCAGATAAAGTTGTCTACAGACTGGTAAGCGCGATGTTCAATGGCTCAGCGGCCTGCGTACGAGGAACGACCCATGGGCAGCGTTCGCAGCAAAACCTGGCTGTCGCGATCACAACAAGCGTTGCGTTGACTACCACAACTGCATGTCTAGCTGTCGGCAGGTAGGTTTTGGCTGAGCCCTGCTGCCTAAACAGGCGTGCATGCATAGCTGACGCTGTGTTCAAATCTGGCTTGCAGAGTGCGTCCGGCTGATGTCTGCCCTACTTTACAGGCAGACAAAGCCTGGCTATGGGCCAGTGTCTGGCAGCTCCGTGTGGCGTCAGGAGGTGCGGAGTCAACAAGGAGGATGTAAAGCAAGGTTGCATTGAGGGGTGGACCAGCCCAGGGGTGCCCATATTTGGTGGTGGTGCGTTCTGGGGAGGAGGAGGTGGTGGAGGGGGCGGCTTTGGTGGGCATCATCACGGCGGTGGTGGCGGAAGTGACGATGGGGCTGGTGGTGGAGTGGCCTGATCACCAGGCACAGCAGCTCACACCTTGTAGCCCTAACATCGACTATCACTGGTGCACATGTAAAGACGGAGGGTTCAAGACAATTGTGACAGTCAAAAATTCGAAACAGCTCAGAGTGCCTTCGATTGCTGAAGTGTGTTTCTGTCACCATCAGCTTTTGGTCCGAGTCTTCAGCAAATATAGGTTTTTCCCGAATATTGCATGCTGCGCATTTCGTTCATTTCATGATTTGTGACATCTCAGGCACTAATGCTTGTAGAGTTCTGCCATGGGCCTGCAGCTGGCGGCCCCTGTCATAAGCTTCTTTTGCGAGAGCCTCAAGCAGACATCAACCATGATGTACAATGCTAGACAACTTTGTGTTGTAGCTGTTTTTAGACAGAAGCCAATATCACATCAGAGGGTGCTGTCTGTGGCAGTAAGTCAAGTTTCATGAAGGGTTGAAGCAGTCTTTCTGGGATTGACCAGTCTTGGACAGCTGGAAGTATGCTAGCCTGATTGTGATCATAGGTTTGAAAAGTGTGGTCGTTCTGACAAGCTATTTTGCGCTTATTCTTTGGCTTAGCCTAGCCATGAGTTTATGGCCTGCTCCAGACTTGCCTGTCAGTACTGTGTTGATGGCAGCCCACGCTGATCTGGAGGGAGCCCAGACTCTTAGCCGTTGATTGGTCTTCTGGTTGGCCTTTTGTTCCTCTACTTCTGTGGTGCACCAGTGCTGTCGTAGCTTGGAATCCCCAGCTCTTGTGATGTCTTGACATCCTCAACTTTTTGCTTCTGTCAGCGCATTCCCAGACAAAGTTTGACGCCTTTAGGGAGATCACGCTATTGGTGACTGACAGCTTGGAAAAGAAAAGGCGTGCCTGCAATGACTGGTTTTGAAAATTTGCCTATCAACGATGGGCTCCTTTTGATCACGACGACTTTCCTCACATGTGCCTAAGGGCCAATGTTGTGTTTTTGCTTGACAGCCATGTATACATAGTATGTAGTTGCAAACAACCTGATAACGGCAGCCTATTGTAAATATGTGAACAATGTGCGCAAGCGATTGCTATATGGTATGATATGCATATATAGTATGGTATGATATGCATATATGTGCATGCGTAAGTGTATATTTGGTTTGGGCAAAAATCAACCTACCTGGACAGTGATGGCAACAAGTAGCTGCACAATGCATGCCAAGCATGCATGCTCGGCACCACGACCCCGTAGGCTTTTTGAGATCGTGCACTGCGAAAGTTTGGGCATGCCCGTTTCAGCTTCTACACACTAGAAAGGAAGTATCAGAACCACCCAAGGGCCTCACAATCCCGCTTGATCAAACTTCTACTTCTTTCGTGCTGTGGGGACCAGCGTGAAGATACCAAAATCTGGCATTGTTGACATCGACTCAGCATACTCCGACTGTCTTCCGGTAGTGCACGGTGAAGCCACAGCGACAGTCTTAACAGCAACACGGGCGCTGCGTTGTGTTACCACTAGCCTGTGAAGAACAGCGGAAATCACTGTGCCATGCAAGCTTTGCTTGCGAACACCTGTCAGCACCAAAGCGCGGCGTTCTCTGTACAACAGCAATACCAGACATGCAGTGTAAGCTTTTACTTCCTTCATTGCTTTTTCTCATTTGAGCTGCGTCGATAAGCTCGATACACTGACGTGAATAGTGCATGCAGAGTGCTCAGCCTTCACACCTGCGAAGACGCAACTCTCTTAGCTCACGACAGACTCAAGCAGACTTGCGCAGACAAAGCTCAAGCTTAGTTGCATCCAGATCCAAGCGACTGCATATCTCACATGCAGTCCAACGACCAGGCACCAAAGAGGCTGACCACAGGTTGTGTATGCTGCCCTTAGTTTGCAGCAGCTATGTCATCTTTCGATGTCCTTCTGAAACTTGTATGTCAGCATGATATAGTCACATGCAGGCCTGCCTCAGACAACACAGAGGCAAAGCAGGGTGGTCTCAGTGGTCAAACACTTGGGATCATAGCCTTTGTTGGCGGCCTGGCACTTGTTCTAGGACTAGGCTATCTTTTCAAGGGAAAGATACGGCATTTCCTAGACTATTTCATTGAGAGGGTTGATGAATGGGGCCCTTGGGGCTATGTAGCATATGGATTGTTGTATACATTGTTGGAAATTGTGGCGCTTCCAGCCATACCTCTGACCATGACAGCTGGAGTGTTGTTTGGCATTGTCCCCGGCACTATCCTTGTGTCAGGAGCAGCCACAGCAGCAGCAACAATTGCGTTTCTGATTGCCAGATATGCAGCAAGAGACAAGGTAAGTTTCTGCTGTGGACAGCTATGCTGCAAACTTGACAAATTGTACAACTGTACATGTCCTGGCATGCTTTGACACTAACCTTGTTGAGCCCATTCTGCATGTGCTGAGTGACACTGGTGGATTTATATTGTTCAATTGCAGACCATCATTCACAGCTCACTTTATCCTATGCAATGTTGAGCATCATGCACGTACACATTCGTTCTGTGTCAAGCATGCACTAGCAGTGTTGGAAAAGAAAACCATGTTGCCTGTCTGCCTAAAGTTGTGTGTGGTGTTCTCACAGGTACTGCAGCTGGCGCAAGACAACCCAAAGTACAAAGCTATTGACAGAGCAATAGGCAAGGAAAGCTTCAAGGTCGTGACTTTGCTGAGACTGAGTCCTCTGCTCCCTTTGGCGCTGTCAAACTACTTCTACGGCATCACCAGGTCTGCCTCAATAGATTGACTTCACGTCACACATTGCAATACCAGCAAGCAAGCACTGTGTGGCATATCTGTGCTTGAGATTATGTGCAATGCACCTGAACATGGTCTGTCTCAGAGCTCAGTTGCCATCTCTCTTGCATTGATCCTTACACGCTGTTGCATTGCTTAGTTTGTCCGTGCGTTTGTGCTCCAATGTAAGCATGCTGTACAGCTCTGCAGTGTGGAATGGCTTTCATTCCTTGTTGGCTGTGACTATCTTCACCTGTCTTGCGCAGATTGCAGCTGTATAGCCATAGCGTCTGTGTTTATTGTTTAGCCTGTACATCACTCACCTCAACTTGTGCATCTTTACGACTGCCTCTGCTGGAACCTGCAGTGTGGATCTACCTTCATATGTGGCTGGCAGCTGGCTTGGCATGTTGCCTGGCACCATTGCTTACGTGTATGCTGGCAACTATGGCCGCGCCTTGATAGATGGAGATGGCGACGTCGGGGGTGTGAAGGGTTGGCAAGTGGCTCTTGGGTTGGGTATTACAGTCTTGGCTGTTGGCTACATTGGCAAGCTTGCCCAGAAAGCATTGGCTGATGTTGAGCAAGAGGAGGGAACATCAAAGAGCAGTTAATGCATCACAGTTTTGCTTCTGACGCAAGTACACGTTTCTTCAGTTTTTTTGGTACCACAATATAGTGGTAGCTGTGACAGTGTTTGTCCATGTCTTGCTGAGTTCTGTCACAGTGTTTCACGCGCGACTTTGTTCAGTGTGTATGTGCAATACACTGACAGCAGCTACACAGACTCATGACTCAAAGCTGCAACAGATCATGGGACCTCGTCGGATGGGTATCAGTTGGCCAACTAACCATGGTGCAGCTCGATGCAGCTGCTTAGCTTGCCTGATTTAGTAAGATTACAGAAACAGTTAAGGCTACACTGTCTTCACAAGGCCTGCATTGAGTATACTGCCTTGAGCTTTTGAAGTGGCCTGCTTCTGGCACGTGTGAATTGATACCAGAAGTGCCTCGCACCAACAGGCAACTGTTGCCTGACAATTGGACAACATTACGGTCGCCACAACTTGGACTCTTTAAGCATCAGAATGGAACAACTTGCCTGACCTTGAACACATAACTGGAGTGTTGTGGTGTTAAGGCATGGAGTGGAAAGCAGCTGCGCAGGAACTGCATCACGTTCTTAATCGAAAACTTATAAATTCCCCCGCTAATACGCTACGCTCAACGAATGCTCCGTCGGACGCTTCGTCATAAACTTCGCGAATTGACCGGCGCTGGACATCGGATGCACATCGACAGAAACTCACAATAAATGGCTTGCGTTGACCGCCACAGCTGCTGTGGCACAGCATAGCTTTGCACACAAGAAAATCACTGATCACACGAGTCCCTTCGGATGCTTCCCTTCGGACTGCAGCGGTTCAATGAACTGATCAGTTTTGAGTCGTCCTTCCACACAAGAACTCAATAGATAGCGAAGCGAGTCTTCATTCGGCGGCAAATTCCCGACTGCAACCCGGTCGATTCCGCCTACTTCAACAGGTTAGGTCAAGCGTTAAGAAAGCCTCCCAGCTGCCTTCCTGCTTTGTCAAGCCAGTGTCGTCTTCAGCTCCTGCTGTTTCTGTTGCTCTGCAGATTGTACTGGACAGTTACAATTGTGCAGCTTCCAGCTGAGGTTGAGCATGACACTGGAAGCTAGGCATGGCTAGCTCTGGATCTTACCTTCCTCAATAGACGAGCTTGGCCATCACAGGTACATAGTGAGTATCTTTGCAGAGCACTCCACGTGGCAACATGCTTTTTCTGGCCCCTGAGTGTATAGTTTGACAGGCAGCTGGTCTTGCAGGTGATCTTAAACGTCCAATCCATAGCACAGGCAAGTTAACTTGCCACGCAAATACTCTCAAAGGCTGCAATTCAATGCTTGTCAGCCGTGCTAAGATGTCAGAGTACATTTGCAGAATGCTTTTCAGACAGATCGTGGGTCTTGAGCTGCAAGCAAGCTGAACTGCTGCACTCACCTTCAGGTAAGCCTTGCAAAAAGCAGATTGTGCTGCTAATCAACTATGGGTTTCTTGAAGTGCAACAACATGCTGCACCATGTCCTACTTGTAGCTCCTAGGTTTGCAGCATTGTCGTCTGTGCTTCAAAACATATGACCAAAGGCCTTGCAAGTCTGAGGTTACCTAAAATTGCAGGGCAGATGTTGCACCGGTCTTGCAGGAACTTGCACTGGAGCATCATCTGGCCTCTTCGTTGACCCCTCACCCTCAGGTAGGCTTCTACAAGCAAGCCCTCAACGACTGCTTGCTATGCTGCATATGTGATGAATATTGCCCAGACGCAGAAACCAATGACTGGTACCTTTTGATGCAGCTGCACCCACAGAGGGCATATCACCTGATGTGTTTACACATAGTTGGTGCTGTCAGGGTCTTTGTTCGTACTGAGTCTAATGAGTTCATGACAGAGCGTATTGCATTTTTGCAGGCAAAAGCTGACATTGTATTTTGTGGGTCTGATCAAGGGCTATGCAATACATGAACAAACCCACACTGCCATTTGCAACAAGCGGAAAAAGCTGAAGCATGGTGAGACTGTGAAAGAACCCTCAAGCTTGTGTGGGCTGCGTTCTTGAGACTTGATGACATTCACATTGAAAGTGGCAAGACAGCGGCACTTCACTAGGCATGGCAGCGGCCACGGAATGTTGCATTGCAATGAAACTCCTGTGCAAATGAGGCTCTGCACAGCTGTGGGTCTCAAATAGTGTACTCGATGTTGTACAGTGTAGCAAAACTGCACGCACTATTGTTTTGGCATGCATGATGGCACCCAGTCTGAGCCTAGCCTTTCTGGTACAGGGCTGAGCTGCTCAACATGAAGCCATGGTAGAATTGGACAAGCTGAGCGTTCATCAACAGCTAAATGGAGTTCCCCTCAAAGAGGGGGAACCTGTTACCAGTGGCAGTGTCTTGGAGCATGCATGGCTGGGCATCGAGAGAAGCAAGAGATGTGGCGTTCTCCACTTGTACAACATGTTGTCGGTAAGCACATCCTCGGTTGCTTGTGTGACACTGCCCAGTCAACGATGAGCTGCTAGTGCGAAACCCATACAATGCATGAGCTGTACTGGTACTGCTGCATTGGTACTGTTGTTGAATCTAAAAGACATTAGTCTGGTGCACCCACCACAAACTTGGTGTACTGGTCCACTCAAGGAGGTCGATATAGGGTCTATGCAACATCTTAGGGCCTGCTCATGGCTCCAGCCAACATCTGACGGTGTATTCAACCAGTCAACGTTTAGACCCTCAACCCTGTCATCCCGAAGCGGTTAAAACTTTCCCTGTTGACTGTCAGCTTAGAAGCAAGAGGCTCAGGTGGTTTGGTCATATGTGCAGTATGTCTGACAGCAGATTGCCCACAGTACTCATGCATAGACGGTTAGTAGGCCAAAACTGTCCTGGTAGACCTAGGACTGTCTGGAACGATGCTGTTTTGTCTGACATTCACAAGTTAGTATTTAGACCGATACACCCATGATGCTCTGAACAAGCCTGTCTGGAAGGAACTGACTTGCGTCGCATGTACCTGATGCCAGCTGGTCAAGTATACGTTTTCATTATTATCAGTATCAATGTGTAGATCCTGCTGTCCGTCTGGTATTTTGTGAATGGCAGAAGTGTGTGCGAGTGGTCTGCCGGAGACAGCTCTGTTTCTAGCCTCCCACATATCCTCACACTCTGCTAGCCACAAATTCTCAAACATTTCTGGCAATGCTTCAAAAGTGTGCCGCACTTCATGCGTCAAAATTACTCATGGCAAAGTGACAGCCTGGAACCTCTAGTCTTGCTTTGACATTGCCAAGAGCCTGGCAAGAGGCTGCTGTCATGGGCAAGAAGGAAATGCTCATTGAGCTGACATGACACAATTTCGATGCAACCAAAACAGCACGAGAAGCACGTGGGTCACCTGGATGGAATGCTTGCTACCTCCAGCTTAGCAGGCAATAGATTGCGAGTAGCTACTCTTGTCTGCAGACAAGCAAAGATGCCTCTGCAGACAAGCATAGATGCAAGCATTCTACAACAGATGTGGGTCCTCAGCTCGGCAAATGTCTGCTTTGTGAACCTCATGTTTGAAGCTGAGGTGGCTGGATGTTTTGCCATGTACAATATCAATGCTAAACAACACTTACGTTTCATTTGGTGCTGCAATCCAGCATTGCACTCTCTTGACACTGGAACTGTTTTAGCCATGTCAACCACTGAACACTTTGCAAGGTGCTTAATTGCAACAGCAAAGTGTGAAATTGGTTGAGATTCAAAAACAACTATTTAAATACAGAAGCAGCCAATTTTGACTTGTTTGTCTTGACTTTGGAAGTAAAAATTTTAATTTCCAAAGTCAACACAAACAAGTCAAAATTGTATGATTGCAGCTACTAGCGATGCTGTTTATCTCCGATGTCAAAGCAGTGAATGCGCTTTGTTTCGGAATGGTCGGTGCATCAAAGTATGAAGAGTATCATGGCTCAAATGGTGTGCATGCCCACAGATACAACGTTTGGAGCTAACAGTTTTGCGCACCATGACATCAAACACAGTGTCAATAACTCCAGCATAAACACGGTCTGAACACTAGTTTTGGGCAAATCAAGAGCGGCAGTCACCTGCCTAGCTGAGAAACCCTGCCTTTGCAAGGCATGCCCGGCAACATCACTCTTGAAGCTTTGGCTCAATGTAAGCAAATGTGCACGTGAGTTGACCCCATGCCGAGTTGAAAAGCTTTGAAGCATCGCAGCCGGCCAAACCCACCTGTGTGAGTGGAGAATTTGCTAGAGCTTGTTATTGTTGATACAGCCAACAAGCCCTGGTTAGCTCTTTACTGAGTCAGGAGGATTAGACAAGACTAGCATGACAATAGCTGGCTGACCAAGTGACATGCCTGCAGATCGAATTTGCAGTGCCGTCTTCTATACATTTTGATCTTTTAAAGTTGCCCAGAATGCGCAAAAAATCACTCTGCAATGAGTTGCGTAAGTCATGTGCAAGCTTGTGTGGTGAGGTTATGTGCTTTTGCCCAGCAATGCATATGCCCTTGGCAACCACAGGCTTGCTGAAAAAACACGCAAACTCATTGGAAAGGTCCTTTGCCCTGAGCTGGTCTACCTGTAGACAAGAAACTATTTGATTTTGGCAATTGGGAAACTTCTCAAAGAGATTGCTGTTTAGCACATTTAGCCCTGAGCCCAATGTGGTGGTCTGCAACTTGCACTGTCATCACTGACTGCCCTGACTCTCCCCATGATGTGTAGACACCATGATGACTGTGACTACACATTCTGGGGACGCTCATTGCAGGCAGGTTGAATGACGCTGAATGCCTCCAATGTCATTCAAGTCCTCAAATAAAGCCAGCAGCTGGCTGCTTGCAACTCACAGCATACTGGTAGACATTGGGTTTGCAGAGTATCACTGCCTGGGGCAAGCACAACAAAGGTTGGCCTTGAATATTGCATTGTTTTCTTTGCTCTGCTTCTCCCATTCAGTGGTTAGTCAGCCACTACAAGACTGTTATGTAAGGAAAGAGTCAAAGGGAAGGACTTAGCTTCCTTGGCAGCTAGCACAGCACTAGCGCTTAATAGTGCTAATGTGCAGTTTACTGGTTCTCTGCGCCTTGCTGAAATCAGTGTGCATGAGGCCATGGAAATCGCACATTAGCACCATTAACTGCTAGTGCTGTGCCACCTGCCAAGGGGTGCAAAGTTTGCATTGATCCATTTGCTCGATTTTTCTTGCTGCTCAACAGCAAAGGAGCGCAGATCTCAGTACAATGCAAAAGGGGTAGTAGCTTGCTCAGTGAGAGACACGTTTTATTCTTTCAAACTAGTTTCTAAGGGGCTCCCAGGGAAAGCCCATGCTCACTCTGAGAATTTACTTTCAAGGTGCTAGGGTTTAGGGTTTAGGGTTATGCCTCCCTGACCTATCACTTAAATGGCTGTAAGGCCAAGGAAAGCTTAAGCCCAATATGGAAACATCTCAAGTTTCTCTATATTGAACGCCTAGCGGCGTCGTCTTTTCTTTTTCTTTTCTTTTTTTTCAATTCTCTCAGACAGCTGACCAAGCAAGTCTGATTTGCAATGCTGTCTTCTACAGAAGCTGTTGGACATGCGCGTAAATCATTCTTGTTGACAGCTCGCATGCACTGAAAATAACCTCTGCATCTGCCACAAAGTTCATAGATGGCGCTGCAAAAGAGGATTGCAGTCATACTGTCTGGTGATTCATGTTTCAAATGCAAGCTTGCCTGATAAGGTGCCTGACATTTGCCCATCTGTGTCTCTCAACATCAAAAGCAATTGAACCCTTCAGATCTGTGCCGCAAGCAAACTATGTTGGTTTTTTGGCAAGAACAAATTGGGCCATGGGCACCAAAAGAAAAACAAGGCACTGCTCTTTTATCCGCTTGCAACGCTGGGTGTGAAAGGCTCATGATCAAACCCAAAGGATGCTTCATCGCAAGCCGATTTGTCTTGTTCTCAGCATGCAAGGGCTGCATTGCAAGTCAAGTGGAGTTGCAATACGGCATCTTTGGGCTTGGTCAAAAGCCTGTCACACCAAGAAGGAAAAGAAAAAAGAAAAGACAAGAAAAGAAAAGAAAATTTTATGCTTTTCAGCGATCATAGCGGGAGCCTCCTAGGCAGCTTGTTTGGAGCACCCGAGAAGGCATTTGCAAGCAGGCACTTGGTGCTTGTTATACGCTTTGCGCATGGTTTTGCTGTTGCACGCAGGCAAACGTCAAATCATGACATCATCTAATGCATGATACACCCATCAGTGGTGACTGTCGAAGTTGACCTGTCATGTGTATGTCCTGTTTACAGTGGTAATCAGCAACTTGTATGGTCACACAGCTTGCAGTGATTTGGACCGCAGCGCATGGACACAGTGTGCCTGACCATGTATAGTACATTTCTGCAGGAAAGAATGAGCACCAACCTACTGGTTTGAGCGGCAGCTATGGCTGAACGCCACATACAGGGCTTGCAATAAGGCACACAGTTGTATATGTGCACCCACATCCGCATTTGCAACAAGAAGTGCAGACAGCTGCCGGATTTATGAACACGGTAAGGCTATGAGAGAGCTTGCAAACCTGCCGGACTAGGACTAGCACTGTTGCTTCCTTGGGACTGACTGCATGCATGTGACAACATCAAAAGAGCAGCTTACACAATTGTAGCTATAGGTCTGTAATAGTTTCCTTGCTTTGCTAGGGTTTTGACAGGGTTTAGCCAGGATTCTGTCAGTACAGTGATATTGCATGCAACGTCATCTGGCGTGCAAAATCATGCACATGTTTATCAGGTAGGCCAATGACAAACTGGAAAGACACAAGCAGCCCATGGGCCAACATGACCGTACCATCTAAGCTTGACCTGATCTGAGCTGCTCAACATGACGCCATGGCAGAACTGGACAAGCTGAGCATGCACCAACGCCAGAGAGACAACATAAAGGCACCCAATAGCGGTGTGATACAGCGCTGCATGCATGGCTGCTAGCATGCATGGCTTGGCATGTTCTGACAGCAGCAGAAGATGCAGTGTTTTCTACATCTGTCAGCTATACACATGTGTACAGACTTGCCATACTTTGTAATATTTGTTAGTCAACACCAAAAACCTATTGTCATATCCCTGAGCACGTGCACCTTCTTTGCAGTGCTATCAAATGAGAAAGGCTCATTGTATTTGCGGGGTGCATCTACCCAAGCTTGGTTGGATCTATCCAACAAATATGATGAGCCTTTCTCTCAAGAGGGTCTAATTTCAACTATTGTACGCAACATGGAATGGTCATAATAGGATCTGCGCAAGGGTTTTACCAAATACCACTGACTAAAGTCCACAACTGACAGTAGTCGGCAACGATAAAGTCAACCCTGTCAGCATAGTTTTACTTAGTTTTACTCTGCAAGCGCAAGTTGACTTAATCCAGCTCCGGGGTAGGTGACTTTAGCTTTGAGTGATGATTCTTAAACGACTTGGTATAAATCGCTGGATACTGTCTTAATCACTAGCTTTACTCATGTCGTAGAGCCGAGGTCTTACTGCCATTCAAATTTGGTTGCAATAGTGAACCATGAGTGCACATCCAGAGTACACACCTTGGCTTCAGACATGACTGAGTTGCCGTTCTTTAAGGTCTGTGCTCTGGGTCTGCAGGATGATAAAGAGGATCTGATGCGCCAGCTGGAAATTTCTCTTTTTCTTTCTGCAGCTCTAGACTCAAACACAGTTGCACTAAAACCAGACCCCTCGTCAATTGTATATCATATACAAATTTGCATGCAATCCTAGAATGCTTTTGAGATCTCAAAAACCCTCTTACAGCATTTGACGACTCAGTTCAGGAATCTTAATGCTTTTGGGACCTACTTAGGGACCTACGTTCACACACAGTTGGGTCTTCATAGTGCAAGCTGACCTAAACCCTACACCCTGAACCCTAGTGCAGGCTGACAGGGGAGGCTCGAGTAGCTGCGCTGACTGCAAGCTTGGCAGACTGGCATGTCAAGCAGCAGCAGCTCAACATGACGCTTTGCTAGCCTTGCAGCAGTGCTTGCTTGATGCTGAAAATGAAGTCAGACAGCAGTTCTGACTTGATACTTTGCTGGCTTCAGGCTTCAAGCTGGCATCCCTAGGTGTAGCCACAAGGGTTTGACATGCCTTTGCAATGCACTACGGACACTTTGCAGCTTGTTGGTGTAGGCCCAAATGAAGCTTCATCCCAAAGTAGCCACAGACATCCCAGAGGACAAGGCTCTTGTGCTGACAAGGCCCCTGCAGAAGCTATCCAACAGACGCACTGTATTACTGAAGGTATGTCCTGATTGGCAGTCGTGTGTGATGTGCATCAGATGTTGCACTTTCAATGATCATCCTACACAGACCTTAGCTGTTGTGATCACATTCATGAAGTCTGTGCCAGCTGGTTCTTGCAAGTGCAATGTTGGCATATCATGGTAGCTACTACAGTACACCAGCTTGGTCTTTGTGTATGTCTGCAGTGAGCACTCAGAGTCACCTGCTGCTTCTTCTTAACAAGAAGGAAATCAGCAGCAAGTGCATGAGCTGACTCACACCAAGCTTGTTCTGAGTGCTTGAAATGACTCAGAACAAGGTGGTCTGGGTCAGCTGAAGCACTTGCTGCTACTTTCCTGCGTGGAGATGCGCTTGACTCCTGTGGCACAACATATAGGTTGACCTGCAGCACAAAAAATCTACATGGTGCATGTTGCATGGCTCAGGTCTTGATGCCATTTGGTTGCAACAATGCACATCCAGAATCCAGACCTTGGCTGCAGATAGGGTTGATTTGCTCTTGTTGCAGCCTGAAGAGTGAGATTGAGGATCTGCAGCACAAGCTGGATCTTTCCACCTTGTATTGCAGGTACTTCATCTCATCCTGCAGGTTCAATCATAGCCACAATCACCCTCACATCCTCTGTCCAGCACGCAACTGATGATGCTCTGTTTGCAATTCCGTTCTCGCGTTGGCTGTGCATAATACCATCCTTACTCTTGCACCACAACCAGACCCATGCCCATGTAAATTTTTTGCTAGTTTCCTGTGCAATTTCACAATTCATTTGAGATGTTAAAAAACCTCTTACAGCATCCGATAAGTCAGTTCAGCAAAGTCAAGGTTTTTAGGACCCCTTTGGAGACAGTTATACGCATCTTCATAGTTCAATCAAGCCCAGCAATAGTCAAGCAAGCTCCTTCTGATGCCCCAACCCTTTGTCAGTATCAGCAATTTCACAACCTTTCTGTTTTGCAGTGTGGTTGCACAACACCCTTTGTTGAAGGGCAACTGCACTACTGAGCAAGTCCATAACAACTGCTCTACTGAGCAAGTCCATGGCACGCGACAGTTCATTCAACAGCCTATCTAAGAACTACTTTTTGTATGCCCTTTCACAAAAAATAAGCTACGCACAACTTCCACCTTCAAATAAATGTGTTTACAACATGACAATGGCCACCGGCCCTGCCCCTGCCCTCACCTTTGCCCCACCGGCCCTGACTTTGCCCCTGCTTCTGCCCCTACCTTAGCCCCACCACATGTACAACGTTGCAAGCTACAACACACTCATGTGCATGAGCCTCACTCAGTACGGCACCCACAGGCTAACAGGGAGTTCCAAGTAGCTGCGATGATTGCAAGTTTTGCAGAAGGCATGTGAAGCCAGCTGGTCGAGCAGCAGCTCAACATGCCAGTCTGCCAACCTTGCAGCAGTATTGGCTTGATGTTGAAAAGGAATCCAGCTTGCAGTTCTGACTTGATATAATTTGCTGGCCGCAGGCTTCAAGCTGGCATCTCAGGAGAGGCCTCGGTGTAGCTACAAAGTGTGGGATCTGCTTTTGCAATGCATCTTGGGACATTTTGCAGCTGCTTGGCTCCATCCCAAACTAGCTACAGACATCCAAGGGACAAAGCTCTTGTGCTAACAAGGCCTCTCTAGCCGCTACCCCACAGATGCACTGCGTGACTGAAGGTATGACAGATCTGTCATAATTGGCAGTTGTGTGTGGTGTGCATCAGTTTTTGCACTTGTCAAGACCATCCGCCCGGCACAGACCTCAGTGGTTGTGGTGGATCAATGTTGCTAGGTGTGCCTTGTGTGTTTTGAGCCTCTAGATCTGTCTGCTGCTGAAGCTTAGTAATAACTAATTGCCTGACTAATGAGCTGCGACCTCCAGCAATCGGGGCAACTCAGTTATTACTGGCTAGACGAGCTGCTCATGATGCATCAAATTCTCTACAGCTTGGGCGTCTTGAACGGCTTGTTTACTAGCCAGCAATGCTTGAGTGTTTGCCTGAGACCGACTGCAGTCGGTGAAGAATCAAGTCTGACTACTTTGGTAACACAGCGCCTTCCTTGTCGACAGACGTCTGATAACAAGGTCTGTTTACGCTGACATGCTCAACCATACTTCTCATCATACCCTGACCATCAAAAATTCACCCAACCCTCTAAACAACGAACAGAACATGATTAATCAATAATGAGGGTCGCTGCTAACTTTCTGTCTCAGTGATGACAGGCTTATGAGCACCATGGTCTGCAATCTGGCCAGGACATCTAGTACAGGCTTGGCATTAAGATTTTGTGGACTGCAAACTTTGAACACAAAGCAGTTGATGGTCTTTGTTGCATCTAGATCTCTAGCCTACTCCTGTAAAGTCAGACTTAAGAAAGGTCATAACCAATGTTTGAAAATGATAGCAGAGCTCATCAGTGGTTGACTGATTGCTCATGACTGAACACTCACGGCCATTCACTAGTGAATAGTTGTTCATGAGTGATCACTCATGACTGATCAGTGTACACATGTGCCTGCTCACTACTGTTGTACAGCCCTGATGCGGCATGACTGCTTTCTTTCCTGTGTTCTGCTATTGTCTTGCCAATGTCTTGCCGATGTCTTGCCGATGTCCTGTGAGCTAGTGAGCAGGCTTCTACACCTTTCAGTTTGCAAAGCGAGTGCAGACTGTGTGGAGATGGGGTCATGAAGCCATCTCACAGAGCTGGCACTTTTCGCTGTACAGAAACGTTGCCTTCCTGTGCTTGAGTTAACTTTGTGGCTGGCCTCAGAGCGGCGCTTGTATGAGTGCTTCCCAGTATCCTCGTCACTCAGCGCGTGGCATCAGTCATCTCAGCGCGTCACATGCGAGCCACATGCCACAGCGGCGAGAGCTGAAAGAGAGGCGGTGCGAGGTATGGCGAAACATCTCAGAATACGGCAAAAGCCGGCGTATTTTACTGCGTATTTTGGCTTACCTGGTGTATCTGTAACGCTCTAAAAGCCTAACAAGACGCAGCAACAGAAGCAAAAAGTCTGCTGGTTGATGGTGCCGTGTACCAGTGGGTTTTGCAATCACTGTGTCAGTGCTTAAGTGATCAATCTGGATTGGCTTATGAGCAACATTCTGTCTGGCAATGTGATGCATCTCCTCTGAGTGTTTGAAGTAATCAAAACTGCCTATTATAGAGGGTTGTAGCTTGCTGCTGTAGCTAACTGCTTCCACAAGGACATTTGGACACCAACGTAGGCTTGATGTACAATATCTGTGGACCATAAATTCTGAACACACAGCCTGTAGTGGACTTCCTTGTGTCTGGAATCCCGGCAAAGTCAAGGTTACAATGGGCCTCTGTCACAGCCACATGTTTGCCAAAGGTAACAGCAGAGCTCACAAGTGATTGACTGATACCTCCATGACTGGTGACTCATGACTCTCTCATGACTCATTGCTCATAACTCATCATTCATGATTGATTGCTCATGACTGATTGCACGTGTTTGGTCAGAGTACTTTTATCAGTTCTAGTACCTGCAAACTACTCTAATACGGCTGCAGCCTCAATTGCAGTGGCGCACTAGTAGCACATGTAGTACATACCTCTTGTGCCTTTCCAATATTGATGGACTGAGCTATGTCTGGTGAGCTAGTGGACAGCCTTGCAAACTGAGACCATACCAACAGGTGAAGGCTGCTCAGTCCCTGAGCCAAAATTCCTTACCAAGGAAAAGTCTCAATTCTATGAGCCAAGTTCATAACGCTCTCCTACAAAACTGGCACTTTGTCCTGTACAGAAACGTTGTCTTCCTCTGCCTGGCATGCGTCAGCTGCACGGCTGGGACTCAGAGGCACACTCTCGTGACAGAGCTTGCACATGTATGCATGAATGAGGCCAAGCGCTGACTTCTGACTCAGTAGCTTGGCCTTGATGAGTTGGACATAATGAGTGGCCATAATAAATGGCCATTGTGCTCATCTCAATGTTGCACAGGAGAATACACTGAGCAAGCATACGTATGCATGCTCAGAGTGTCTTGCTCTGCAGCACTGAGACGGCCATGTGTAGCTAGACGCTCTTCAGTCACTTCAGGGTTTGCATCTGGTGGTCCCTGTACTACACGCACAAACCACACGCAGTACATGACTGGACAGAGCCATATGCAAACCCCGCACGTCCCTATAGTTCAGGGGTTACAGCTCTGGATAGTACTGCACCAATACTGAAAGGCACTAAACCTCATGTGTGAGTTTGTGCAGACCAGTTACAGCCAAGTATCGTATGATCCTGCACCATGCCGTTTGACATGACAATGTACTTGCGTGGCTCTGCACGTAATCACAGTGTGTGGATTGGTTGATGTTGATCTGTATCCCTTGAACTATACAGACGGCAACCCATATCTGGTGCATATGAATGCACTGGTGCTCACTTCCCCTTGACGGTGTGTGCAATTGCTACCGGTTGCAACCGATTGGTGCTCGCGAGTGAGGGGGTCATGTCAGCAGCAATAAGAGTCACCTGATGCTTCTTCTTAAGAAGGAGGAAACCAGCAGCCCTTTTGACTTTGTCTATGCTGCAAGCCAAGTTGTCTGTCATGCCACAGGAGTTAAGTTAACTCTTGTTGCAGACTAGACAGCTTGACCTGCAGCAGAAACAAAGTACATTGTACAACATGCATTTTGTATGGCTGAGGTCTAGACCAACATTTGGTTGCAACAATGCATGTCCAAATTGCAACAGTGCATGCCCAAATTGGCTTCAAACAGAGATGAGAGAGAGCTTTTTATATTTAAGATCTGTACTCTGGGCCTGCAGCATGAGAAAGAGGATCTGCTGCGCAAACTGAAAATCTGCAGCTTGCGGATGTAGAACCAGATTCTCACTCTGCAGGTCTATTCACAGCCACTATCACATTCTCAGTTCATCAGAGTATTATTAGACAACTGATGACATCGATGCCCTATTTGCCTTCCCCTTTCAGTCCGTGCAACCTGTCTGTTAACCTACAGTGTGGTTGCACACTTGCACAACACCGTCTGTTAAGGAGGCAACTGCGTTGCTCAGCATCTCGGTACCATGTGACATCTGTATCAACAGCCTACGAGTGTGTGTGAGCAGTCTAGCTAGGAAGCACTAATTGTACGCCCATTTCCAAAGTTTGATCAAGAAAAAGTTGCACCTTTGTTCTGAACAGGACAATGGCCGCCAGCCCTTTCCCTGCCACAACCTTTACCCCACCAGCCTTGTACATGTGGTGAGGCAAGGAACGGGCAGAAGCAAGAACACCAGTACTGCTCTTGCTTGTGCCCCCTCCTTCGCCCCACCGCGTGTACAACGGTGCAAGCCACAACTCTCACTTGTGCATGAGCCTCGTGATCACTCAGTACGGCACATGCAGGCTGATAGGGACGCCCAAAAAGTTGCGCTGACTGCAAGCAGGGCAGACTGGCATATTGAGCCAGCTGGTTGAGCAGCAGCGCAATGTGGCGGGCTGCCAAGCATGCAGCAGCACTTGCTTGATTTTGAAAGGGAACCCAGCTAGCAACTCTGACTTGATACTTTGCTGGCTGCAGGCTCCAAGCTGGCATCTCAGGAGAGGCCTATAGGTGTAGCCACAAGTGTGGGATCTGCCTCGAGAGGATCTGCAGCGCGTCATGGGACATTGTGCAGCTCTCTGGCTTCAGCCCACACTAGCCACAGACAGCTAGAAGACAAGGCGCTTGTGCAGCCAAGGCCCCTTTGGCAGCTACCCAATAGATGCAGTGCAACACGCAAGGTATGACAGCCTGTCTTGTTTCGCAGTCATGCGTGATATGCACTGGATGTTGCGCTTGCAAGGTCCAGCTAGCACATATTTCAACTGCTATGATGTCGCTGGCTTATGTCAAGACAGAACTGTGTAACAGCTTAGCCCTAGAACACAATGTTGTCTTCCTCTGCCTGACTCCACCTCTTGGCTGGGGCTCAGAGGCACACTCTTAGCAACACAGCTTGTACACAGCCATGCATCAGGGATCCCTACGACGTATATGGCTGTGTACATGGTTTGTTGCTGAGACACTGTTGAGTTACTCTGAAGGCCAAGCTCTGTAGCTAGACACTCTTGAGTCCCTTCAGGGTTTTTCCTGTCTGTCCCTATCCAACCCATACCCAGTATTTGGCTGGACAGGGACAGGCGCAAGCAAGCGTCGATGTGGTCCATTAAGCTCATTCTGATGACCCTGTTCTAAGTTACAGCATTTTCAAGATCTGGCTTTGGTCGCGCAATTTGAGTGCTTGCTTGCACTGCACCTTTTGTTAAGGAAGCAACTGCGCCACCCAGCATGTGACAGCCCAATCCCATAGCATGTGACAGCTCAATCCCATAGCATGTGACAGCTCAATCTGCAGCATACGGGTGTGTGTGCAGCCTAGCTAGGAAGCACTAGTGTATGCCCACCCTCAAATTTTATTCAGCACAACTTCTGCATGTGTTCTCAACATGACAATTGCCACCAGTACCGGCCCTGTCGCTGCCCCTGTTTCTGCCCCTACCCCTACATGTACAACAATGCAAGCTTCAACACCCTCATCACATCATGTGCATGAGCCTGCCATGGACAAAGTGTTCAACTCCATCGCTGCAGTGTGCAAACTGGCCTTGCACCCTCATCAAGCCCTCCAACTCCGCTGCGTGCTCATCAATCAAGTATGCTTCAGCAGTTGTAAGCAGATGTGGGCATTTTGCCATCAAATTTGCATTCTTTTGCCTCCATTTCTGCAGCTCAGCTCACTGCTGAGCTGCAGAGCTCAAAGCAAGAGAATGCAGCATGGAAGTTGAGCTTCAAAATTTGAAGCTCATGTTCTATGGGACAAATTGGCTGTGTTCATGTTCCTTGGCAAATTGAAGACTGGCCTCCTTGCCCAGCATCTCACCTATCTCCACATGCATTTGAACATGTCTGCTTGGTCCGAGTCAGCTCAAGCACTTGCTGCTAGTTTTCTGCCTGGAGCTGCCTTGACTCCTGCGACAAGGCTGTCAGCTTGACTTGCAGCAGAAACAGCCTGCATGGTGCATTTTGCATAGCTCAGGTCTTACTGCCATTTGGTTGCAGCAATATTGTTGAATCATTGATGCACATCCAGAGTACAGACCTTGGCTTCAGACAGGGCTGATGTGCTCTTGTTGAAGCCTGCAGGATGAGATTGAGGATCTGCAGAGCAAGCAAGCAGGAAATTTCCTGCTTGCGCTGCAGTCCTCAATCTCACCTTGTAGGTCCAAGCACAGCCTCACATTCTCTGTCCATCAGAGTATTGCATGATGCATCAGACAACCGATGATGCTTTGTTTTGCCTTCCCCTTCTCACAATTTGTGCAACCTGTTTGTTGTCAAGATCTTCAGTGATTATCTTCAGTGACTGTGATGCCCTCACCTTTGATGAAGGTATTAGCAGAGATTGTGAGTGACTGATTGATCTCATGACTCATGACTGATGGCTCATGACTCATCGCTCGTGACTGATCTGTCAGGACTGAACACTAATGACTGATCAGTGTGCCTGCTCACCGCTCAGTACACCGCTGTAGTACAATCTCAATAGCAGTTTGGTACTCCATGACAGCTTGACTTCTGGTATCTTGCCAATGTTAATGGACTGAGCCTTGTCCTGTGAGCTCGTGAGCACATCCCCACATCTTCCAATCTGCAAAACGAGTGCCGACTGCGAGGTGATGGGCGCAGCTCATGAGGGTTCTGGTCCTTACAGAGAAATGTTGCCTGACTCTGTTTGAATTAGCTCGATGGCTGGGCTCAGAGGGAATCAGAGGCACACTCTTAGCGACAGAGCTTGTACACGCAGGCATCGATGCAGCATAAGAGGCTAAATTCTGTAGTCCTGAGTCAAAGCTTGGCCTTGAACAGAGACCGCAACAAATGGCCATCTCAGTGCTGCACAGACAAATACACTGAGCAAGCGTATCAGGGTTGCTTAGTGTGTTGTGCTGTGTGACAATGCAATGGCGAAATATAGCATGATTGTAGCTAGATGCTCTTGAGTCACTTTAGGGTTTAATTTTTGTCTGTCCCTGTTCAAACCCATACCCTGTACTTTTTGTATGGAGACAGAATCCCAAGCAAGCCCATTGGTAGTCAAGCAAGCTCAATCAGATGCCCTGTTGAGCTCAAGGGTGAACACATTTCTAGGACCTGTCTATCGTCAAGCTGTGTGATTGCACCCTTGCACAGCACCCCTTGTCGAGAAGGCAACTGCACTACTCAGCAACTTCATAGCACACAACAGCTCAGACAGCAGCGCACGGGTCTGTGGGCAGCCTGGCTAGAAAGCACTATTGAGATGCCCAGCCACGTTCCACGTTCGTTTTCAACATGGCAATGGCTGCCTGCCCTCTTTCTGCCCCAACCTTTGCCCCACCGGCCTTGTCCTTGCGGCAGCCCCTGCTTCTGCCCCTACCCCTGCACAAGTGTGGAAGCTACAACACCCTCTGGTGCATGAGCCTGTCATGGACAATGTGTCCCATGGGCACACCACCGCTGCAGCCTGCAAATTGGCCTTGCACCCTCGTCAAACCCTCAGAAATGCAGCTCTGTACCATCGAAGCTGAGCTTCACATGTTCCATGTTGACTGGAGGACTGGCCTCCTTGCCCTTCATCTCACCTATCTTCACATGCATTTGAACATGTTTGATGCATTTTACACACTGTTGCTCACTTCCTCTCGACAGTGTGCGCAACCAAACGAGGGGATCATGTAAGCAGCACTGGGAGTCACCTGTTGCTTCTTCTTGATAAGAAGGAAATCAGCAACAAGGGCATGAGCTGACTCAGGTCAAGCTGGTTCTCAGTGCTTGAGATGGCTCAGAACAAGCGTGGTGTGATTCAGCTCATGAGCTTTGATCAAACACTGCTGCAGGTTTCCTGCCTGGAGCAGCCTTCACTCCTATGGCGCGGCTGTTAGCTTGACTTGCAGCAGAGTCAACTAACACATGGTGCAACTTGCATGCCTCAGGTCTTTCTGCCATTTGCTTGCAACAATATTTCATTCATGCACGTCCAGAGTGCACACCTTGGCTTCAGACAGGGTTCGTTTGCTCTTATTGAAGTTTGCACGATGAGATTGAGCATCTGCTGCGCAAGCTGGAAATTTCCAGCTTTTGCAGCATATGCTCAGTCTCACCTTGCAGGTCCAATCACAGCCACAATCACCATCACATCCTCGGTCCATCAGAGTATCATCAGACAACTGATGATGCCCTGTTTGCCTTCCCCTTCTGGCAGTTTTGTGCGACCTGTCTGTTGTCTTGCAGTATGGTTGCAACACTTGCACAACTTCCTCTGTTGAAGTGGCAACTGCGCTGCTCAGCAACTTTGTTCAAGGGGCCTAGGTAATGGCAATACCCATCAACTCCAAAGCATGTGACAGCTCAATCAGCAACGTACAAGTGTGCGTGAGCAGCCTAGCTAGAAAGCACTAGTTGCATGCCCACCCCCAAATTGGATAAAGCATGACTTCGACTTTTGTTCTCAAGACGACAATGGCCGCCAGCCCTGTCCCTGCCACAAGCTTTGCCCCACAGGCCCTGACCCTGCTGCTGCTTCTTCCCCTGCCTTTGCCCCACCATGCATAACAGTGCAAGCTAAAGCACACTCACGTGCATGAGCCTCACTCAGTAGCGTGTTTGCAGGCTGACAGGGAATTCCAAGTAGCTGCGCTGATTGCGAGTTTGGCAGACGGCATGTCGAGCCAGCTGATTGAGCAGCAGCTCAACATGCCCGTCTGGCAACCTTGCAGCAGTATTGCCTTGTTGTTGAAAAGGAATCCAGCTAGCAGTTTTGACTTGCTACTTTGTTTCCTGGCTGCAGATTTCAAGCTGGCGTCTCAGAAGAGGCCTAGCTGTAGCCACAGCTATGATATCTGCCTTTGCAATTTGCAGTGCATCATGGGACACTGTGCAGTTGTTTGGCTTCATCCCAAATTAGCTATAGACAGCCAGAAGACAAGGCTCATGTGCTAACTAGGCCTAGACGTGTCCGGCAGCTAACTGACAGATGCACTGTGTTACTGAAGGTGAGACAGTCTGATTGGCAGGTGTGTGTAATATGCATCGGATGTTGCACTTGCAAAGCCCAGCCGCAGCTGGCACAGACCTAGGTGAGGCCTCAGCTGTTACTGTGTAACAGCTAGCCCTCATTTATGACCTCTGATCAGTTGCCATATTACTATGAGCCTGCCGTTGGACAATGATAGGTTTGCGTCCGCAATCAGCGCTGCAGTGGCTGTGCAATCTATATAGTTATATCACAAAAAACGAAAATCTTTGGTTTGATCTTGTCAACATCTACATGTACAACTCCTCCATCCAGCTACATCATGACTGATCATTCACGAGTGATCACTCATGACTGATCAGTGTGCCTGCTCGCTACTGAACTACAGCCACGACTACGCAGCCACAACTATGTATACATAAGCGTTAAGCACTACTGTGGTACAGCCTCAGCTGCAGTCAGACCTGCCTCATTTGCAGTCGGACGCTCCATGTTCTCCATGCCTGGCTTGGTTGTTGTGCCTTGTGAGCAGCGCTCTACACTTCTGCAGAAAGAGTGCAGGTCTAGACTTAGAAGTTAATAGCGCCACGGTCATGACGTCACCTCACAGAACTGGTTTTTCCCCCTGTACTCTGCCTGAGTCAGCTTCATGCATGGGCTCAGAGGCACACTCTTAGCAACAGAGCTTGTACATGCAGGCATGTATCAGGCATCCCTCATATATGGCTGTGTACATGGATTGTTGCTCAGATGCTCTCAAGTGACTCCAGAGGCCAAGCCTTGTAGCTGAACGCTGTTGAGTCATCTTAGGGTTTGCTTCTGTCTGTCCTTATCCAACCCATACCCAGTACTTGGCATATGAAGCCAGGTGGCCAAACAGCAGACCAACAGTTGAAAAGGAATTCAGACAGCAGTTCTGACCTTTTACTTTGCTGGCTGCAGGCTTCATGAATTGATCAAGCTGGCATCTCAGGAGAGGCCTAGGTGTAGCCACAAGTGTGAAATCTGCCTTTGCAGTGCGTTGATGTGTAGGGGTGAAGGTTGACTGCGCTGACAGAGGTCATTGTGACAGAAACTTTGTCCCATGCTTGATCATTGGGGTGAATGCCAACAGTTGCAGCTCGGGTGTGAGGATAATGTGATTAAGACCCAACACACAGCTGGCGACTTGCAACCTTTCCTCAGCACTACTTGCTTCTCCGTTGCAGCAGGAGATAGCATCAAGGGATAGCAGCAGCTGAAGGTGATCAAAGCCTCCAGGCTACAGCCCCATGCCAAAGTGGCCGTTGTGAGCGGTAAGTGTGGCACACTTGACTGCTCAACCAAGAGATGGCTCAATAAAGAGATGCAGATGCTTTGCCGCAGGTGTTGAGTGCACTGCAAGGTGTCATGCTGGTACAAAACGCCAGCACTGGAGTCAGCACTGAATGAGTCTTGTAGTTGGTGCGTTTTATGTATTGCAACCTGTCAAGTCGTACAAACCTTGAGCTCGTCATTGTCATCTAAACTTGCACACAAGTTGAAGTGAACTCTTAAGCATGACTGGCAGCTTATAATAATCATCCTGTGACAGTTTGACTGTGTTTGATTGCTGGGAGAGTGGCTCTTTACATTTGTAATTGTATGGATGATTGCAATCCGAAACAAAGCACAGTCTTTCAGCAGACTACATCGAATGGAATCTCCTTCTTGCATGCACACGTTAACAGCAGCGCTACTGTTAGCAATATTGCTTTGCATGGCCGCTGCAACACCACTGCAGTTACATCAAACAGCTGAGACTGCCACGGCCTGTAGCTCTGACCAGCAGGGCAATGGACACTTCAGTCAGTACTCCACAAGCTGAACCAATAAGTGTTTTAGGGTGGACAGTCTACACCATAGGTGAACAGTCCTGTCAGTATGCTACTGCTGTATGCCACCTCATGCTCTTGCTGTACTTAGCGCACAAGGTGTAGAGCATGCTCCCTGTGACTTAGGCTGTCTGTACAGGAGCGGTGACTGGGGCTATTGTGGGGCTGAAGAGGGCACTCACCAAGGACCTGGTTTCTGCAACTGCCAAAGCACAAATGCAAAGCCAAATTGCTGCCTTGGAGCTGGTTGTCCAGTGCCTGCAAAGCTCACATGCTCAGCAGGAAGCCAAGCTGACAGTTGCAATGTCACAAGTCGACTCATTGCAGGTGTGTGCTACGTATTGACATTGCTCATTCGTTTGCGCTCCAGAATACTCATCCTGTAGCGTGGTGTGTGGCATGACTGGTGAATGGAAAGTGAGTTAGACTCTCAGAGCCACTCTTGCTGCAGGCACAGGTTGATGGTGCACAGCAGCAAGGCTTGCGTCACTGCAACCAAATCACAGAGCAACGCCAGCGTTTGAGCGCCTTACAGAACGATCAGTCAAACATGTCACACATGTACAGTGACTTGCGTGCAGAGCATACCGGTCTACGCGGTGATCATGGCAGATTGCAGCATGAATGCCACAGCTTGACTGAGGAACAATGCGTAAGCTGGACCAGCTGACTGGCAAGCACGAGCAGCTTGAGAGGCAGTATGGTGCTCTTGCTGAACAGGTTCAGCTCATGCAGCAGATCTTGGCTCTGGAGTCTCGCAAGCCATCTGCCCTACCAACCAAAGTGCAGGTACTTCTCTGTTTTGCCATGTGACGCCCCTTGCAGCACCTGCTTTGTCTTTGCCTTGAACCCTGCCGTTGCCTCTGCCTTGGCTATGCCTTGCATTTGGTTGATGACAGCTGTAGTGCTGCCCACATATTCTTTTGTTGTCTACACAGCTCTTGCTGTGTGCGTCTGCCTTTGACAACATCTAAAGTCCTTCGGATGCATACGCGTGCCCTGCCTTACTCCTGACCTGATCTGCGGTGCAGCGGCTGCAAGGTCCCCATGACTTGGCAGTCACCAAGCCTGCCATTCGTCAGGCAAGCCTGCCTGAGAAGCAGCCAGTCGCAGACTCGGTCAACACGCCAGCCCTTGAAGGCCTGCAAAGCCATGCCGTTGCTGCAAAGGTACTTACACTTGTCTCACACCTTCCTATGACCTGTCATGGTGGATGCACTAGCCAAGACCTGTTTATATGCCCTCTCTATACTGGGCTGCCGGTCAGCACCATGTGAGGCAGCATTGGCACCCACGCTGAGTAGGAGCTGAGTAAGTGTGGCGAGTGTTGCATTGTGGGCAGCGACTTGTTTGCGTGCTGATTGGCTGGTGATGCAGGTTGTTTTCAAGACCATGTACTATGGTACAGATCCAACCTTCTACGATGCTGCCATTCATCCTCAGAGCATGTTCCAGGTTTGTGCAGCAGCTGACGGCAGGATGGCCAAGCCTTTGGGCATGTTCCTGTCTGCCACCATGAAGCCTCAAGAAATGGTATGCCACATGTCAGCATTGCCCTGGATCCTCTTCTGTCCCCCTGCCCCACCCCCCTTCCCCCCAAACCCCCCCAAAAAATATCAGAGCAAACAAAAGCAAAGGACTTTGACGTACTGTCTGCTTTAGTTGGTACTTCACCACTTATTGCTGATACTATATGGTATGCATGCGTACCACAAAAGAAAGGCACTTCCTTCATTGCATGCAGCCCTTGCTCCATGTGCACCGATGTTGCCCATACCAGAAGTGCCAAGTTTCAAGCAGCAGCAGAACGGTTCTGCAGACTCAAGCAAAGCCTGATCTAGCTTGTGCGCATGCTCACTCCTTGTGTTGACATGTGCAGGAGGGTGTGGTCGCAAGCATGCCACAGCAGGAGGTCATGGTGCTCCTGGTCACCTTTGTCAACCGCCTGTCAAGGCTTCAGGGCTTGGGACACCGTGTTGTGGGCACTTCATCAGGTAACAGCCCTTGTTCATCAGGCAACAGCCCTTGTACCTCTTGCGTAGGCACATAGCCAGCTGTGTGAGGGCTGTGCACAGAAAGCAAATTGGATTGCGCCTGGCCTGCTGATGGCTGAACAACACACGCAACAGGTGCACGAATAGCCCAGCTATTTTCTCTAGCACGCGGATGCGCCAGTTGGCCTGCCTCTCAACTATGGCATGTGTAGAATCTACTTGAACTCGACAGAATCGTGTTCACCCCACTGCTTGAGCAGCAAGTTGGATTTGCAGGTGCGTTCCAGCAGCGCTGCAAGGAGCGTGATCTGGACCCTGCCTACACCCTTCCTTGCGTGATTGATGATGGCACTGATGCAGAGGCCAACCTGCAGGATCCGGCATACTTCTACCTCAAGCGCCCAATCCTGCACGGCAAAGATGAGCTAAGAATGTGCTGTCCCGCTGAATGCATCTGGTCCCAGAATGCTGCTTTGTGGGCTCCTTGGGATTCCTCCAGGTCCCTTGACACTCTGATCTCCACTTCTGCACTGCTAGCTGCCGCTTGCAATGGACCTTTTTGTGTCGCCTGTTTGCTGGGCTCTGTCATCATTTGACTCCTTCCAGCCTGAATTGTGCTGCAGTTCTACATGACCTGGCAGAAAGCCATGTGGGGCCGCTGGCCGGGCTGTGTCACCAAGGTAGAGGTTCCCGACATGAAGTACTGGAGTGACTTCCGTGTGGGCCAGCCACCCAGGCTAGCCTCAGGCCAAGATCAGGTACTTTCGCCAGCTTTGTCGCCTGCATACAGCGTCTGTACTGGGCCATAATGCGCTTCGGCTTGGCCGTCTAGCTGCAAACATCCTGCATGAGGATCACGCATGACATACACAAGGTGGAAGCATATCAGATTGTCTGCTCACACATAGTCCTGCCTGTCACAGCTCACATGCGTCTCTGTAGCTTGTCACAGACAGGCCTCTGGCAGCGCTAACAATACACCGCACCTATGGCTGCCTTGCAGGGACACACGGCTGCAGCTTCAGTGGGCCTGACAGAGGGCCCTACCACCCCCACCCAGAGCCCTGTCAAGCTGCAGGTGGGTGTGCTTTCAGTGCCTCTGCATTTAGGCTTTGTGTGTGGCTCGGCCTGGTTCTGTATTGCAATACAGGCCAGAGACAGATGGTGTGCACTCTTTTGCTTGCAGCTCACAGCACCATTGTGGGATGTTTCATGTCATTGCACACGGTTGCAGTGCAATGTGGGAATCCATTGCAGCGTTACCGCAACAAAGCATTGCCATACCACTGGGGGTGCATCGGGTGGGCGCCAGTAAAGTGAGCTGTGACAGGAGGGCTGCTTGCCTCAACATAGAACAGCAGCTGTAGTCATTTCATTTTATAGCTTATAGTCTGGGGTGTGGAGCCAGTGATGACTCATCAGACATCCTGATTTGAAAGCACAGGTGTATGTGGTGTGCAACAAAACCAAGGTGGTGGGAGTTCTGTTCAAAAAAGAGCCTAATGTCCCGTTGTTGGTAGTTTGAGCCAAACAACGAAAAGTGTTGACCCTGATGATGCTGTAGAAAGGGCAGTCAAAAACAAAATGTTGCTCATCTTCAACCGCTTGCATAGAACAGTGACGACAGACACGTTGTTCTCTAGGTGATTTGGGCCTCAACCATCTGTCAGTCTCAACCCTCAGTGAGTGACCACCTAACCTGAACTTGATGAGTGAAAACAATGAAGCACTTGGCCTAATGTTACGAAGGCAAGAGGCCATGACATTGGAGTCAAAAAAGATGTTGTCCATGAAAAAGCTGACCTTTGTAGCTGAAGACTGACAGATACCGTGAACCCACTTGTTTCCTAGATGCTCCTCAGCATTGGCCAATGAAAAAGGCCCCTCTGCTAACACACCTTCAAACCTATGTTGGTTCAGCCAAAGGGACAGTTTTTGCCACCAGTGAGTGTTCACAAATGAGGCATGAGTACAAGCCTTCTTGACCAGCCTGTCAGAGGGTAACTCGCTGATCCTGCTGACATACTTGAGTAATACCTTTCGGCAATATAAGTACAATGGGACTCTTCCTAATTCACATAAAACAACGCCATCTGGAACAGACTTGCGCACATGTAATGTGCGTTTCATATACCACATTCCGTTTCATATACCACATTCCTGTGCGCAAGTAGTGCAGAATGTGGACAGTGGCAAACATGCTTGACAGCTCCTGTGCCTGCATCCTTGCCTTGGTCCCGGAAGGCTGGCATGCAATCATCATTCAGCCCCCTGCAACACATCATTCAGCCCCCTGATGTTTGCAGTGGGAGGAGATATCACGGCTCAACAGTGCCAGGCAATTCTGAAGGAGGCTGTCACTGACCCCATCCGCTTCCCACACTTCTTCTCTGGCAAGCGGAAGCCCTGCAGTGCGGTGCTGCTGTATGGCCCTCCTGGCACGGGCAAGACACATTTTGCCAGGGTATGCCTGCCCACTTGCCGCCCCCTTGTGCTCTGTGAAGCATGTAGTCAGGCCGGGAACACAGCTGCACACCAGTGCTGGCTTGCCACGGCACAGCCCTTGTAATGAGAATCAGTTGTCATCACCTATGCTAGCTTCTGTCTGAAGTGTGTGCGACATCATCCAGTTCAGTGAGGCAGATGCAGGGTGCTAACCAACTGTCTGCAAAGTGCACACAGTGTCCCAGACTAAGATGTCAACATAGGTTGTTGAAAGCCGTCCAGTGACGCACACACACACACACGCTGTCTCACACACACACACATGATGGCGCAGGCAGTGGCAGGTCAGGCTGTGGCAAGCTTCTTCAGTGTGTCATCCAACAACCTGGTCTCCAAGTATGTGGGTGACAGCGAAAGGCTGGTGGCTCAGCTCTTCAGCATGGCACAGGAGCGCGCCCCCAGCGTCATCTTCATTGATGAGGTGGGCACATGGCACCCACATGAATCCCGTATCATGCTTTCCCCAGTTTTTGCTGTCTCCAGCTGTTTGTCCCTCATGTCTGTCGCATGTATGTGTGCAGCCCATGCGTCATGCATGCTACAGGATTTGTGGCTGCTGTTGTCTGTTGCATCTGCTCCTGTGTCACCCTGTCTAGTCATGCATATTGGCGCCTTCAGAGCAGGGCAGGTCAAGCAGCTCAAACAAGATGTGGATGACTCTGACTGCAGGTGGATGCCCTGTGCTGTGCGCGTGGAGATGGGAACAACGAGGCTGCAAGGTGTCTGAAGACTGAGATGATGGTCAGGATGTCGGCTGTCCAGGCCAGCGGAGCCCATGTGCTTGTACTGGCTGCCACCAACTGCCCCTATGCCCTAGATGAGGCTGTCAGGAGGCGCTTCTCACAGGTGAGGCTTGCAGGCTGACAGTGCATCACTTGAACCAGGACACATGCATCAGTCACACACATTCACATGCTTGCAATGTTACGCTTCAGTCAAGGTTGCAGGGGTCTTCTCACAACGCATCCCGCCAGAAACATGGGGTTGTCAATACCTATTACTTCTTTGGACTGCTTGCATGCTCTTCATGCTTGCCTGTATCCAGCTTCACCAACTGCAGTGCTGACTTTGTGCATGGCTCCACAAACCTTGTGGCGTCAGATGTTTGCTGCGACAGCTTTGTACACATGGGCCAGCTGGCATGCGCGCTAGTCCACATGTCAATCAATCAATCAATCAACCAATCATTCATACAATCAATCAATCATTCAATCAATCAGTTGATCGATCAATCATTCATTCATTCCTTTAGTCAACCATTCAACTATTCAATCAATCAATCATTCAGTCAATCAGTTAATCATGCATTCATTCGTTCGTTCTTTCATTCACTCACTCGTTCATTCATTCATTCATTCATTCATTCCGTCAGTCAGTCAGTCAGTCAATCAACAATCAATCAATCAATCAACCAACCAACCAACCAAGCAATCAATCAATCAACCAATATGTTTAATGTCCTGGGGGGCAACTGGGACCCAACAGACAATAAGGTCACTTCAGCTAATTCATCCAGACAACATTGCTTCCTACATGCAAAGCAACCTCCAAGGAAAACAACACAAGTACTTGGTTCACACAAAGTCATAAAGTCTGCAATGGCACAACAGTGTTGCAGGAGGTCCAAATGCTGTAACCTGATATGGTTGTGCGCTGGGCAATCAAACACAAAGTGCTGCTCGTGCTCCACACAATCCAATGATTTGCACACTAGACACAGCCTGTCTGTCCTGTTTAGGAGAACGCCATCTGACCAGCGGCCTGTGTCTATTCGCAGACAGCCCTACACCTGCAAATCAGCCTTTTGTTTGACGCACACTTGACAACAGATAGATACTCAGCAGGGTTGTGTGCAGGTTGCATTGTTCTACATCACATCAAGCTGTTGTGCTGACCATCTGCAAAGTACTCAAATGCATGCTGATGCTTAGCCCTTTCTACGACAAATGCGATGTCAAATTTTGAAAAAGCTGCTGATGACCATACAGCAAACCGCCTAGAAAGTGCTGCCTACTTCTTTTGACTGCTGTCTGATCCAGAGCAAAGGCATCGGCCATTGCAAGCCTGACAAGACAACCATTGTCTAGTGCAGTTGTCCTATGATGATAACGCAGAATCTGCTGCCAGAAGTGAACTTGCAATGGGAAGCGACTCAACTCAGCTAAGACCATGTGGTTTGCTGTAGACTTCCTGACGCCCAACAGACGTCTCAGAAAGTCCCAACATAAAGCTTCTGCTGTTGCACCGCATGTAGTGTCCACTCCCCAGACTTTGCAACCATAGCTCAGGATTGGTAACACCAGAGTATCATATAATTTGCCCATGACCCACGTGTAGCCACTCACCTAAGCTTCACATGCCTGAGTGACACCAGCGTAATCACACAGTGATGTTGCTCACCTGGTCATGCAGTGTCTGTCTCAGTGTCTGACTGTCACTCTCTGTGCTGCAGCGTGTATACATCCCTCTGCCTGAAGCAGAGGCAAGGGGTGACATGTTCAGGGTGCAGCTAGAGGGCGAGCATCACAGCCTGACTCCTGCCGACTTCAGCCTGCTGGCAGCACGCACTCATGGCTTCTCAGGTTCTGACATTGCAGTGGCAACTGCAGACGCCTTGCTGGAGCCTTTCAGGCTCACCAAGACCTCCTCTTTCTTCAGGTGTGTTGCCACACCAACCTGCTCCACCCAGGATTGCTGTTGTGACTCATGCTCTAAATCTTTGACAACGTGACCAGAAACTGTTGCAAGGCACTGGAGTTGACGAGGTTTGTGTAATGCTTCACATGCTGCACTGTTGGCTGCTACAACCTAGAAGGCACATGCTTGATAGCACATGGTGCTAGACTATCATCATCACATCCACGACTGCGCACCTGTGCCCAGTTTGTTTCCCATCACCACACTGGACTAATGCTCCCCAACATGCCTGCACACAGGCCTGCTTGCAATGCGACCAGGGCAACTTGCTTGGTCAACTCCCTTGCAATCTTCTTCCTGCCCTGAATGTTTTTTTGGTTTGGTGTGCTGGCAACTTTAGGTCTGCCTTGAAGCCATTCTGGCAGCAAAGGAGTGATTGGATGTGCATGCCTGTGTGACGTTGCAGTCATGCTGTGCAAGCCTGGG
>JAABUK010002029.1_pt1 | contig 37135 bp, 55 predicted proteins | sample 5559141 | NCBI WGS metagenome assembly JAABUK01 (sample SAMN10711869, study PRJNA513367) | rock metagenome | isolation source: Antarctica rocks | place: Antarctica: Victoria Land, Pudding Butte nord | collected 2016-01-03
CGTCGCTTCCTGCCCCTGTGAACACAGAAAAGAACTGTCAAAGACATTGGCTGAAGGTTCATTTTCAAGAATTGGCCTGACACTAACAGGTACACTCAAGATCCATCGCTTGCGGTTCCTGTGATGGTGTCAGTGATGTTGACGCAAGAGTGCATCTTGAGGCCAGACACTGACAGATACAAGTTGCATCCCTTCCTGGCCCTGTGTACAGTGAACTAATGTTCATGATATTAGTCGTGTTGCGTGAAGTTCATCCTAAAGGCACTGTTAGGTGCACCTGAGCTCCATTCCTTCAATCCCTATATGTCAGAGCATGCTACCAGCATTGCATTCTGTTACTGTGCCAGTGTTGGTCTGCCAATGTTGCTGACAGTTATGACGTGACCTAACCAGGCTTTGTCATGTTTGCTTCTGTGCTTACTCAAGCTCTCTACAAGCATGTGTTTTGAGAAGGTTTTCCACAAGCAGCAGCAGGCAGACCATGGCAAGACCCTGCACTGACTCTTGCTGCAGGCAGCATTGCCTTAATACTGATAATGATAATGGTAATATTAACAACAACAATAATAACAATAATAATAAAGACCGCTTTCCAGCTCAATGATGAGCTAGGTACGTGCAGGAAAGCATTGCCTTCCAGCCAAGACAGCTCCTGGTGGCTCCTAGACCACACACTTCGTTGCATGCTCAAGACTCAAAGCCTGATTGATACATGTCCAGTCTGAGCCAATCACGATGATCAATGTAAGCAATGCTATTGCTAAACAAACTGAATGATTGGTGTAGCTGCCAATCTCAAATGATCATGGCGACACGAACTCTGCAAACGCAATGCGTGCAAGCAATGCTACTTGTAGGCAGACCACCAACTATTTTGTGCAGCTGACCTCAGTGATGAGTTTGCAAGCCGAGTGTTTGGACCAGCCAAGCAATGTCACACATTTTGCCAAGTCAAAGGTTCTGCCACGGTACATTGTCAGGCAGTGCCACTGCTGTTCAAGCAAAGGCAGCGACACCCCAGCAGAAACACTGCTGACACCTCATAGAGGCATGCAACCTGTGGTGCAAAGTTGCCACTACAATGGGCATGGATCACTTCATGGCAGTGTCAGTCAGACTACAACCACCATTGCACTAGCAGCTGTCGAGGCAAACAGTGCTCTGCATCCTTCACGCAGAAGAGAAAAGATAAAGAAAAGACTACGCCTTTCGGGTCATTTGATGAGAACCCAAGTATTATACCAGGCTGCTCAGATCCTTTACACACAGCATTCAAGAAATATTGTGTCCCCGACGTCTCATCAGTCTTGTGCCGCTGTCCAAGTGACCTTGACCTTTCACTGGGTCACCTCCTGACTAATGACCCATCCCAGTCCACCCTCCCCCCTCGCCCCCCCCCCTCAAGTTTGCCTTTGATCTTGCGCTATCAAATGCGCCAGCTAGAGGGTACAGATGAGTCAGGATGATGAGTCGGGGTGAAGATGAGTCAGGGTGCAGATGAGTCAGGGTGAAGATGCGTCAGCAGGAGGTGTGGCAAAGAAGAGTAGAGTATGGAACCAGACAGCGTAGAGCTGTCAAGCTGACTTACCTGACAGCATTAGGCAAAGGATGGAAGACAGTGCCAGCCTGTTTGCCCTTCATGATACCAGGAATTGCTTGGGGCTCACTAGAGGAGCAGATGACCATAGTGCAACCAGCAGCAGTTGCAATTCTGGCAGCAGTCAGCTTTGTGACCATGCCACCGGTACCCCACTGTGAGTCTTTACCAGTCGTGTCCACCTACACAGCATTCTTTGCATGCTACATTGCGATTCATGCTAATAGTCATGATGTCATCATTATATGATGTTGCTCAGAATGTGATTTGCGGTGTTGCTGTTTTGAGATTTGCCACATTGCTGTTTGTGATGTAGGTACTTTGATATTGCAATACATGAAATTGCGGTTCATGACGTTGCTGTACAAGATACTTTTTTCCACGGCAAATTAGAAATTTCATTTTTAAAGCTCGAAAATGGAACCCTAAAATGGCTCCTTATATCTATGCTGAACGTAATGGGATTCATGTTCATGATACCGACAACATGATGCTTGAAGGGTGTGTATAAGAGGGCGAATTGCTGGGATCATTGCTCAGTGTCCCTATAGAGTTGACTGCAGGCCTTGAATCATACTATGCACCTGCACAGCCACTTTTGCAAGCTACATTGCTGCTGTGACATCATGTTTCATGTGTATGGTCATTGTTGGGCACCTGTACAGCAGTCACACACACACGCACACAGCAGCATGATTGCAGGACACAAATGCTGCTGCTCAAGAGCAGAGGGTCATCAGGCATAGCCTCATCTCTCTGCACAGCATTAGCATCTCAGCAGAACCCTTTTCTGTAGACACCACTCCAAGTCAGGCCGACGACCTGTGTGTGCAGAGCTGCAGCTTGAGCCTGGCTAAAGACTCTTTGCATGCAGAGCTGAGACACACACAGTCGCTTGTACGTCAGCCATGACAAATGCACAGACAACACGCATGACAGCCTGCAAGCGTTGATCATCCCAGCTGGGGAAAGGACTCTTTGTGGCAGTGAGATTGCTATATTGTTACTCCAGGGTCGTTCCTTCTACTGCTAAAGTTGTGGGACTGTTCACAGACTTGTGCAAGGGAGTGTAGGTTGTCTTGAAATGGCACCAGCATATGTAAGGCTCACAATACATATGGGACTGTTGTTATAGCCAGCATACAGGTGTGTGATGTTGACAGATCACCAACAACTTCCTCAGCAGACTGTTTGCTAAAGCTGAAAAGGCCCATCAAGGCGTGCGTGAAGTACTGTCTAGCGACATGATGTAAGCAGCATGTGTCCCATTCACAGTGCAAAGTTGTGACATGACCTTCAACCTGAGGCCAAATCAAGGGATATGTCATCCGAGGTTTGCAATTTCAGCTCAATGTGCATTTGCATGCATAGAAAGAAGGCAGTTAGGAGCCAGCAGATGAGCTGCATGCCTGCCCATGTGCCATAGTGCTTCGAGCTTGTCACATCAGCAGGTACAGCTGGGACAGGTGTAGCTGCTGATGATGAACAAGGGATGAATATGCCACTTGTGATGTGACCAAGTAGCAGCAGTGTAGCACATGCATCGCAGCTGGATAGAACAGCTTACACGCTTGTGATTGCACTCCATGATCCAGGGTTATCTTGACCAGGTGAGCAGCGTAGCCGCAAGGGCCACAGACTTGAGATATCTTGCAGACTCTGCCCAAAGGATTCCATAAGGCATCTCATCAGCATCACCATCATTTTGCCAGACAAATGTCTCAACTGAATTGACTCATTCGGGTCAACCATGGCCAATCCTATTCAGGACGATGGGCTGACTTGTAGAACTGGGGATATTGATTGTTACTGATGAGTCCCAAAGGCACAATCACATATGCCATCAGTGGCATGCAACCAAGGGAGAAAATTGTCTGACCTGAAGCTTGGTGATGTCATGGACCTCAGGTATGGGAACAGCTTCAGGGTGGCTGGCAGGGTTTGCTGTGTACAGGCTGTCAACATCAGTCAGCAGGAAGAGCCAATCAGCCCTCACTAGGGTGGCCACCTGCAAGCCATGATACAGCCATGAGTCCCATGACACTTTAAAGCATACACAGTAGTGTATTTGCCCAAAACCAGCATATGCATAACCTGAAGATTTCATTAAGACTTGGCATGCTTGCTGCTGGTGACTAATGACACATGGCATAGCAGGCTGCAGGAAGCTAAGCTCATGAGCAGAGCAAATTGGACAGAGCTCGAGACACGATTTGACTATAAGATCAGAGCAGCACGAGCAATGGCTACAAGATCAGAGCAGCATGTGCAATGACTACAAGATCATAGCAGCACATGCATTGACCACAAGATCAGAGCAGCACATGGCATGTGCTGAGGCCTGATGGGGCGCAATGCAGACAGCATAAACACAGCTGAGCAGACAACACAAAGTTTTCACCTGAGAGGACAGAGTGTCATTGTCCCCAAAGCGGATCTCCTCCACAGCAATGGTGTCATTCTCATTGACAATGGGAATCGTATCATATTCCAGCAGCTCTTGGAAAGTATTGCGAGCATTCAGGTATGGCCCTCTGTCGCTCAAGTTGTTCAGTGTCAGCAATACTTGAGCACACGTCTGCAAGCATCAGCATCAGCCAGTCAGGCGTTGACTGAGGACATGGCCATGCATGCTGCGCCTAACAGAGTTGTCCGACAGCCAATGCATCTTACAAGTCCAAGGGCTGCAAAGAAGTCTTGGTAGTAGCGCATGAGATGTATCTGACCCACTGCAGCCACAGCCTGCCTCTGAGCGAGGTTGGCCGGCCGCTCAGCAAGTCCCATCTTCTGGCAGCCAACACCTATGGCTCCGCTTGATACCAAGACAACTCTGTGACCTGCAAGACATCTTTGGTGAACAGCTGAAGTAGCAACTCGCTTTGCTCAGGCAGACAGTAAACACTGTTGCCTTCCTTACCCTCTGTGCGCAGTTCCTTGACTGTCTCGCAGATGCGGGCTATACTGCTTAAGTTGATGCAGCTGAGGTCGGATCGCAGCAAGCTAGACGTGCCGATCTTGATGACCTGGTAAGAAGACAACTGTCAGAACGACAACTGCTACTAGACATAACATACATGCGATCTGAAGCATGCTGACCACTATCCGGCTTCCTGGGTCTCCAGTTTGAGCAGTGGTCATGCTGGTCACGCCGTGACCCATGTTCATTTTCCAATCCAGACCAAACCTGTGAAATTTAGGGGTACGAGTGCACTAGCTAGTTGCCCTGATCAAAGCTGCAGGCGTTTAACTTGGCTTGCAAGCGTTTCATTGTGTTTTGGTGTTCAGCGATATCGCTCCGCTGAGGCGCTCCGTGATCTAGCCGCTCTGCATACTAGTAGTGTGGCGTCCTTGAAGCCTTTGAGGCCTGTAGCATGGCATCAGTCGTGGGAGCTCTGCCTACCTGTCTAGCATGTGTATGCATGGATAGGTTGCGGGACCTCACGCGGCCTCGCAGGACTCGACAGCCTACGTCTCGCTTCGTCAAAGGACTTGCTAAGGGGCCTATCGACTTGCAGAGCTTGGTCAACAGGTAAATGCCCGACAAGTTATAGGTTTGATCACCACAAGGCCTGCAGATCTTTGTGTCTATGCGGCCCTGCATCTTGAAAGAAAAGGACGATCGCAGCCAAACTCATCTACGACCCTGGTGCTGCGCCTACGCAGGCCACTGTCGGCAGCTCAGGCACTCCAGCAACAAGAATACACTGCAGTACAGTTGTCTGGAAGGTGGCACAAAGACAAGTCTCAAAGTGACAGCATGCAAGAGGCCTGTGATGTTGTTGAGCTCAAGTGGGTCCTGAGGCGAGCTTTGGCAATCTTGAATACCCTGGAGGTATAGTGGCATTGTACGCTTTCCACAAAATCCAGTGTGTCTCTGCCAATAGCAACTGAAGGCATTGCAGCGTGTGACATTTTTCTGCCAGATGTATGCAACCGGGACCCATGTAGCCAGGACAGCAATCACAATGGGTGTGTTTGTCACCCCAGAGCTTGTGATGCAAGCCAGAGCAGCAAAGCTTCAAGAGCAGCTGGGCTGGGACAGTGAACAGCTCAAGCAGAAACTCAGTGCCCTTCCCAATATCTTGAACTCAGAGCCACTATTCCTGCTGTAGATTGAGGACATACCAGACCATTTCAGAACAGTCATAAAGGCAGGCGGCATCATGGATGTTGTCGAGCAGTACCCTTGGACAGGCCAAGAGCAGCGACACAACCGTAGAGACAAGAGATCCGGTCACCATTTGGGCAAAGTTGTCAAGACTGACAGAGGGCCTGCTATTGTGTGAGTGCACAAATATTGTGCCCTGTGCTGCTGCCTGCACATCTGCAAATGCTGCGCTCAGCAGTGAGCACAGCCTGCAGGCATGCATGACAATGTACTTGCACCCAAGCTTGCTAAGTTTACAATCCAAAGCATGATACACTGTTGCTTCAAAGCTGTGGCGCACATTTTGATGTGCACATATGCATGCATTACTTGAGTTGTGGAAAATTTGCATTGAGAAGGATCTGAAGCGGCGTCTTGTGTGCTGGCAGGGTTCGATGGGACGATCCCTTTGGTGGAACATGCCAAGATACATTCTGTATATCAGATGATGGCCAGCAATTGACACAAGTCACTGAAATGGTCATGAACACCGGCAGGCTATGCAACTACAGGTGAGCTCTGAATGCATGCTTTATGACTGTTGTTTTATGTGATGCAACACTTCTGATATCATGCTCTGGCAAATTCAGCGCCTTATGCTCAGCTGTGTTGCAGGCTTGTGCCAATTTGGAAAAAGACCAGCTGCAGCTGCCATTCATGACGTTGTCGTTGTTACCTTACACGTTTGTTGTTAACACTCAATTCTTGTGCAGGACGGTGTACAGACGAGCGCCAAGCTGACAATCCAGAGAAGCATGTGCGTCTGCTATGGTCAGTCACACAATTGCCGGCTGCAGCATATTGGATCGTCACTTGTGCACCCTGTTGCTGCAACATCCTGGCAGATACATCAGATACTCAGTGTATAAAACGTGTCCAGCTGTATCAGCATGTTGACACACAATGGTAGTGCGATATCGCAAATCGACACTGCATACATGTTATGGACAGCAGTGTTAGGTTGCATTGCAAATCACATATGCAAGTCTTTATGGTGCAAGGGCAAGTAATCGAATCTAATTTACTTCATCAACTCAGTCATTACACAAACTCCATGCCACCTGAGGACTGTATTGCTTTCGCAACAGCAGGTCAGTTAGACATGAGAAACTACTTAAGTTCTGTCTTGGGACCTAGTAGGGTCCACGTCACAACTCTGTAAACATGATTGAGACAGAGGTTATGACGAGCTGTCTACTCAAAAAGTGTTCAACACACAGCTCTTGCAAGAAGGCAACCGGGCTGTTGCAGGGCGAAAGCCTTGTGTGACAGCAGATCTGTGCAATCGATTTGGCCTACTACGTACCATACGCAACTCTTGCAACATGTCATGACACTGTTCAACCTCATCTGCTAACTCTTCTCTGCTCTTTGCTTGACGAGCATTGCCGAAGTCAGTCCATTTGGGTTGTGCCAAGGTGTGGAGTGAGCTGTATACGACATGACGGGCCTCTATGTCACCATGCAACACCCCCTGCTGATGGATACTGTTCAAGGCCTCCCAACACACACTCAAACTCAGATGCACCTAAGCGGGCGTCCACATCTTCTAGGCTTACAGGTAGCAACTCTAAAGCAAAAAAAGGCTGTCGGTCACCAGTGGGCCCTGCAATTGTTCCAGAAGCCATCAGTCTGGGTACAGAAACGCCTTGCAGCGAATGCAAGGGGCGCTGGTACAGATTCAGCTCATGTTGTAGTTTTTGGCAAGCTCTATCTGGGTCATTGGCCTCCTCCAACAATTTAACAGCAACATCCATACTCTCAATGCGGCCTACACGCACAGAGTCTGTGCTCCCCTGACCAAGTAGGGCGCCCATGCGGATTTGGTGCGGCATTGACTCAGGTGGAGTCTTGTCCATGATCATCTGGTGGAAACTGCCCCAAAAAGCTAACACAAGTGGCAGAGACTGCCGGCATGTGAATGAGGGTGTCAAAGTAGCGGCATGCTGCTGGGCCAAACGTCCCACAAACAACAACATGCTGAAGACTGTTGGTTGCTTCTGGCTGACCACGATAGCCTCTGAGACATACAGTATCCCTTGCGCTGAGTCTGGTTCATACCGCATGAACCAGAAGCATTCATCGGTGTACAGCACACCATACTTCAGGCCATTGTGGTGCAGCAGGCCGCACACTTGCTGTAGCTGTGCGGTCACTTTGCCGGTCGGCATGTTGGGCTTGTACTCTTCCACCAGCTGATGGCCAAGAAAGGGTTGGTCATGAGCGTGGTTGTTTGCCCTCAGCCACGCCAATAACCTTGCCATTCCAAGTCCACACTCGATCTGGGCTGACTGCACACAAAGTAAAGCCACTTATTTTCAGCTCCATCAGCTTGCCAATTATACACCAACTATCATAACAATTTGCATACCAGAAGATGGGTGGAGAACAGCAACACTTTGAGAACAATCAACAACTGTTTACACGAGCAAATGCTTACAATTTGGGACAAAGCTATTCATAGATTACGGCTAGAAAGTAAATGAGCAAATTGCAAGAATGATTGCTCAATGCACGCATGCTCAGCTGAAACAGTGAGTCAGACCTGGCAGGTGAAAATCATCAGGGAATTCACTGAACTTCATGGGTGCAAAACCTGGTACATTGTCCAGCTGGTTGACTACAGGGAAGAGGCTATCATCCAACAGCATCAAGGTGCTCTCTTCTCCACCTGGCTGCTGTGCTGCCGGTACATAGTCATCATACAACGCTGGTGTAGCAGGCAGGCTCTCTCTGAAAGCACATGCTTCCTCTACAACCCCAAGCCAAGGCAGTACTTGGTCTGGCACATGCCTCAAACAACTGCAGGGCATGCTGGTGCTTGTGCTCATAAGCCTTGCAGGCTTCAGAGGCTGCGCTGTGCGGTCCACAACTTGCAGCAAGGTCAGCTTTTTTGGGCCTACATCACAAGGCATTGCTTCAGTGCAAAATTTTAAAATCGTTGTAAAGGGATATGAATGAAACAGCAAGCATCCTCAGACCCTCACAGTGAAACTCCATGCTGAAGACACGGCTGGGAAGCTTCACTGACTCGTGCTTGTGCAGATGAGCCTCAGGATGAATGTAGAAAGTCACCTGAAGCGTGATAAATGACCTTGATTGTGAGGTCGCCAGCAGGTAAAGCCTGCACGTCGTCCCACCGATGCCAAGCGTTTCCAGAGGACAAAAGTCTGAGCTGTGGAACATCAGTAAACTTGCCGTTTTCTAAAAGCTGATCTTTGATCTCAGGCTTTTCAGCTGTGTCCTCTATGTCAAACTCATCCCTGCCTCCTGGCTCATAACAATGATCGGAGACTTGACCCCAGCGCACATGTCTCACCATCTGCAAACTCAGCAGCAGCTGCAGCACATCGTTGAGTAAGAGTCCACAACACTGCCCTCGCTCTGAATCTCAACTAACGGAAGCCGACCAGAGAATGAGTGGCTACAAACCCAGGAGGCACAAGAGCTTCGATAAGTTGTGACATGGTTTTCAGGGTTCAGGAGCACAAGCTTGCTGTCTCTCCCTTCGTGCAGTGTCAACGTGTGAGCTTGGAACTTAACGCACCTGAGTACGCACCAGTGTTGGGAAGCTGAAGGCGTGTGTCTCGTAGCCATGCAGCACAAAATTCAAACTACAACACAGAATTGCTCCACAGGGTGGCAGGCTGGGGAATGCTGCGATGTCGGAGGCGCGTTATCAACATGCGCTCTCCCCGTCTGGGCAGCCCGGTATCATACTTGGCAGCTCAGCAAATCGACGCCGAAAGGTGTAGTCTTTTCTCTGTCGATCAGTCTGTCGATGCAGTATAAATTACTGACCTAACTGACCTATCTGATGCGAATTGGGGAAACCCTACCGCAATTCTCGCCAGAGCAACCCTACAGCCTCAAGCATTCCGTTGGTTCGAAAACTTCTTTGTGCCAGTCCTCGCTCATTGCATACAATCAGGCAAGACGCAGAACTGCGTAGGTCCTTGGGGACATTGATCGAGGACCCGCGGTTGTCTGGTCGCAAAGCTTTCAGCGCTGTGACAAACATGGCGGGGGACGAGCACATGCGCGACGCTGAGCCGGAGCCTTCTGCGGGGCCGTCTGTTGATGTCGAGGAGGACGATTGGGATGCAGTCAATGCAGAAGGCACACCCGAGGGCGATGGCACCCAGGACGTCGGTCCCGAGGAGAGTTTTGACACAGAAGATGAGGATGACGAGGTAGTGCGCGCGGTCCTGCTCTGTTCCGTCTGCCTGAACATAGTGTCTCTGCTCATCTGTGTTGTTATGCTGATCAGCAAAGCATGCAACACGACCTGCTGACGCTCATTTGGGTGGTGTTATGATCACAGGCAGCGCTGACGTCCGCAGCAACCAAAGAGATCGCTCGCAAAGAACGAGAGCGACTAAAGGCACAGGATAAATACAAGAAGGACCAGCTGGAGAAGTTGAGAGCAGAGCAGAACACAGATGCTTCAGCTGGAGAGGTGTGACTGAAATTGGCCTGTGCTGTCCTCTGCCTGTGCTTTTCAGGTCAGCTGGCAGTCGCTAGGCACAATGTCAACTGTTGACTCATTGCTGTGCAGGCTAACAGGGCTGACAAGCGTCTAGCCTTCCTACTAAAGCAGGCAGAGGTCTTCCAGCATTTTGCTCCTGAGCAAAAAGCTGCTGGAGAAGACAAAAAGAAGAAGTGAGTTGTGCTGGCACCAACAAACACAAGCTGTGCCTGCAGAATACTCCTCTGTGCATGTGATTTGTGCAAACAGGCTCGGTTTACCCATAAGAGCTCACAGGTTCAGCAGTATAGTTGACACAATTTAGCAGTCACACCATCCAGATCATAGTGCATGTCTTGCTTGCAACATGCATGCACCATGTTCTGAGGCAAGGCCATAGCTTTCAATTCAAAGCTTGTTGCTCTATTGTCTGCAGGAGTCGAGGGCGACATGGCACCAAGTACACAGAAGAGATGGAGGACCAGGCCTTGCTGGCTGATGAGGACACAGGAGGGGAGAGAGCAGGCCACAGGCTCATGGCCCAGCCTTCGGTCATCAAGGGCGGCCAGATGCGTGAGTACCAGATGCAGGGCCTCAACTGGCTCATCCACCTGTACGACAATGGCATCAACGGCATCTTGGCTGATGAAATGGTGCGCTTGCCCGCTATGCTAGCTGCCTGTTTGCAGCAGATAATGTGCTTACAAGTCAGCAGCGTGGCATTCTGTTTCAAGAAGCTGAGATGCATCATCCGTGAGGCTGTCCTTCCACCAAGGCGTCCTTGAATCGTATATTCTTGTCACGTCCTTGCAGTACACTCACATTTGTGGTCTATGGCCCTGCTGCTGCTGCTGCTGCTGCTGCTGCTGCTGTTGTACCAATTTGCGCAAAAGGGAATCAGTACATTGCTGATTCAGCATGTATGGCCCACTCACCCCCAAAGAAATGGGCAACAGATTGCAAAATCCCTTTCCATATCAAGACCAATTGGATCACGGTGTCTGGTACACCTGCTCTCACACACTCTGAAGCGCAAGAATGCCCGGCATTGTGTGTGTGCGGGGCTCACACCTGAGTGTGCAATGCAGTATCTGTCAGTACTGTCATCTTCTGCGCAAGGAAAACCCACTTTTATCCTTCCTAACAGGGCCTGGGCAAGACCCTTCAGACCATTTCCCTGCTGGGATACCTCCATGAGTTCCGGGGCATCTCTGGTCCCCACATGGTCATTGTGCCCAAGTCCACCCTGCACAACTGGATGAATGAGTTCAGGAAGTGGTGCCCAATCCTCCGGATTGTCAAGTTCCATGGCAACCAAGATCAAAGGGTGAGCGCCTCTGCCCTGTTGTGTTTCAGCAAATACTGATGTCATCAAACAATGGCAATGGCAATCAATATCACAGGGTGAGCGTCTCTGCCCTGTGGTGTGTCTAAGCCGATGCCGATGTCATCAAAAAATGGCAGTGTGTCTGATTGTTCCATGGCTACCAGAATCAAATGGTGAGCACCTCTGCCCTGTTGTGCTTACACAAATGCTGATGTCATCAACCAATGGCACTGCTTGTGATTGCTCCACAGCAATCAGGAGCAACAGGTGAGCGTCTCTGCCCAAATGTGTACGATGACATCCTGACGTCATCACAAAGAGGCACTGCATATGTATGGGCCTAAACCCATTCCATGTTTCCCTCCCAGCGCTTGATGTGTGTAGCAGACGCTGGACACTGACACAGTGTTGTGACATGTGCAGTTGAACCAGAAGCTGCAGCTGCAGCCCGGCAAGTTTGATGTGGTGGTGACCTCCTATGAGATGGTCATTAAGGAGAAGAACCACTTCAAGAAGTTCCACTGGCGCTACATCATCATTGATGAGGCCCATCGCATCAAGAATGAGAACTCCATCCTGTCAAAGGTGCCACTTTGCCATAGTCTGTCAAAATAGTCTGTGCATTGGTTCAGTGCTGCATCACCAGCACAGACTGTCAGATGGGTTGCCATTTTTTGTGGTATCGACAGCTATCTGTTGAAGCGTAAATCTGGCTTGTTTCAGGCAAGCCTAACACTCTTTGTACAGCACAAATTGTTAGATATGCTGCATTGCCTTGTAGCATCAACAGCTCTTGGAACTTGCTTATTGCTGGCAAGCATAACACTCGTAGCAAACTCGTAGCAAAGTAACCTTGCTGGGAGCAACTTCTTTGTCACTTCCAGCACCTTGCATGACCCATGATGCAACCTATTGGAAACTCAGCCTTGCTGTTTGCCGTCCTCGACTTGCTCAAACTGGGCAGGCATCATGCATGGGCATGCTGCCTCATCCATTAATGCAAGCATAGGCCCCATGACGCAGCCTTAATTGGAACGTCAGCCTTGCTGTAGCCTTAGCCAGTCTTACATTGCTTGTGTCCTGTGTCCTGCAGACAGTGCGCATGCTGAAGACCAACTACCGGCTGCTGATCACCGGCACGCCCCTCCAGAACAACCTGCACGAGCTGTGGGCGCTGCTCAACTTCCTGCTGCCGGAGGTCTTTGCCTCAGCAGAGGCCTTTGACAACTGGTTTGCCCAGGGCCAGACCAGTGCTGAGTCTCAGAAGGAGGTTGTAGAGCAGCTCCACAAGGTAACGGTGTTGCCAAATATCCTCATTGTTCACTCAACATCCAATGATGGACAAATGCTATAGAATTAGTGCTTCTGGGTATGGGAATAGATGTGCTAATGGATTTAGTGACAGTACACTCTCAAAAGGCATGTGCAGGATTCAGCCAGCCAATGATGCTGTCATGCTCCCTGTTTGGTGCGGGGAGTTGCACGAAATCTTTTGCAAAGAGCACTCATTCAGCACGTGCTTTATGTTCAGGAACATCACAAGTACATGCTCCCTGCTTGGTGCCTGAGCTGAGTGACTGCTTGGTTTGTAGCAATGAGCACTCGTCTTGCATTGTTCTCTGTGTAAGATTGCCTCATATGCAGGATTGACCACAACGTCAAGTGGCTCATCTGTGTCACCAGCTTCACAAGACTTTGCTCCCCTTGTTTCATCAAGAAGAGAGGCTGCAAGTCTGATGCATGTTGCACACAATTCCTGGTGATTGCTGGGATCTGCAGATCCACATCAGGCTTTAGGGTTTACGAGAGTTGCCTGAACCTCAACTATACACCCCATATGTTCATCACTGGCCCAGAGACCTGAATGCCATGGCACAGGTGTTGCGGCCCTTCCTGCTGCGACGACTGAAGGCTGATGTGGAGAAGGGGCTGCCGCCCAAGAAGGAGACCATCCTCAAGATCGGCATGTCAGACATGCAGAAGAAGTATTACGCTGCCTTGCTGCAGAAAGACATTGAGGCCGTCAATGGTGGTGCCGACAGGTGTGGCCCTGTCTGGCTGACTCACAACATGCAGTTTTTGCATTTTATATATTTCCATCTACCTGTGCCGGCATCAATACTGTTTTTAGAAGGAGGGGGGCGGGGGGCTCAGCTAGCTGTGTGCGCAGGGGTCTTGAAAGTGAAGCCTGTGATGGAAGTGTGTGTTGGGTGTAGGAAGGAGCAGTTATGCAGCTGGCCGTGTTCTGTTATGGAAAGCTCGTTTGGATGTATTGGTGTCAGCTTGTGTGTGTGTGGCCATTCCTTCATACACCCAGTCCTTGTTCCCATCACTGCCTTCATGCTCTGGGGTTCAGCGCCCACATCTAAATATGCACCCATATACAGTAATAATAATGATTGCAGATGTGGTGTTCAGGGCGTGTCCTGAACCTCAGTATTCATGCTGGACCAAATTGCATCACCACACTTCTCTGTCTTTAATTAAGCCATGCAGCAGCAGCGTTGAGCACTGAGAAGCTGAGTCATTTACAACACGTTAACCGGCATCAACCCACACTAACCGGCATTAAGCGGTCTGCAGGTCTCGCCTGCTGAACATCGTGATGCAGCTGCGAAAGTGCTGCAACCACCCCTACCTGTTCCAGGGGGCTGAGCCAGGACCCCCCTTCACTACTGGGGAGCATCTGGTGGAAAATGCAGGTAGCCCTCTGCTTTAACTCTCAGCAAAAGTAATTAATCGCTCAATTGGTGTACATTACCTGGCTTTGAGCCTATCAGGGGAATCCATACACTGAATCACAGCATGCCTGGCTTCCGTGCGTCATCTGAGAAGAAAAGAAAAGAAAAGACTACGCCTTTCGGCGTCAATTTAATGAGACGCCAAGTATTATACCGGGCTGCCCAGCTTGCGTCATCTGCAGAGAAAGCTATCACCAGCACTGCAACAGCCATGCTGCAGGCCTCAAGAGGAAGCGGCTTTCATTTCTCACATGTTAGCAATCACTGTGGGCAACATTACAGCAGCTGTAACCCTTGCTTTTTCAGCAAAACAAGGCTGCTGGCTGACCCAGAATTCAAGACAGACACCACTGCAGGACTGGTGATGACCTCATTCGCAACCATGTTTCGCTTCCTGAGTCATGCTGAGCTAGGCACATGCAGGGCAAGTCTTGTCTTGCCAAAGCAGCCTGTTCTGAGCATCCATGCAAGGTCTAATGATACGACAGTTCTGACAGTCACGTAACGCAACACTACTGAAACTACACATAGACCTTAAACATCTCCACAATGTAGAAACGCGTTTTTACTGTCCCCAGACGTTTCTGAGTTTAGATGTCTGGTGTAGGGATGACGTTTTTGAATTACAATAGACGTTTTGGGATGGAAAAGAGCTGTATGTGTGTGTGATGTATACAGGCAAGCTGGTGCTGCTGGACAAGCTGCTACCCCGGCTGCAATCTCGTGGCTCCAGGGTGCTCATCTTCAGTCAGATGACGCGCCTCCTGGATGTTCTGGAAGACTACTTCCTGTACAGAGGCTACAAGTACTGCCGGATTGATGGTAAGCCACTCCCCTCCATGCATGTGCTATGGCCAAGCCATCTGCCAAAACGCCATAAAGGCTGCAGCATATACGCTGCAGTCACTGCAGCATTCCATTGTGTTGGACAAGCCAGTACACTTCAGATGTCTGCGCATTTGGCAGACTTGCGTCTCTTGCAAGAATTAGCCACATGTCTGGTGCAGCAATGCCAGTGCTTGCATACATATGTTACTCTTGTTGCACTGCACTGTCAGCATGGCTGCAACAACATGCATTGCCTTGTCATCTTTCTGTTGTGTGTCATCTTTCTGCTATGTGTCATGCTTCTGCTGTGCATCACGTTTGTGCTGTGTGTGATATGAGATGTATACTTCAGCCGCCAGGGGAAGCCAAGCTGTGGTTGGTGTGCAGGTAACACCTCTGGAGAGGACAGAGAGGCACAGATCGACACCTACAATGCAGAGGGCAGCGAGAAGTTTGTTTTCCTGCTGTCTACGCGTGCTGGCGGCCTGGGCATCAACTTGTACACTGCAGACATTGTCATCCTGTATGACAGTGACTGGAACCCCCAGATGGATCTGCAGGTGCTGCTGCGCCACTCTGCATTGCTTGCTTGCAGTCTATCCCTACAATTTTGTGTTCATGGTCCTATGTCCCTACATTCTCGTGTTCATGGATCCTATGTCTCTGCCTGCTGCTGCAATGCTTTGTTGCATAGGTCATGCTGCTGGCTGCATTCATACAGCCTACCAAGCTGTGCTGTTGTTACATCTCTGCAGATCACCGTCACAGTCAAGCACATAATCATGTGCTCAAAAGGCTGCTTGTTGTGTATTGCTGATGTTGAAACTGCATCATCATCAGAGTACTGCCTAGGTCCCTTCTGAAGCCTTGCTGGAGTGTGCAAAACAAGCATCTGTCGACCTTCTTGTATGCAACACAGCTGGGAGTTTAGCCAACCCCTGATGGTGTGCATGTAGGCTATGGACCGAGCTCATCGCATTGGGCAGAAGAAGGAAGTGCAGGTCTTCAGATTCTGTACTGAGAGCTCTATTGAAGAGAAGGTACATTTTCTGCCTGACAATATAGTAATGGGACCACGTAAACCTGCGCTCGTGTACTTCTATCATATGTACCCACATAAATAGCCGCAAAAGTAAACACAAAATTGAACAAGTAAGTAAATGCACAAATGAATCAACGCTTTAAGATGGTCCTCAGGCAATCTGATTCCTTTCTAGCATTGCTGGCAATATGCAAGCAGTACATCCGCAGTCCTTGACATGTGTCAGGCTCAGGATACACGCCAATCCATACAAATGTCTACTCTTCTCTTTCTTTCTGTTCTTTTCTTTGTACTCCTCACAGCTGTTGGTGCCCACACTCATACAGCTCAATGATGCCTTCCTGGACTAGTGCAGGTCATTGAGAAGGCCCTGAAGAAGCTGAAGCTGGACGCCATGATCATCCAGCAGGGCCGCCTGTCAGACAACAAGGCCTCCGTGAACAAGGACGACCTGCTGTCCATGGTGCGGTACGGAGCTGAGATGGTCTTCAGCGGTGGCGGAGGCACCATCACTGACGAGGACATTGATGCCATCATTGCCAAGGTACATGGATGCCATGTTCACCCACACTAGCCTTTTTTTCTGTTTGCGTGACGTGGACAATGTCAGGAAGGCTGTCAACCTGTTCAAAGCAGACAGCTACATTGCCAAGGTATATGGATGCCATGTGCCCCCACTACAGCCTTCTTTGCATGATTTTGTCGTCCTCAGAGGGCTGTCAACCTGCCTGTCAACGCAGACAGCTGCATTGCTAAGCTGCTTGACGGCGGGCTTTACGCACATCAGTCCAGTTTGTATGGCATTTCCACCATTCTCGGGAGGTCTGACAAGCCCTGCCCATTGAAGAAGAAAGCTGCAATTTGCCTTTGGTCGTTCTTCTTGCTCTTGATTGCTGGCAGCAGCCTGCAATGTGCAGCGTCTCTGCCATGTGCAACGAGGACCGTCGTGAGTCTCTTCACTTCAGCATGTAGATGAGCCTCTCATCCACATGAAACTCTCATCTACGTGCTGATGTGAAGAGACTCACAGCGTGTCCTCAATTCATGAGACGGTTGACACGATGCACTTACAATGCTGCATTGATCATGCTGCATGTATGTGAGGCAGGTGCAGCAATGCAACTGCACTGGCAACGTGGCATATGTATGAGATGCATGCAACAGTGCACTGACAAAACTGCTTCGTAGGGAGAGCGGGAGACGAATGAGTTGAACAACAAGCTGGCTCAGTTCAGCGAGAACGCCATGAAGTTCACCATGGACGGCGGCCTCTCAGCCTATGACTACAAGGCTGAAGAGGAAGAAGCTGGCGAGGATGTGAACTTCAAGGCCTTGGCAGGTGCAAGATCTTCCTTTGCCACTGACAGACCCAATAACAAAAAAATCAGTCACATTCTGTGTCCCTAGGATCACCAGACCTCATCTGATTCTTTGTGTGGCCAATTGGGGTGGGATTTTTGGCGTACGGCTTGTCTTGAACAGTTGGTCATAATGGGACAGTCCCTTGGGTCACCAGAGGTCATGGTCGGGGTTTGGAGGGGTTTCAGGGGGGCCACTGCTTAGATACGCGACTTGCTGTATTGTGGGCGGTAGGTTATTTCTGCAAAAGACCAATGCCATGCCAGCTGTGCACCTGGACAACTGATCAGAAAGCATGTGGCTGCCTGCTGTGTCAGGTCTGCTCACAGAGGCCATTCGTTATGTTGCCAGGCTAAGCTTGAGCTGGCTGCTTGACAACAAACACATAATCTGCTGTTGTGTATGGGTCACAAAGTATCTGGGTCTAGTGGGACTGCATGGGTCAGGTTTGAAACCAAAAGGGCTGTGGCTGAACCAGGCGCACCTGCTGGCACAGGATCAACTTCTTTGTGTTCTGCCGGAGACACAATGAATCCACTTCTTTCCAGCAATACCTGAAGAAGAAGTTGCTCTTGCACCAGCAGCAGCGCCTGGTCCTGTCTCAGCAGCTTTGTCTCAAGCTTGCTGGCAGCAGTTGCATGTGCTCTGTTTACTGAGCCCTGAACAAGGCTGTAACTTGAAAGATAGGAACCCTCTGCCTCATGTCCAGGACTTGCTGGATTGAAACTGACAGGTTTTGTGTTGTGAGGTTTTGTGTCGGAGCTCATTTGACCTAATCATAAATCTTCTACCGCGGTGACAGTTGCTGGCTGTATAGTGCCTGATGGGTGTGTGTGTGTGCAGCTGCCAACTGGGTACAGCCCGAGAAGAGAGAGCGCAAGCAGAGGGTCAACTACAACCAGAACCAGTACTTCAAAGACGCCATGAACACCCATGCTGGCAGGTAGGGCACTCATGCATTGCCTTCTGCAGAAAGTACACTGAAATTGCAAAAGCTCGGGCTCTGGTGTGTCATGCATGGCATCTTGTGCTTGGGTCACTGGGCCATTACACTGCAGTCCTGACATTAGGGTCATACCAAGGATTTCAACAACGTGGTAAAATGTGATGTTGCTATCAAGGAAACAATGTCCGTCTGTAGCACGCTGGACAACATGCACCTTGGCATGCTAGCTGGGGCCTTTCAACTCCTGTCTTGCTGACATGGCAACAATGCCTAGAGGGAAGCTATCAGGGATGGAAGACTTTGCGACATCATCATCGCAGGCATTCTATCAGTCCTGTCCTGTAACCACACCCCGGGTAACCACACCCCACCACACCCCTGGTAACCACCCGCCACCACATCCCTGGTAACCACACCCCTGGTAACCACACCCCTGGTAACCACACCCCAAGTAACCACACCCCTGGTAACCACACCCCAGGTAACCACACCCCACCACATCCCTGGTGACCACACCCCTGGTAACCATACCCCACCACATCCCTGGTAACAGAATTTGTGTGTTGTGCAGCCGGCCCAGTGGGCCCCGCCTGCCCAAGATGCCCCAGCTGCAGGACTTCCAGTTCTTCCACCAGGACCGCCTCAACGAGCTGTACGAGAAGGAGCAAGCTTTTGAGCTGCATAAGCACTCCCTTGCTGGCCGAGAAGCTGCTGCCAGAGCCCAGGTACACCGCCCTTTCGTTTTACCTTTCATAGGTGCCTTTGCCGTGAGGGAACACACATGTGACCTGCATCAGGTGTATTTTGCAAGCTGTATTTACATCTGCCTTCCATTGCCCTGTTCTCTTGGTGCGTCTCCTATTCTGTAAAGCTGGAAGATTGCTGCTGCTGGACCCCATACAATCTTCTAGAGTTCCTCATCACACCCATGTTTGATTTTTTTATATAATTTTACCCATTCTTTACACCCATGGCTGCATCTCGACAGCACTGCCTGTCTGCTGATGATGTTGTCAAACACTTACATGTCTTTTAGAGTTATCTGCGCTGTGATGCAAACATGAGACAGAGACTAGTGTCTGAATCTGGCTACTGCACTCAGTACAAGCGTACTGGAACCCTAGCATCCTAGAGTAGCCCTTGCACAACCCGAGTACAAGCCTAGCATAACTGTGTAACCCTAGCACAACCCCGGCAAAATGCTTTTGCACCTGCAGGGTGCCAGCGAGGATACTGTAGCGGCACAGATTGCCCCCTCCCCCGCAGACCCCCAGCCCCTCACTGAAGAAGAGTCTCAGGAGCGGGAGCAGCTGCTGGAGCAGGGTTTCAGCAACTGGAACCGGCGCGACTTTACCAGCTTTGTGCGAGCCTGCGAGCGCTACGGCCGCCAAGCCATCCCCGAGATCACCAAAGAGATCGAGGGCAAGACCGAGGAAGAGGTCAGCTGCCTGCATCAGCTTTATATGTTCAACTGTGTCCAGGCTGTTGCATGCTGAACACAAGCCAAAGTCTACAGCTTTTGCATGCTGAGCACAAGTCAAAGTCTACAGCTGTTGCATGCTGCACACAAGCCAAACCCTACAGCTGGTCCTGCGCAGCTGTGATAGTAGCTGGTGAATGAACCCAAGTCACCCTGGAGTTCCTACAATGGGCCAGTTCTGCAGATCAATTGTCAGCTTTCCATGGCATGCAAAGACAAGCAACCTCTGAAATGTTGTCATTCCTCAGGTTCCCTGTCAAGTCTGCGTCTTTCTGATGATTTCTGTTGCAGGCTTCCAAACATTGCCGCAGGTTTCAGTACGCAGACTGCCAAAACAGGATCTCATTCAGATAGTTACTCAGGAACGTACAAACCTGACCCTAAGGCAAAAAGAAGATACATGTTCAGCAAGGGAATGAATGAAATGCAGGTGCGCACATACAGCAGAACCTTCTGGAAGCGGTATAGGGAGCTGGGCGATGATCAAGGGGAGAAGTACATAAAGCAGATAGAGAGGGGGGAGCAGCGTATCCAGCGCCAGCAGGACATCATGGACGCCATTGCTGCCAAGATGGACCGCTACAGGAACCCCTGGCAGGTACACAGTTTTATGTATATATTTGCAGTGTTCCAAATGTTGTCGTTTTACTTTATATAGTACACCAAATATATAATGTTTCAAATTTCGTTGTTTTGTTTTTATTTTATAGTAGTTTATAGTATATATTGTTATATACTTTATTATAAAGTATGATTGTGGTTGGCCTGTTGTGCATGGCACACCCCGATGGTTGCTGGCATTAATTTACATTCCTGCCAAGGTCCTGGCTCTAACCCATGAAGGGGCATCAGCTCTTCAGGCCCCCACCCCTGGCAGGTATCAAATGCCTGCTCCATCTTACGTTTGATGATGTTGGCCATTTCCTCCTTAGGGCAGTTGTGACGACCCTGTGGGGCTCAGTCCAATGCCCTACTGATGCAGGCAGCATTGTCTCTCAGAGCTCACTCCTTGTTTTGCTTGTGTGTTCGTGTGTGTGTGTGTGTGTGTGTGTGTGTGTGTGTGTACGCATTGCTAGTTGCTGCAAAGGTAATGTGTGTGTTGCTTTTGCTGCCAAAGTGAATGTGTTTGTGCTGCTGGTGTTGCTGTTGCTGTCGGACGTGTGTGTGTGTGTGTGTGTGTGTTGCTAGTGCAGCTGTCCCTGCTGAAACAAACATTGCTTGTGGCATAAATTCAGGCAGCAATGGCAGCAGCTTTTAATCCACCACAATGCCACACAACAAGTTTCACCAATGTTCACTTTGCCCCCAAGGGCCCTTGGCCAACCAGTTGCACCTTTGCATGGCAACAGCATGCCATCGTAACAAGCCTGCCATCCTCAGCCAAGCTGCACCCAACCCTTCAATCTGACACATAGTCTTTCAAAAAAATCAATCTGGAACACAGTCCAACGAAAACCTTGATTTGGGACATAGTCCAACGAATTCCTGTTGATCTCCACCTCTCCTCGCCTTCCTCACAGCTTGCATGTCAAGCAGGAGCTGAAGCTGCAGTACGGCGCCAACAAGGGCAAGGCCTACACGGAAGAAGAGGACCGGTTCATTCTGTGCCAGGCGCACCAGCTGGGGTACGGCTCCTGGGATGAGCTGAAGGCTGCCATCCGGGATCACTGGAGGTTCCGCTTTGACTGGTTCTTCAAATCCCGCACCCCCCAGGTATGCCGTAGTCATCAGAAAAGAAAAGAAAAAAACTAGCCTTTCGGCGTCAATTTAATGAGAAGCAAACATTTATACAGGGCTGCCCAGGTATGCTGTAGTGATCATGCTTGCGCATTGCGCAACAATCATTGCACTACTGTTGCTTTACTGAGTTAAAGCCTTGCTCATAGTCCCCTGAGCAGCTCAGCACTGTCAACATAATAGACGCTGGGTTACATTTTTGCGGGCATGAAACATGTCTGGGGTGCTAGAGTCATCATCAAGAAAAATTGTGATCGAGCGTTCATTTTGTGACAACATTGAGCTGCTCAGACATGTCTTGCTCCTGTAATATTGGTCACAATTGCAAATGTTCAGACCCAACAGTTAGCATCTGTAGGAAGCTCATGGCTGGCAATTGCACGTACAGAGCTGAGTGCAATTACCTCTGCAAGCCTCTGTGAGTGCAGTCACTAGCCATGAACTTTGTACAGATCTGCCCAGATCTTGTCATGTTGGCCTGAAGTTGTTTAGTCTGTTCTTTTACACAACACCAACACAATCATGTTTGGTTTGCTGGCTGCTAAAAGCAGGAACTGATACAGGGCTACTCGGGGCTGTGCATGTAGGGCAAGACACTTACACCAGTGTGAATGAGTGAGTGAGTGCTGATCAGTTGAACATGACCACCTTGCTGTTGATCCTACCTGAGTACGCAAGAGCAACTCACGTGACAGGCTGCCTCAAATTGCTACATGCCTACTGCTGTGGCACACAATGTTGCACAGCCAGCACTGCAGAACCCTAAAACATCTCCCCATTGTAGAAATGCAGTATCACAGTCCCCAGGTGTTTTTGTAGTAATACAGGCATTTTCAGGTTGAGAAGAGCCTTGTGTTCATCAGCATATGGTATGCAGTCAACTTGACACGGCACCATGTCTACGATGTTTAGAGGCAAATCAGAACTAGGTTTCGACTTGTGACTTACACTTCTGTTGTTCTTGAACAACATAATTGGGCAAAGCTGGAAAGTGAGTCAAAGTGTGGTTGCTGGATCACAGACTTGCTTTGAGGTCATCACAACTGCTGCCAGGTGGTCCTATCAAGCGCTGCTTTGTGTGCAAACTGGGCTTGAATCTCCCACACTTCTCCATTGCTGTTGCATACATCAAAACCCATATCATCGAGTGCCTCATTCTGCCCAACCAATCTGTACTCTGTGTGGTGCCTCTGCAACTCATCGCCTTCACACACCATGCATATCTCTTCTACTGCAGTCTGTGCTGCTGAATGTCTTGGGTTTCAATTCAGGAACTGGCAAGAAGATGTGACACCCTGATCCGGCTTGTGGAGAAGGAGAACGAAGAAGTAGAGGCAGCAGAGCGGGAGGAGAGGAAGAAGAGCACTAAGAAGACCAGCGGCAGCAGAGTCACCGACTCTTCTGGTGGCGCTGGAGGCGGCTCCACAAAGGTGGCCCAGCTTATTCATTGTCTTGATTTTGCTCTTTGTCTTGGTCTTGCTCTTTGTTGTGTGCTCAGCTACCTTGTTTTGCGTCTGAGGTCCACATTCTATAGCCCAGCTTCCCCTTTGTCTTGATTTTGGTCATGGTTATGTGTTCTCGGTTATCTTGTTTTGCTTCTGTTGGTCATATTCTACAAGCCAGATTTGTTCTTTCTGCACGCTGTGGTGGACTTTTTCTGCTACTGAGGTTCCAGTCATGCTGTATGTTGTGGAACCGCTATGACAGTTGTCGCAACTCTTGCGTTCCAAGGCTGTGATGCTAATGCTTTTGAAAAGAGTGCATGATGCATTTTGAGCTGGTTGTCTTGACTTTGCCCATAGTGCTCAGTTACACTTGTTAGGTGGCGTTGCTGCTGTCTGTGCGAGCTTTCAAGCGACTACTTGCTTGCTGCAGAAGCGAAAGACCACATCTTCAGGAGGCCCACCCACCAAGAAGAGATCGTGACCCCATTTACTTCAGGCCTTCGTTACTGTTTATTGAATGAACCGTGGTTTTGCGGGTTGCAAAACCTTTGAGCACCTATAGCTATTGATTTTGCTTTGTTGATTGAATGCCAGAACCTTGTGTCACGCTGCATGCACCGCGCTTCCCTAGCTGTAGGGCAGAGTAATCTCTTGTGTAATCATGGTATTGCACATCAGCTATAAAACAGGGTTGCTGATCCAAGTATGGCTTGTCATGCAACAGGTCCTCCTATACATGAGCACTTTGGACATGGTAAGTCCAGCATGACAAAATCAAGCGTGAAGAAATCACTCGTGTGCAGCTGCCCAACGTCATCAGCAGGAATCACTCGTTTGCAACTGCCTAATGTCATCAGCAAGAATGACTCATCCTTCAACGGCTGTCTGTCTGGTACAGTCACGAAATAATCACCTGATCTATCTTGCTACTTCTATAACAGCTAGTCTATATACAACTTAGCAATGTACAAGCTGAGCGCTACATGCAATGCCTCTAAGCAGGCATCACTGCATGCCTGTCTTTACTGCTACATGTCCACAGCAGGCATGCTGGCCCTGTAATTCCTACAGGTACTGGTGAGATTCAGAAGCAACCTTATGCCCCAGCTGGCTGTGCGCGGACACCAGAGCTGAAAAAGGACTGGCTGACTGTTGCAAAAGCAGGGTGATGCTGCTTGTGCTGTGCCAGCAGCATAAAATGAATCACCTGCACATGACACATAGCATAAGGAAAACAGGCAGCCACCTACGCAATGCTCAACAAGGCAAGACTTGAAAGTGCTTGTCTGACACGTCACCTGCAGGACGCTGCAAACACACAGCGCTCGCCACAGCCATAGCGCTCCCATGAGATCACCAAAGTAGCCACCCTCCTCACCACCATCAGATCCCCAGTCTCCCCCACCCCCACCTCCTGTGGACCCGCTGTCACCGTCGTTGCCTCCTGGGATCCCAAAATCCTCATCTTGGTCCCCAGGATCGCCACCACCAAAAGGACGCCGTCGCCTGCAGATAAAGTTGCGTGCTTGGTCAACAGCTGCATAATTGATAGCCTGAGCAGGCTGACCACACCTGACTGACGCCAGGCCAACAACGAGTTGATGATTGATTGCACGTTCATCAGGAAAACGACCCCAACACTGCTAGCTCTGTGCCTTTATGACTTCCCCTGTGACTATGACAATTGCTGTGCACGCAATGACCACCCAGATGTGAAAGACGCTGCTGTCACAGCACATCAGCTGTACAGCCACTCAGCCATCCAGACGAGAGCAAGTACCTGCGAGTCTTGCTTGGGGCTATACAGTGAGCAGGTGCAACTGCTCTGCGCGTGAAGTGTGATGTGTGTGGTGGACTGCAAACGCTGCCAGTTGGCGCTCCTTTGAAGATTTCCTTTGCCGCAGTCTCCAAACTGCAGCCAGCTGCTGCAGCAGTGCAGGCCACAATTGCTGCACATTTCGAAAGCTGTGAGCCCCTGCAGCATAAGCTCAAAGCATTTCAAGGCTCAAACATTGCGCGGTATTGCTTGAGGAAGTTGACCCGGTGCTGATCTCCTATCGCAGATATTTAGGCATGTGCAGAGCAGGCTGCAACAATACCTTGTATGCGCTATCCACGAGGTGCTGCTGAGTTGTGAGGTGCCAGGGGACAAGAAAAGCTGTGCAGCTCCTGCCAGGGCAGAGCCTATGTTGACTTGCATGACTTGTGCAGTCCAGTTCTGACACCTGGCAGGTTGTTGCAATGGGCCGTGCAGAGAAACAGCTTATAACGTGAAAGCGACACCTCTCATGCACCCTGACAAAATGCTGCTGATTGGCCCACGAGCCTGAGTAAGAATGATACCCAAAACGATCAGGTGTCCAACAAGATCTTACACGAACAAGCTGTACAAAGTCGCTTGCCTAACAAAAACAGACTGATTGCTAGCCACGCTTGTTGGCCTTGCTGACCATACGCGTGTGCTATGAGGGGTGCGACCTGAGCCTGGGGAAGTCAGAGCTGACTGACGTCACTGCAAGGGCGTTTTGGATTCGAGGGCCGCTTTGCATGCTGCCCTCTAAAACTGCCCCATTACAGCTGCGGTTGGATCTCATATACACTTTCCCAGGGACACACTAATCTGCAGCTGCGTGTTGTAGGATGTCGCGGTTTTCCAACCCTGATCCCATTGGCAAGACAGACATACCAAAACTCCTTCATAACACGAGCTGGACAATGACATGTACTGTACCTCACCAGCGTTCACCACCGTACTGTACCTCACCAGCGTTCATTACCATGGAGCGCACACTAACCAAGCCTGCATTGCTTTCTAAAGATAAAATCAACCATCTTCGGGCTCTAATGCAAGCTACTCACTACAAATTGTAGTCTACAATCTCACAGCTCATCAGTTCTCCGGGCTCTAATACAAGCTACTACGTACAATCTCACAGCCCATCAATTCAACTGGTTCACCTATACGTTCGAATGAAAAGTCAAGTTCTTCAAGAATTGATGATCCCATCTGCCGCATGCCAAGTTGCCTGAATTGCCATTTCCCAGGTTGACACACGTTAAACGCAAAGTGTTTAGCCGCATCTGTGCATGCCACACAACACTCTCTGTCCCAAGCAGCCTCTGTTGCAAGCAGCACACACTGCTTTACAGGTTACATGTCAGCCTGGGCAGCTTCCAGCAAGCTCAAAGCTTCAACGTGCCCAAGACCTGCAGCCATCCCAGATTGTGTTAGATAACATATGCATGACACATTGTGCCATGAAGTACAGTACATAAGCCAGGCAATTTAACCACATGCCACCTGCAAACGTTTACATGCTGCTTGCAAGCAATGACACTGAATGCATTCAATGCACTGAATGCATTGAATGCACAAAACGTCATGAAGATGGGCATATCTGCGTGACAGCTACTGAGCACACAAGTAGACATACCCAGCATCGCTGCGACCTCTTGTGCTCTGTCATGATGGCTTTCCAGGTTGGCAATGTGTGTGTGCACCCTGCCGTCCAAGTCTGTAGTCTTTCTCACACAAAGCTGGTGATCTGCATATGCTGCAACCTGCAACAAGCGATGCGTCTCGCACAAACGTATGCATACACCAGACAACGCTGTCCACCATACTGTTGCCATGCAGCTGCTGAGCATGCTTCTCAAAATATGCTTCATTGGAATGTGACAAAGACCTGGCTCTCAATTTGTAATGCGTGTCTAGCATGCAAGCTGAAGCTATGAATTGCCATGCAGCAGTCATGCATGCATGCAAGCTGAAACTGTGAATTATCATGCGGTAGTCACATGTGGATGCAAACTGTGTCGGATGTCAGGAACGCAGACCTGCTGATAATGTGAGCACGTGCAAAGCATGCGAAAACAAGTGCGTACCTGCGGCAAATGAGACACACACAAAATCTGTGAGGTGCTTGCAAGCTGATGCTGAGTCATGCGCTCAGGCTCAGGTGGTAGATTTGACTGCTGCTGAGCACCGAGCTGATGCTGCTGGCTGAGCTCAGACTGAAGGCTCAAGAGCTGATGGGTGTTGAGTTGTTGAGTGCTGAGCTGAGTGCCCCCCATTCTTCTGAGCAAGCGGCCAATTGACTTGCCTAGTCTGGCTCCCACTCCAGAATCCAGCTCATCCAGGATCATCAGGGGAGGAGTCATGGTGGCCTCGTTATCTGAAAGGCATGTGCACATTGCTGGGTGCCACATTCTGGCCAGCAATGCTGATCAGTAATTGCTGTGCATATCAGTATCAGCGAATCAGCGTTATACTCTGAACAGCAAATTCTTGAAGTCTGAACAGCGCATCCTTACTCATCTTCAGCTGCGCGTACATCTGCTAAGCATCAACACTCACTGGCTGAGCAGGTTTGCTTGTCATGCTTGTGTGCACCTGGGAACAAATCAGCAGCTGATCCATTGGCTTGTTGACTGAGGTCAACTGCAGCAACAGGTGCAGCCTTCAGCGCCAGCATGACACGAGCACTTTCACCCCCAGAAGCAACATCAGACAGAGGCCTCAGGGGCTCTCCCGGGCCTGCCCCTAGCAGGAACTGGACCTGGTCTAGCCCTGTTGGGGTGACAGTGTAGGTGGCATCACCCCCCTTGCCTGCCTGTCTGCATATCTCCTCTGGCATGTATAGCCCTGCGCCCTGCAGACATGTGATACAAGTAGGCTCATTGGCAGACTGAATACACATATGGGTATACAAGTAGGCCCATTGGCAGAATGAATACACATATGGGTATGAATGTGCTCTTTTATTAGTGACACAAAACCAGTTTTCTTCTTTTGGCAGGACTCTTTGGTATTTACATTAGGCCAGGGAGAGCCCTACAGCATCTGGTAGCAGTTGAGCACCTGATGCTTCTGGCCTTGATACTGTCTAGGTATCATCTGCTCATGCCATCTGGTGTTTAATGCAATCATGACTGATGGCTGCATTCAATATTCCTGCACTGCATCTGGTGTTTGGCGCAATTGTGACTGATGGCTGCATTCAGTGTTCCTGCACTGCAACTGTGTTCAACGCAACTATGACTGATGGCTGCATTCATAGTTCTTGCACTGCACTTGCTGTATGATGCCAGACCACAATCAATGGCTACACTAAAAGCTTGGTCAAACGTTGCTTGAGGTGTGCAGTCCTGCAGTCCTTGCCTGCTGGGCTTCAGGCCATGTGAGGGCCACATCAAACTGGCTGTCTTGCATTGCCAGCTCAGCAAGACACTTCTCCACGGCTGCTTTCAGCTTCCCACCAGCTGCTTGCCGCCGCATGCTCAGCTGCACCGCAGCTTCCTGCAGCAGTTGCTGCTGTGTTGCCACCTGCTCTTGTAGCTCTTCCTCTTGCCCTATCAGCACAAACATGTATGATCCATGCACACCCATACACGACTGGTGCCTTGTGCTGTGCTTGCCTGCATGCTGTGTTTACAAATCCTGGCATGCACTTCACAAAGCAGCTCTTGTCATTGTGTTGCAGAAAGACTGCACAGCTGCAGGCTTGCCTGACAAGCTTAGCACTATGAGCATTTCCACAAGGGGGTAGCAGCATTCCATGTGTCAATTTGCAAACGAAGTAAGCAGGGTTAATGGGCAGCTTCAGTCAATAGGTAGAAATGATAGGCAGCTCCTATGGCAATAATCAGCAACCAGCAGCCCCAAAGGGGATCTTTGATGTGCCGCAATAGTGATCAAACTCCAAAGGCAGTTATCTCTGAGCAGCCCAACATGCTCAGAGCTCTCAAATTCCAAACCTTCACAGGTCTTGATGACAGTCACCATTGACGCACATCACTCACAAAGCAGAAGAGGTGCCACAGACAATGTCAAATCATTCAGCCGCCTTCCTGCTTGAGCTTGCAAGGCACAAACAGTGCATGGCTGCCACAGTCGATGCAGGTATTAGTGGCAAGCATACACAACTGCACTGCAGCTTCTCTCAAGCTGCACCAAACCCCACTCCATAGGGCAAAGTAGCTGACAGACTTGTCAGCAAGGTATTGACAGCTGCATTCAATATGGCATATCATGTAGCCCCTCAAACTCATACAAGTGGTGATTAGCCCAATCCAATTCACAGGTGATTGCTGTCTCACCTTCCATCTGGTACCACATATCAAGGTCGGCTTCAGCTTCAGCTACCGCTGTGAGTAGCTCTTGAGAGGAGGAACAGTCAAACCGCTTCAGCAGGCGCTCCACCTGCTGCAACCGCTGCTGGGCTTCATCGTGTTCCTGCTGAAGGTACCGGTGCTTACGCGCATATGCGCCAACCTGCATGCCGTAACAAGGTAATCGTAGGGGAACCTGTGGTTGGATTGACTCAATCACAGTGTAGAAAAAACATTTGTTTAGTGCAAACATGCACCTGCATTGCGTGGTGATGCACAAGCTTGCCAACAGCAGAACTAATTCTTGTCATGCACTCTGTAGTAATCAGCGGCACAACAGCTCCTTACAAGGCATTGACCAACCTTGACTGTCTCAGAATCTGGAGTGGATGAAGTGCTTTGATTCTGAGATGTGCAGACACTGTGGTGTATGATATATCACATGACAATTACACAAACACACCTGCCTTGAGGCTCCCCTTGAACATCATCGTAAGTAAATCGGTCACCCCATTGTGGAGGCATTGTTGCAGCATCTTTTGTACAGCATTCATCCATCACACAGCGTTTGTCCACCAAATTGCATTTGTCTACCACAAAGCATTTTGTCTGCCACATAACAGCCCAAAAGACAAAGAGGTGCAAGCCAGCTCGATTAGGCTGACCACCAAATGCCCATGATGATGACCCATATGCATGCACACAAATACTCGCATACTCAGGGTTTGCGATTTAGGGTGCTTATTCTCATAGCTTATTCCAATATGCACGTACAAAGGTGTCTTGCTGGCAGAGCGACGCATGAGTACCGTCAACTGACCTTGCCTGCTGCGCTTTTGACCAGCATGCGAGCCTGCTCAAGGGCACTCAGTGCCTCATCCATGTCAGCTGTGCTGGCCACTGAGTCACCATTATTATCACCATCATTGCCAGATGTAGACGCCTCGGCATCCTCTTCTGAATCCTTTCCTTGTCCTGCAAAGGACTGCTATACTCAGCAACTGCTGCACAAGCTGCTTCTGGTAAATTTGCCACCAGCTGGAATAGTTGGTACAATTGGGAGCTTTGATGTGTGTGTGGTGAAGTTGGTATTATTTGATAGTTGGTGTGCTTAGTTTGCCACTGACAGACATCCCTTCAAACTCAGGGAAGAACTCGCAGAGAGGCTGTGCTGTGCTGTGACAGCCAGCTGAGCTGTTTAAAATTAGGTTCAAGTCGGACTTGGAGTCCGAAGCTGCGTCTGATCTTCCAAGCCAAACAACACAACAGGAAAGTTGGCTGCAGTAGTTGTTGCATTCTCACATGTCTCTCTTGCATGTTCAACAGTCAGCACATGGTTGCTGACCTGTCGTGCTGAGCTGAGTGTGTGCCTCTTCTTGGGTCAGTATGGCATCCACATGACCCTCCAGGGTGCGAAGGGCCTCCATGACCCCACCCACACCCCCCTCCCCTGATACCCCCAGGTGTACCAGCCCTGCTCTCTCCACTGAAGACCGCCTTGACTCCAGCTGTCTCAGCCTGGCTCTCAGAAACCGTTCTTCACCAATCCCCAGCTTTGAGCGGTGAACCTGAAAGCAGATTATCCTCACACACAGATGTTGTTGTAGTTGAGTTTATATCCGTACGTATACTAGTACATCACGTTTGTACGCAATGTAGATTCACTGGCATTTTTTCCAATGCAGCCTGACACGCATGTGTGACTCATGTGAATGCTGTATAGACTGATTGCAGTTTGCAGACATAAGATTATGTTACCTCTTGAATCATCTGCTGCACCTCATTCCGCTCTTCTTCATTGCCCAGGGAGGCAATATCTGCCAGCTGTTGCTCCATCTGTCTGAGAGTTTGTAAGCTAGCACCAAAGGCAGCAGCTTGGCTGGTGGTTCCAGCAATGCGGTCCAGCATGGCAATCTGTGTTACACTGTCCCTGCATCAACATATTTGTGTAACAGTACAGTCAGCATCACCAAGTGTTCGTAACAGTACAGTCAGCATCAACACGCCTGTGTAACAGTACAGTCAGCATCAACAAGTCTGTGTAACAGTATAGGCAGCATCAGCCTTCACAGCAGCACTTGAGACATGATCTATAGCAATCACAATGAACAGCAGCGTCGCAAGTATCAGCAGGCATCAGAAGAGGTGATGCCCCCTTCATGGGGTAGGGCCTTAGCCTCAGCAGGGGTGTAAGTTATGCCGGCAACCATTGGGGTATGCCATGTACGGTAGACCTATCAAAACTTAGTATAAAGTGTCAGCAGGCATTGCCATGGCAGCAGCAGCAGCAGCAGCAGCAGCAGCAGCAGCTGGAGATGAAATGGGGGACAATGATACAGAGCGCACAGCGTGCTCAGCAACACAAGCAAGTGGTTTGTATATGCAAAAGTAAGCATCAAAGACGAGCATACCTGATTGAAAGAGCAGCATGCTGCCCGTTGACATCTACAAGAGCAGCTCTGAGCTCTCTGAGCACTCTCAAGGATGTAGCTGTCCCATTCACATAGCACCTGCACCACATCCCTCATTGATGCTCCTTCTCCCGCAGTTGCTACATTGTCATTTCTTCAGTAATCAATGTGATTCTGGGTGACAATCATGATCCTGGGTGGGATTCATGATTCTGAGTGATAAGCTTGATCCAATACGTGGTGTTGTTTCGGGCTGTGGTCATACAATTTGTGTACTTGTTGCAGGAGTGCAGAACTGCAGCACATGACAGGACAGGCAGTAAGGAAAGCAATACCGGCTACGCACTGACGTGTCCACTGTGCTAATCTCCCGCCTCAGAACTAACTGGTTTGCAGCTGGGAGAGATGATGAGGAGGAGGAATGGGTTCTTGCAGGAAGGAGGGATGATGAGGAGGAAGGGGCTGTTGTGGGAAGCCCCAGGCTGGACAGTAGCTTTGGCAGGGCTGCCTGTATGCACCATCAACACTTTTGTCAGCTGCCTGGTTCACAATACTCATTAAACCTCTGAGAGGCACATACATGCAGTGCTGATCAAAGCCCAGTGTGTGTAGCTGGCTTGGGATGGACAGACTTCTTCTGTTCTTTCTTTTTCTAGCTGGCAGCCTGACAAGTTGTCGACTACAGACTATCAAAAGTTGCAATTTATGTCTACTTACGTTCCACACACTTATCATTGTCATTGTTACCAAGTACCCTACCAAACAGCAAGTTGAGATGTGTGTTACTCTAAGCCGCATCACTGAGGTACTCCCACAAAAATCATCCAAGAGTTGAAACTTCAAAGTACCACCTGAGCGCAAAGGGTCGTTACTGATCATGGGAACCATGTGGACATCAATGCAGGTTTCATGTGTGCTACAGAGCTGACAGATGCAGCAGGAGCGTCAGTCAAAGAAGGCCCTGCGAGCATCATTGTTCACCCACAGAGAGAGGAGAGAGCACAGAGGCTACAGAGCTGCCAGATGCGGTGATCCATTTGCAGTCACCAGCAGCCTGTACCTCATGAGAAAATGATATGCAGCAATGATGGGCAAGTCACAAGATGATGGGCAATTAGCAAGAGATGATGGGCAGTCATTTTAGTTGTATGCAAGATCTGCAAGGCAATGCTTCCCCACAGGAGCAGGGCATCAGACTTAGCCCCAAAGGGTTGTCAACATGTACGTCAGACCCTCAGGAGGGAACAATCAACACTGTCAAAGCTTTCTTGGTTCATACACAAGACGATGAGCAAGCCCGTGTACCTGATGAGCCGCTGACAGTCGAAGGTGCGCTTCGACAGATGCTGTTGTGGCTGGAGGCCTCACACAGTTGTCACTTGCTGGCATCCCAAATACCTGTTCAGCATTCAGGATCATGCCTAGCATCCTATGCATCAGCACTTGCACAGCCATGAGCAGAGTGATGGCAGTGTCTCATGGCATACAATACAAAGCACCAGGAGCAGAACGGACTGTGTGGCAGGTGTGCTTCCACGCGTCCATGCATCAGTGCCAGCTAGCATGATTGCTAGTATTAAAGTATTCTGTTGTGTATTGTGTACCTGCCCGAGGGCTTCCACTAGGACAGACTTGCCAGCTCCACTTTCTCCAGTGATGACATTCAGCCCAGGCTTGAAGCTCACGTTTTGCTCTTCGATCAAGGCAAAGTTCCTGCAAGAGCAGCAGCACAGACCATGAGTAATGCTGACAATGACATGGTGTATTGAAAGCATGTATCCAACTTGAGTCTTGCCAGGTATGGGACAACTGCTTGCCTGATCTGCAGCGACTCTAAGAAAGTCAGCGCTCTCTCAGTGAGCGCGGGCACAAGCCGGTGTATATCACTGTTCTGAAATGTAGGTTCGCTTTGGGGATTTTGTTGCAATGCAGTGCTTTCCAACGCTGACTGGTTGATACTGGCCTCTACTGTTGCTGTGCCCACACACCGACAGCGGACTTTGGGACCATGCTTTAAGGTCGATGCATATGACGGCAGATGGCGTGCTGTCGACGTTCGCATGAGGGGTGCATGGTATAAGGTTGTCTGCTGGGTACAAACTCGCAGGGGTTCTGAATACTGCAAGCAACATGACCCGTTAAACTCTTAGGGCAAACACGCTAAGCATACCATCGACCATCGATGTACATGCCAGAAACCGACGAAGAAGTCAACAGCAGGTCTTACCATGAGCCCCCAGCTAACGCTACTTATGCTGGTCTGAAGCTGCATGCAGACTCGGTTCTCGTGTCTTGGACAGGCGTACAGCAGAGTAGCGTAGCGTTCACGTGACCGCGAAAGTGATGTTGTCGCTGTTGCCTTTGATTTTACACCGTACTCTTACGCACACCACAGCAAGCAGGGCTTGCAACTGTGGTGATCAGTCACGGTCGACCTCGAACCAGATGTTTAGACCGGTTGTTGGCGAGTGCTTGCGGCAATTGTATTGTGCAACAGATCAAACAAAGATCCGACCAGGTATTTATCGTGCTGATTTCGCCTCTGACATGGGCAGACCGATATGTATGCATCTTGACCTAACTGGGGGTGACACCGTGCTGGCATTACCGTAACTGACCAGCGGTGTCACCCCCCCCCTATGGTATGTGCACCCCCACTCAGCAATCTTAAACTCTGATGCTGTAGTGTGTATGCTTTTTGAACCATTTTTCACATATAAATGTGCATCTGACCACACTAGCGTTGCCTCAAGGCGAACACAAAGTATATGGGATCATGTATGGCATATCATCACGCTGGATGTATCAGCTGCAGGCTGCTTTTGACTTCTGTCCTTGCTTCCCCAAGTGATATGTGGCACACACACCATGTATTCCACTGTGCATCCTTTTACCAGTAGCAGTTCCTGTTGAACCTGATCATTCAGTTTGGCAGGCATTTGTGAGCATAATGATTGAATTAAGTACATTTATTGCAAAGCTGTGAGTCACTGTGTAATGTGTTATGAAAGTGTCATGACGGACAACTACTTCATTCATTGAAGCAACATGTAAGGAATCCTGCGTGCAACCCAACAGACAAGACATCGTCTTGAAGTAACTCACCATTGAGCAGATTTCGTGTTGGGCCGATCTTCAGACCCATTGGCCGTTTCATGAGTGGGTTCACAAAGAGGGAGCTGTCCTTGCCCAGCATTTTGTACATCCGCAGTCAGCTTTTCTTGCATGATTGTTGGTGTTTCCTGTACTGTTGGCAGGCTCAAGCATGCACATGCATGCAGGTGCGTCAGAGTTCCCAGTGATCAATGTCTAGTACAGCGCAAGACGCGTCAATATTGTCAAACTTTGCAGTCATCAAATTATACGGTAAGGCCACTTGTGTAAGCTAGCTTTGAGCGTTGCAAACACAGATCAGCAGTGTCCAGAGAATAATCCAATGCAGCTGTGTCTCTGTAAATTGATCAACACAAGCCTCAGATAGCAACTTGCCCATGAAGATCACGCTTCACAAAAACTGGTGAGCGTCTGATCCAAGGCTTGTGCGTCAAAGTCTGCGGTGAACACACAGCTTCCTAGGGGTCCCTTCAGCAGGATCAAGCGCAGTGCTCCATCCAACACCTTCTTGTCAACAGCCATCAGATCCCGGAACTTGTGCTGTGTCATGCCCTGCATCAGAAAAATGAGGGCTGCAAGAGCGAGCAATGCAACTTGTTGCGTCTTGCTCAATGCTCTGTCACCTTGCTAAGACTGCATGTTGCTTGCCACAGTTCAACCAGCCAACTGTGAAGCAGGGACGCACTCAGTCACCACCAGGGACAGCAGCAGCAGCAGCAGCAACTGCATACAACTGAACAGGATGGCCTGATATGCAAGCTTATGCTCTCTCAGGCTAAGGATGCAGGGCACTCAACATCAGCTAGACACACCATGCTGTGAGCCCAACAGATGCTCAAGAGGAAGATAGGCAGCAAGATGTAGCAAGGCTCACACCTGGGGAGCCTCTACAGGCAGCTTAGCTCTCTGCAGCAAACGGCGCGTCCTATCCAGAATGCTCTGGTCTATCCAGCCCAGCCTGTGCGACATGTCAGCTGCCATCACCATGCCCGCTGCCACTGCCTCCCCATGCAACCATACTCCTGCAACCCACCACTGATTTTGTGTGATTGTGCTACATGACCACACTTCTCCATTTTGCCAATGTTCTTGTGTACATGTGCTGCACGCCCACAAAAAAGCTGCATAACAATGTGTTACACGACCAGAGCCACCAGAGACATTGTGAGACAAGCAGCAGCAGCAAAGGGCAGGCTCTTGTAGAGCAATGCACCAACCTGAAGCGGCTAGCCTCAGGAAAGCATAACAGACACATCCATGGCTCAACAGACCACACAACCTTGTGTGTCATGCATGAAAGTCTTGTATGCTGCAGGCTGAAAGCTCAGGCCATGAAACTCAACATGCACAGGCACATCATGCTGTGCCTCATCACACAAGCTATTGCTGCTGCGGCAGATTCTCTGCTTTGCGATCCAGCCTGAGTCGTACTCTGTCAGGCCATTTGGTGGCAAAAGAGCCTAAGCCTGAGAGCTGCCTACCTTGCATTGTGTGAGAACAGCTTTCACGCATTGCATGTCAAGCTCAGATACACAGATTACAACATAAACACTACAGAATGCAAATAAGCCTGCATGTGGAACAAGCATTCCACTGGCAAGGCTTGTCAGACATGCCTGAAAGTTTCCTGAAACATCTCCCGAATGTAGAAACGGCATCTACACTGTCCCCAGACATCAAGATCAGATTGTAAGATGGATGCTAGTTTAAAAAGTAGACGTTTTGGGATTGGAATGAGCTGAAAGGCAGCGCACCGTATCCAAGACCAGTCTCAATGGCATGCCCGAAGGTGTGCCCCAGGTTAAGGGTGGCCCTCACACCCCCTTCTCTCTCATCAGCTGCCACTACTGCAGCTTTGTTGAGACAAGACTGCTCAATGGCGTATGTCCATGCCTGCAGCAAAAAGATGGTGAAACAGCCAAAATTGTCAAACGATGCAGCAAAGCTGTTACAGCTGTTGACAGTGCTGTGAGTGTTGCACAACAGAGGCTAAAGATTGCAGTGGATTGCAAACAATAGCAGATGAGCAGCAGAAATGCAAGCAAAACTTGCACAGAAAAGATGGTGAAACAGCCAAGAATGCCAACAGATGCAGCAAAGCTGTCACAGCTGTCGCAAGTCCTGTGAGTGTTGCATACCACAGGTCAAGGGTTGCACTGGACTGCATACAATAGCAGATGAGCATCAGAAATGCAAGCAAAACTCATCAGTGACACTTCTTGATGTCACTTGTGCATGTGCAATAGAATGCAAATAGGAATTGCATTGGAGTTGCCTTGCTGCCGCTGTGCACAAGCATGTTCTGTGTGCTGTTGTGTGTTGCTCAAGTGTGTACATCCTGCAAAGTCTGCAGGTGCCTCACAAAGCACACAGGTGGTCAAG